>Ga0315902_10001499_pt1 | contig 37482 bp, 23 predicted proteins | sample LakEriMetagenome_9_FD_203523 | JGI IMG/M metagenome (GOLD analysis project Ga0315902, IMG submission 203523) | Freshwater fungal communities from buoy surface, Lake Erie, Ohio, United States - Buoy 12 MA117 | ecosystem: Environmental > Aquatic > Freshwater > Lake > Lake biofilm | place: USA... | reverse complement strand
GGAAGGGCGTCCTCCCGAAGGAAGGGCGTCCTCCCGAAGGAAGGGCGTCCTCCCGAAGGAAGGGCGTCCTCCCGAAGGAAGGGCGTCCTCCCGAAGGAAGGGCGTCCTCCCGAAGGAAGGGCGTCCTTCGGCGTCCTCCCGAAGGAAGGGCGTCCTCCCGAAGGAAGGGCGTCCTTCGGCGTCCTTCGGAAAGCTTCACCTCTGGCGGGGTGGCGGCTTTCCGAAGGAAGCGAACTTGTTTCGCTTCCTTCGGGAAGCTTCACCTCTGGCGGGGTGGCGGCTTTCCGAAGGAAGCGAACGTCCTTCGGGAAGCTTCACCTCTGGCGGAAGAATAAGGACGCACTTACTGAACTTGTTTCGCTTCCTTCGGGAAGCGGGGAACGTACGTCTTGACGAGGAACGGAGTGAACCGTACGTCTTGAAGAGAGACGCGCATTCTGAAAGAAGCCCGCTTCCTTCGGGGAACGGAGACTCAGGAAAGCGCAGCAGCTAGGTCGCCGAGCTGCCCGAAGGAAGAGAAAGACGTTCGCTTCCTTCGGAAAGATAGCACGCACTGACCTTATGCTGCGCGATCATTTATAAAGCAGATCGTCGCCGATGGTAATGGCAATCAAGTGTATATGTACATTCTTTGTATGCTTCCTTCGGAAAGCGCCAGAGGTGAAGCTACGCGAGCGTAACTACGCTGTATTATACTGCGTATATGACAGCCAGTAAGCTCGGCTTCGCTTCGCTATGCGGATCATAAACTGGAGGTGTACTGACCTAATGCTGCGCGATCCTTTGTAAAGCAGATCGTCGCTGATGGTGATGGCAATATTCGATTGCCATCAAGCAAACATCGATAATTCAAGCACTCTATTTACTTATGTAACGCTGATGGACGCTCCGCACCATTGAACATCGGTTTTGCTTATATCACCTCCTACCTGAAAGGCAATGGGCCCAGTAGGACTCGAACCTACGACAAAACCATTATGAGTGGTTTGTTCTGCCAACTAAACTATAGGCCCTTCTACAACCACCAACAAACACGTGACCTACGAACATACATGCTACAGTTTGCTCGACGTGCGTTCACGCAGTGAATTTACCCCTTTGAATTGGATGAACATAGCTCACCAAAGTTTACCATCAATATCAATTGGTCCAGAGAATCACGAAGCAACTGGAATTATGTAATACGCAGCCCTTCTCGAACGGACAGCCTATACTCTGCTATCCTCTGGGTGCTTTCTGAAACAAGTGATTTATGAAAGAAGGCGTTTCATGGTGATCGAAGATCACCCTCATCCTCGGTAATTTTCTGGGCAAAGACAGGCGCGTCTTCCTCCCGAAACACGGGCGTCCGTTGTAAAGCACCGACGTTCGTATTTCCGAGACCCTTTATTGCGCTACGCACCAATACCAGTTGGGTCAATTGATCTTGAAGTAACCAGGCATCTACTTGGGTTACGAATTAGGATATTCCATCATAAAGACTCCGAAGGCTGCGATAGTTTGGTTGGATATGTGATCCAACCTAAACTTGGGTACCAAAGTCGCCATTCGATGAAGAGCATCATCTACAACCTGCTTGCGTTCACGCTCGTTTTGCAGAGAACGAAGTGAACTTGCCAATGGACGACAGGTGAAGAGACGTAAGCAGGCGTCCACTGGACAGCGGAGCAGCCACAGTATTGATGGTGATAGTAGATCACCCTACGTCTTCCCGAATGAAGAGCGAGCGTGCTTTTTGTTTTACAAAGGGCCCTGGGGTTAGGCCTTGTTTTACTAAGCTATGCTTCGCGAGCGTAAGGAAGGACGTCTCTTGATGGTGATCGAAGATCACCATCTTCAGAGACGCCCTACCCTCGAAGAATGGAGTGCGTGTCCGAGACGGAAACACGCCCTTCCTTCGGGCTTATTCCATTCTTTCGGGAGGACGCACGTCCTTCGGCTTCCTTCGGGAAGCGGGGAACGTAGACTCCGGAAAGCTCTGCAGCCTCTGTAACACGCCCTTCCCTCTAAGAACGGCCGTAAATTTGCTTGCTGTTGCTCCGCACCTTATGCTTGTTGATGGTGATCGAAGATCACCATGAAGAGTGCTGACGTTTACGTCCGCGTGGATGGAGATCAAATCTCACCATCACCATCATCTACTATGATGGTCAGCACACAGAGGATACGCGCGTCTTGAAGAGCACGCTGTGACTCCAACGGAGTCACTCTCTTCCTTCAGCAAGACGCCATAGGTTACCCTTCCTTCTGAAGGTTACGCGTGATGGCAATCCTAGATTGCCATCATCAAGTGAACGTCACTGCGTGCGTTCTGAAAGACGCTCTTCCTTTGGAAAGACGCAACTGCGTCGCATCCATAGAGGTTAGCCGTCCCCCGAAGGACGGACGTCTTGAAGAGGGACGGAGGGGGGCGGAGGGGTACACCTACAGTTTATGCTCCGCATAGCGAAGCGAAGCAGAGCTTACTGGATGTCAAATACGCTGTATACTGAGGGGGGCTGAGGGGGTCGGAGGTTGGATACGCGGAGCACGCAGTGACGTGCACGCCGGGAAATGACCATCATCGTAGATAATGATGAGGGCAATCGACGATCAAGTGTACTACGCGCCAGAGTCCGTCGCTGCTACCCGAAGGAAGAGATGGAAGCGAGGGTAGGGCGTCCTAGCTGCTGCGCTTTCCTGAGTCTCCGTTCCTCTTCAAGACGTACGTTCCCCGCTTCCCGAAGGAAGCCGAAGGACGTGCGTCCTTCGGCTTCCTTCGGGTAGCGAGGGTAGGGCGTCCTTTGCTTCCTTCGGGACACGTGCGTCCTTCTGAAAGACGTACGTTCCTCTTCAAGACGTTCTTTCCCCGAAGCATGCGCTTCCTTCGGGGGAAGCGAGGGAATTGCGTCCTTTGTAAAACGTGCGTCCTTTGTAAAACGCGCGTCCCTCTGAAAGACGTACGTTCCTCTTCAAGACGTACGTTCCCCGCTTTCCGAAGGAAGCCGCCAGAGGTGAAGCTTCCCGAAGGACGTTCAGAAAAAAGTTGCTTCCTTCGGGAACCTCTGGCGCTACCTTCGGAAAGCCGCCACCCCGCCAGAGGTGAAGCTTTCCGAAGGACGCCGAAGGACGCCCTTCCTTCGGGAGGACGCCCTTCCTTCGGGAGGACGCCGAAGGACGCCCTTCCTTCGGGAGGACGCCCGTCTTTCAGGAGGACGCCCTTCCTTCGGGAGGACGCCCGTCTTTCAGGAGGACGCCCTTCCTTCGGGAGGACGCCCTTCCTTCGGGAGGACGCCCGTCTTTCAGGAGGACGCCCTTCCTTCGGGAGGACGCCCGTCTTTCAGGAGGACGCCCTTCCTTCGGGAGGACGCCGCCAGAGGTTAAGCTTCTTTCAGAAAGCCGCCAGAGGTGAAGCTTCCCGAAGGACGTTCAGAAAGCCGAAGGACGCCCTTCCTTCGGGAGGAAGCCGAAGGACGTGCTTTTTTCAAAACAAGTTCGCTTCCTTCGGAAAGCCGCCAGAGGTGAAGCTTCCCGAAGGAAGCGAAGGACGCCCTTCCTTCGGGAGGAAGCGAAGGACGCCCTTCCTTCGTAAAGCTTCACCTCTGGCGGCGTCCTTTGAAAAAAGCGCGTCCTTTGAACTTGTTTTGAAAAAAGCACGTCCTTCGGAAAGCGCGTCCTTTGAACTTGTTTTGAAAAAAGCACGTCCTTCGGAAAACGCGTCCTTTGAACTTGTTTTGAAAAAAGCACGTCCTTCGGGAAGCGCGTCCTTCTGAGCTTCTTACAGAAAAAGCGTCCTCCTGTGCTTCTTTCTGAAAGGGCGTTCTCCTGTGCTTCTTTCTGAAAGGGCGTCCTCCCCGCCAGAGGTGAAGCTTCCCGAAGGATGCGAAACAAGTTCGCTTCCTTCGGGAAGGGCGTCCTCCTGAGCTTCTTTCTGAAAGGGCGTCCTCCTGTGCTTCTTTCTGAAAGGGCGTCCTCCCGTAGGAAGGGCGTCCTCCTGAGCTTCTTTCTGAAAGGGCGTCCTCCCGAAGGAAGGGCGTCCTCCTGAAAGACGGGCGTCCTTCGTAAAGCAGCAGCCTTATATCAGTTAGCACTCGTTCTCTGAAGATCTGCGAAGCAGATCGGAGTTGATGATCTTGAGGACGCGTGTACTTGGGTGTTCACCATAAACCACCCGCGTTCTCCGAAGGACGGACGTTCACGTCGGCAACTGAACCTCATTGTAGTTGATGGTGATGGTATGCGTTGATAGCCATCAAGCACGGCAGCTCCATAGACCATTCCCATCTGCGCTTCTTTCCGCAAGCCCGCCCCCCGATGAACGTAGGGAGCACGCGCTTCTTTGCGTACCTCATCCAGTTGACCCTACCTCTTGTAGCCGCTGGCGCCTTTTTTCATAAACGGATTGACATTCACGTCGGCGAAACGCCATAAACGATGATTTTGGATTCTAAATAACTAAAGCTTGCTTCCTACAGCAATCTGGGTACAACAGCAACTAGGCCCAACCTATGAGCGCAGACGCCGTAGGTGTACTGCGGTTCCTTTTGCTGCTCATGTACCGAAGCAATTGCTCACCTTTCAAGTGAGTGCGCTGTCTCGGCAAAACGTGAGCTGGTGTGCCTAAGCTCTGCTTCGCGAGCGTAAGGCAGCGTGCCCTTCCGCCCGGAATGGCATATCTTACTCGTATCTGATGAGCTTCAGAGATCGGCGACCCAGGTCTCTGCTCGACGTTGATATGGTGATCTTGGATCACCATCCCCGGCCCCCCCTTTTTTACAAAGGAATAGCGATCAGCATCTAAGACATTCGGCGCCTATCAATGTCCATCAGCTACAGGGTGAGCTTTGATGACAATCGTAGATTGCCCTCACGTTCCCTTGGTGAAAGTCAGTCGCACCTTTGGGGGGGCCATTGTCATCCAGCGTCTCTTGGATGGTCACCAAAGGTAACAATCTTCAGAAAGCTACGTTTGTAGAGAGCTCGCCGTCTTTCCGAGAGCGCACTCGCACCCCATTCCGGGGTGGCCTAGCTGACGTTCGTGCCCCGAAGGAAGCGCAGACGTGCGTCTTGAAGAGTACACAATCTTGGATTGTAAATTCGATGATTACTACAGCGTATTTGACATTCAGTAAGCTCTGCTTCGCTTCGCTATGCGGAGCATAAACAGGATGTGTAATTGAACAGAGCGCCGTCCTTTGTAAAGCAGATCGTCGATTATGATCGTTCACAAAGTGAACGGACTCGGGCACGTCTGCGCTTCCTTCGGGGCACGAAGTGACTCCCTTCCTTGGGGAGGACGCACTCTCTTTCTGAAAGAAGCTTCACCTCTGGGGGCTTTCTGAAAGAAGCGAGCTTCCTTCGGAAAAACGGCCTTCTTTCAGAAAGCATAAGAACCCCTGAGGTTTATTAAAGATCTTCAACACGCAACTGCCATGGAATACCTCCGTTTCCCCGGGGTGACGCGCTTCCCAAAGGACGTCCGTCCTTTGGAAGAAGCTCGGGGGAAGCGGGTAACGGATATCTTGAAGAGGGTAGCGCTCCGAGTTGGTCCGTTGGAGTCAAACCGCTCTCTCTTTCCGAAGGAAGCGCCAGAGGTGAAGCTTATTCCCTTCCTTCGGGAGGACGTGCGTCCTCCCGAAGGAAGGGAAGAAGTACAGAAAGCGCCAGAGGTGCAACTTGTTACTTCGGCTTCCTACGGAAAGCTTCACCTCTGGCGGCTTTCTGTAATAAGCTGAACTTGTTTCTGAAAGAAGCTTCACCTCTGGCGGCTTCCTTCGGGAAGCTTCACCTCTGGCGACTTTCTGTAATAAGCTGAACGTGTTCCTTCGGAAAGACGGACTTGTTTCAGAAAGGATACGCGCGTCTTTCCGAAGGAAGCCGAAGTCATAAGAAGGAATAAGAAGGACGCCATTCCCTCGCTGCCCTCGCTTCCCGAAGGAAGGGAAGAAGCCCGCGTCTCCCGAAGGACGCGCTTTCCCAAGGACGTGCGTCCTCCCGAAAGAAGGGAAGAAGCTTCACCTCTGGCGGGGGCCGCGCTTCCCGAAGGAAGGGAAGAAGCTTCACCTCTGGCGGCTTTCCGAAGGAAGCGCCAGAGGTTCCCGAAGGAAGCAACTTGTTTTGAAAAAAGCGCGTCCTTCGGCTTGATGAACTTGTTTTGAAAAAAGCGCGTCCTTCGGCTTCCTCCCGAAGGAAGGGCGACCTTCGCTTCCTTCGGGAAGCTTCACCTCTGGCGGCTTGATGAACTTGTTTCATCAAGCTAAACCTCTGGCGGCTTTCTGAAAGAAGCTTAACCTCTGGCGGCGTCCTCCCGAAGGAAGGGCGTCCTTCGCTTCCTTCGGCTTCCTTCGGAAAGCTTCACCTCTGGCGGGGTGGCGGCTTTCCGAAGGAAGCGAACGTCCTTCGGGAAGCTTCACCTCTGGCGCTTCCTTCGGAAAGCTTCACCTCTGGCGGCTTGATGAACTTGTTCGGCTTTCTGAACGTCCTTCGGGAAGCTTCACCTCTGGCGGCTTTCCGAAGGAAGCGCCAGAGGTTCCCGAAGGAAGCAACTTGTTTCTGAACGTCCTTCGGGAAGCTTCACCTCTGGCGGCTTTCTGTAAGAAGCTTAACCTCTGGCGGCGTCCTCCCGAAGGAAGGGCGTCCTTCGCTTCCTTCGGCATCCTTCGGAAAGCTTCAACTCTGGCGGCTTTCCGAAGGAAGCGCCAGAGGTTCCCGAAGGAAGCAACTTGTTTCTGAACGTCCTTCGGGAAGCTTCACCTCTGGCGGCTTTCTGAAAGAAGCTTAACCTCTGGCGGCGTCCTTCGGCTTCCTTCGGGAAGCTTCACCTCTGGCGGGGTGGCGGCTTTCCGAAGGATGCGAACTTGTTTTGAAAAAAGCGCGTCCTCCCGAAGGAAGGGCGTCCTTCGGCTTCCTTCGGGAAGCTTCACCTCTGGCGGGAACGTACGTCTTGAAGAGGAACGGAGTGCCTTCCCCCGAAGGAAGCCGCCAGAGGTTTAGCTTGATGAAACAAGTTCAGAAAGAGAGCACGCCGTGACCAACATCTACGATGATGGTGATGGCAATCGTAGATTGCCCTCAGTGCCACACAATCTGACATCACACATTGGGGATCCACGCTATAGATATATATATTGGGGGTTTACACGTTGATCGAATATGATGATCACTCATGGGCTACGATACGAACCAAGTGCTAAACTCACTTTCTGAACGACGACGCTAGTGGTGGAGCTCGCACTTACTTGGGGGGTGCGAGCCTCATACGTTTAGTTTACCACCCGAGGCGGCCGGGTGCGAGCTCTCTGTCTCTTCATCTGCGAAGTTGATCGTAGATGATGATCTTGAGAGAGCGTCCTTGTCGAGCTCCGCAATAGAGTTTAAGCGCGTATCCAATTGACCATCAGGGTAGATGATGGTGATGGCAATCTACGAGTGCCATCATCCACAACCCGCACACCTTCTTACTTGAGGGTGATCTTGGATCACCAGCAATAAGCTCTGACAACGTAGCACGCCCCTTCACTCCCCGAATACACATCCAGTTTATGCTCCGCATAGCTAACCGAACCAGAGCTTACTGGATGACAAATACGCTGTATTACGCTCGCGTAGCTTCACCTCGGGCGCGAAGCTGAGCTTAGGGGAGGGTGGGGGGGAGGGTTGTATGTCACGAAGGGAACGTCAGTTTTTCAGTGACGAAGGTACCCGAATGTGCACATCCAGTCGAGGTGTTGGATATTGAATATGACGTGAGTTCACTGCGTGCGTGGCCGAACGGAAAGCTTGTGTTTATGCTCCGCATAGCGAAGCAAAGCAGAGCTTAAGTAGACTTGGTTCTCTGCAAGACGAGCGTGAACGCAAACTCGCGTAGCTAAGCTTAGTAAAAAACAGAACAAAGATCACGTGGTTTTTCTGTTGACAAGAAGCGTTTGCGTTTCTCGGGCCTCTCACAAGGTCGTATCTAAACTAGGGTTGGCCTCTACTTGGTTTGGGAAAGACGGCCAGCCCTAGGATTGGTAGGATCTACGTTCTCAAAGGAAGCAACAATACCTAAACTCCGCGAGCGTAAATACCAACGCCTTTTGGCGTGGCACCAATCTACATAAACCGAACAACTGATACAGGCACATAGTCTACATCAACTCACGTTCTCTGTATACAGAGTATTTGACATCCAGTAAGCTCTGCTTACGAAGCAAGGACGTCTTTTGGTAAAAGACATCGCTATACAACGTGTTTGCATACGTAGTATGTGTATGCGGAGCATAAACTGGATGTGTAACAACAAGTTTGCAATTTTTTGTCCTTTTTTCCTAACAAAGACATCATCTATATCCCCCCTAGTGATTACAAGCAGGAAGGTCTTCTTGCTTGACGCAATTATACAGCACATGCTAATTTCTTCTTGTGTAACGTAGCACCACCAAACTAGACCACACGTACGTTATTGTAGACCTGGATCGTAACTCGAGAATTTTTTGAATAGCACCCCCATATACAACGTATTTTCATACGTAGTATGTGTAGGGGGTGGAGTAGCTATCATCTTGGAGGATGATCACGGAAAAGCCCGTGCTTGGATGAAGGCGTAGGACTCACTCCTTTCATAACGGACGCACGACACCCAAGTGGACGAACCTTACTGTGATTCACTTGAACTTGGCCCAACCCCAGTTGTCCGCACTTGCTGTAGGAAGGACGACCGACGCACCCCCAAAGGGGGGTGCGAGCTTCCCGTATTTACGCTCGCGTAGCCGAGCTTAAGAGAGCGCGCTAAACTACACAAGGTCTATGTGCTTTGGTTGGTTGGAGCTACGATCCATCCCAACCAAAAATGGCAAAATATGTCAGCTCTGCTTCCGTAACGGCGGGAGTTATGCGGCAAAGTACGATATTCTTTCATATAACACTGCGTTCGTTCATTGAGGGCAATCGTAGATTGCCATCATCATCATCGACGATCTGCTTTACAAAGTAAGACGAGCAGTTCACGACGTGCGTCCGGTGGAGTCTACTACTTGCGTGCTAAAGGACGCTCTATCCTTGATACGTCTCGTAGTCTGCCGGCCTTTGGACAGCATGTCGTAGATATACAACGTAATTGCATACGTAGTATGTGTAATGCTGTTTATATAGCGTGTGTTTGTCGCTGACATGAACGTCAGCACGCAGTGCACGATCTGGATGTGCTCTAGATTTAATTAGTGCTGAATCATTGACAAGATGGGTCCGATCCTTTCGTACGAGGACGCACTTCCTTATGTAATCAACCAGCGAGAGGATAGGGACCAACCTGCTTTACAACGGTTTGAACCCAGCTCGTGTACCCCCTTAATCGGCGAACAGCCTAACCCTTGGTACCTCCTTCAGCACCGGGATGGGATAAGCCGACATCGAGGTGCCAAACGACCCTGTCGATAGCGTCTCTAAAGAGTCATTAGCCTGTTATCCCTGGCGTACCTTTTATCCGTTAAGCAAAATGACCTTTCCATGCAGAATCACCGGGTCACTAGGCTCTGCTCTAGGTGACATTTTCAAAGATGAGGATGGTATCGATACAGCCGTAGCTCCATCACACCACGGATGGCGTGGCGATGCGGACCAGCATCTACGATTATCACGTCTGCAGTGAACTGACTCTAACGGTCGCACGTCGTGATCAATAACCAGCCTATCTCTATATGTAAAGCGTAAACGTCCAAAATGAACACCGGCTTGACTTGTAAGTCGAGCCGTCTAGCAAACTTTAATCCTTGAACTCACAAGGGTACAAAAAGCCCTCGAGTTTGCCTGTAGCCTCACTCCGTTACTTTTTTGGAGGAGATCGCCCCAATCAAACTACCCGTCTTAACCGTTCTCCTATTGTTCATTTATTGATTCACACGCAAGGTGTGTGTACACCTACAGAGTAGGTACATTCTTTGTATGCTTGCTTTGGCAAGCGAGCGTATATACGCTGTATACCTGCCGACTAACCTAAACCCTACGGGGGCCAGTTGCAATTTACTCGACCTAGAGTCCATCAACTACATTTAAGGCAGGATTCTTTGCTCACCATCGCTTGATTGGACATACGCCGGTTCTTTGTAAGGCACCGACCTGCGCGTGATCTGCCGACCTTTGGGTTGTATATGATGATCTGGACTACACATACTACGTCGGCGGAGCCGCACTTGAAAGAAGCAAATACGTTGTATAAGTGTACTTGGTTCTCTGCAAGACAAGCGTGAACACTATCTGGATTATTACTAAGCACAAACACTGGATGGTCTCTCTCGGTTTGGTCCAAGAAGTTGTCCTTTACTTACAAAAACTTGTCCTACCATCCCACCTCACAACACAGTATTCCAAGTTCACCGAGCACATGTCGTAGACATGACTAACTCGGATGCAACGAACCTAGTTGAAAGTTAAGAGTATAGTAAAGGTGCACAGGGTCTTTCCGTCCAACTCGCTGACTCCACGCATCTTCACGTAGAATTCAATTTCACTGAGATAATCTTGGAGACAGTTGGGCAGTCGTTAAACCATTCACAGGTCAGCAATTAACTGACAATGGACTTTGCTACCTTTGGACGGTCAGGGTTACCGCCGCCGTTACCTGGCCCTTGATTCACCAGCAGCAACATTACACCCTAGTTGGTTGTCCCTAAGCTCCGCTTCGCGAGCTACGCGAGCGTAACATCATCAAAGCAGATGCTCCCAGCGACGACTAACTAGATGCCACATTGGACACTGACAAATGTTCAGATACCAAGACTTGGGCAGGCTTCAGTCTTTATACATGCTCTTTCGAATTAGCAAAGACCTATGAGTTGGATAGGTAGGTCCTCACGGACTTTCCCCCCATAAAAACTGAACGTGATAGTTTCCCATCATTCAGCTTCGGCCTCTCTATCTGGTTGATGGCGACCGTAGATCACCGTCGTTGAGCATCGTCACCTCCTGGCTGACCCTACGAGATCTCACGCACGCGCCACTAGACGCTGAGGATCGGGCTGCGTTTTCTGAAGGATGGCTGGCATCTTTCAGATAGGGTGCTCACAGCTCGCCACCAATTCCGCCAGGGTCTTCGTATGGAGTCTCTACCGTAGGATTTCGTTCGGAGACGCACAAATTAGTTCACTTTGTTCGTGAACGTGGAGACATCCCGTTCGGAAATAATTCCCCGCTCTGTCCAGATCGCTTTTAGTTTGGGAGATTTACTGTGTGTTACTTGCAAATGACAGGTTCTATGTAAATGACAGGTTCTATGTAGAAGCATCAGATTCTTCAGTTGATCTTTTCCGCCGAGCTTCTTGGGTCGAATGTGATGGACTTGCAGGGGTTCCAGTTCTTTATCGACCTGATCGGTGAGCAGAGCCTGGTCACAGACAGGACATACCCCTTTCTGCTTCGCTGCCAGTTTGGTTTGTTGCACATTGAGCATCAAGGACTTTTTTGCTCGTTGCCTGGCGCGTTTTTGGAAATAGTCCGCATTCTCTGGCAAGTACGGATTGATCGAGCGCGCCCTCGTATGCCTTACAATTGGAACCCATCCAAGCTGGAACAGCGTAATACGGTTCCCTCGCGTATCCAAGCCAAATAAAACCCAATTGTTGCCTTGAATCGTAGTAAAATATTTACGCTTGAGTTGTCGTTTGGGTAGTCTTGGATGTTTCTTGCGCACGAGGTTCCATAGTTTGATCCAGACATATCTACCAAGACTACTAAATATCTTGTCTAAATATCTTTTTCGACGTTACCCCACAGTAATGGTTAGCCCAGCCCCGCAGAAATTGATTAAGTTTGGTAATTATGCTCCGCATAGCGAAGCGAAGCAGAGCTTAAGATGTAGGTCGGTGCTTGCTTATATTTCTGGGTTATGTGCTTAAATTTGAGTCGAGCAAGCTTCACCTTAAGGTTAGCTGGTTTTATCAAGAAAATACCTTGTTTGTAACCTACAGCCCGAGCTGGGTCTCTGTATTCGCGGAAGTTTAAACCCATAAAATCAAAGCCTTGTTCTATGGAGACAACTTGCGTTTTGTCCGGATTTAGTTGTAACCCACCAACTTGAAGAAATTCAACTATCCTCGGTTTGGCTTCCTCGTTGAGCTTTTCGGGTCAACTTCCTATGACAATGAAGTCATCGGCGTATCTCACCACCGTGAACTGATCCCCGGCATAATGGTCTAGGCCATCCAGGGTCATATTGGCTAAGGTGGGGGAAATTGGCCCACCTTGCGGAGTCCCAATGTCGGTGTCATGAATATAGCTTGGCAGCGGCCCAGTTATATATCCTGCCGTAAGAAACTCTCGTAGTATTTTCTTGTCCATAGGTATATGCGCGATTAGCCACTCGTGTTTGATATTATCGAAAAATTTGGAAATGTCCGCTTCCAGTACATAACGTTTTCCTTACATCGCGCCCAACACTAGCTTCAAATAGGCCGCAGCCTCGTGCACACTGTGGTGCTGCCTGTATCCCTAGCTTTTCGCGTCTGCTGTTGATTCAGCTATAGGCACGAGGGCCAAGTTGTACAGGGTTTGTACCGCTCGGTCAAACATGCAAGGTATACCAAGAGGCCTTGTACCTCCGTTGGGTTTCGGTATGTTGACTCGGCGCACTGGTTGGGCTTGATAATTAGCTAGCTGTGCGAGTTGCATTATTGCTTCATACTTGGCCTTATCTGTTGTCCACACTAAACCGTCAACACCTGGAGTTTTCTTTCCGGGGGCTGAACTTACGCGTCTAACAGCTAAGGCCCTACCAGCAAAGCTGATCGTTAGTTGGTTTTGTAGTCTTTTAACACTTGTTTTGTCTCCCAATGTCCAAGCAACCGCAATTTTCTGTTGCAGTTGGAACACAGTTTGTTGGCATATGTTCCAGTCAATGTCTCGATACGTTCTCTCTCTAGTCATGATGGTTCTATGTTGTATCGATGGGATGTCGATCCAAGAATCGGCCCCGCAGCAGAAATTGAGGCAGTGATTGCCCCATATGCAAGTCGGCACTCTCTCGAGTCAAGTCCAGATCTGGTCCTCGGACTTTATCGTCCACACTACGTGGACGCCTTCGCTTCTTGCAAGATCTTTTACCCCATAGCTTGTGGAGTTGGTTACCCGATCCTAGCTAGCGCCTCACTTGCTATCGCAATAGATGGATCCTTTCGATGTCCAGTGAAGACTAGCAGCTAAGGGGCTTACCCTGTTCGCGGTGATGTCCATGAGTCCTTAGGGTCCACACGCTCTACTCCTGAGAACCTAGGTCTGAACGGTCAGCCCACAAAAAGAAAACTGACCCAGTTCTCGTATTGACGGTGTCAACTGATTTCCGTCAAGCTGTTTTCAAGAAGCCTTATAATGCGTGGTTTGCTTTCGCTGACCCTGGGACTCTGCCTAGCACTCGGATGCGTTTTCAGTTACCCACCTGAGTTACATTGTTCCTTGAGCTTCCCACTTAGCCGTTACCAGCTCCGCAGGTCAAGGTAGGCTAATCTTGTTCAGATAAGATTGCGGTTTGTTCGCAGGACATGACTGCGTCGGCATTCACCATGTGGACCGATCATCGTCTTTTGACGAGGACGGTGAATGGACCGAACATTGCAGTCTCTTACAATCGACCAGGATTTAAGTACACGCGCGCTTTCCAGGTCGCACTTTTTGTTAAACAGGCGCCGCCCCCATTTAGTGGCGCCAGCTGTCTTATGTAAACAAAGACAGGCTGGCCCTCTTTCTTCCTAAGTTACAGAGTATGTTTGCCGAGTTCCTTCAAGATTATTCTCTCATCCACCTTAGTATACTCTACTCGCCTACCTGAGTTGGTTTTAGTACGGTAGTAATTGTCAACACTCACTCTAACTTGTCTCCACATGCCGCCAATTGGGCAAGGCGCTGCGTCACCAACAATCTCGCAGGGGTGTCTGCTTTGGTCTGTTTACTTGGTTCTCTGCAAAACGAGCGTGAACGCTACCACGCTATTGACCTACATCGTTGTTGCTGGTGATCTTGAATCACCAACATCTGCAGATATCACTGGCCGCTTTCACCTTTGGTCATATTCAACGCAGCTGAGTGGTAGCATATCAAATTACATTTTCTTGGTCCATTAGTACTTCGCACTAGAACAACACTATATAGCCTATCATTGTCCGCAGGCTCTGGGTACGTCGTTACTTAGGCGGTTGGCCTACCAACCACGTAGGGCCAACATTGGTTATGTTGGCAAAGCCCAGAGGTTTATGAAACACGCTCTTCCTTCGGAAAGACGCAACTGCCCCGCACTTGCTACGGGTTGCGCATCTATGATGGTGATCTAAGATGACCATTCAACAGGTTACTCGCTTCCCAAAGGCTAAGAGCTCGATCAAACCACCCCCAAAGGGAGTGTATCCTTCCTGTAGCGCTCATGATTGCGCATAATAGTATTGATGGTGATTGATATCATCGAAGATGATGTATACACCACCATCGAAGGTCTACGATTGTGACCCTCAAATGAACGTCTTGACGCGAACGTCAACTCATCGGCTTACGGTTGTCGCCATAACAAAAACATTGGCCTTATTTTTTACACATTGAGACTGGGTGATCTAGGATCTCGGTCAAAGCGTTCAAATGCGTGTATACAGTGTCGTTGTCTCGTATACTCTTGGGTGATCATTTACCTAGTTTGCAACGCATGCAACGCATGCAACGCATGCAACGCAGCCCACCATTATAATAAAATGATGGTGTATTTACGCTCGCGTAGCTTCACCTCTGGCGCGAAGCAGAGCTTACCTGTTGCAGACGTCCGTCTTTACGTTCGCGTAGCAAAGCTTATTTACGCACGCTAGTGCTTTGCAAGACTGCGAGCTCATATCCTTTGGAGAGCGAGCTACGCACCTCTACGGGTACGCATGTAATTTCGGTGTCGTTCTCCCGTATTTCACCCTGCGCTCATGAAGCATAAGGACACACTAGGTTCAAACAGGATGCTCTCGAACCCAAGGGATAAAATCTCACCTCGAGGTCTAATCATCGATTTCCAAAGGACGTACAATCGAAGCTTGTGTACTCGGTACCCCTATGGGTACTGGCCTTGTTGTGCGTCCTTGGTTTGGTTGTGCGTCCTACGCAACCTTAGGTCTTGATGATGCTTTGGACAATGAACTCGGTGCCCGTTGGGTACGCTCACGTACCCGCAAGGAATATACAGCGTATTTGACATCCAGTAAGCTTTGCTTCCGAAGCAAGGACGTCCTTTGTAAAAAGACATGGCTATACAACGTATTTGCATACGTAGTATGTGTATGCGGAGCAGAAACTGGATGTGTAAACACCCAACCTGGGTGACCAGGTCCCACGAACTCGGTGTGTAAAGAATTTCCCATGTTTGCCATATTAAGCCTTAGAGACCGCATTACTCTACCCAGTTTACCTTTGGTAGAAACCCTCAAGCTTACGGTGGCACGAATTTTCTTCGTGATTTCGTTACTCATGTCTGCATTCTCTCTAAAGATTCTTTGACTCGTAGGTTGGGGATGAGCTCGGCTCTGCCCCAACCTCTACCAATTGTTGGTGCACTGACACCCACAGGTTGGCTTAGTGAGGTTACGGTATGAACGCTAGTAGAGCCTTGCACTTGGCAATTCGGTATGTGTGTAGACGTGTAGATATACAGCGTATTTGACATCCAGTAAGCGCTGCTTCCGAAGCAAGGACGTCCTTTGTAAAAAGACATGGCTATACAACGTATTTGCATACGTAGTATGTGTATACAACGTATTTGCCGGCGGCTCCGCCGACGTAGTATGTGTATACAACGTATTTGCTTCTTTAAAGTGCGGCTCCGTCGACGTAGTAGGTGTATGCGGAGCAGAAACTGGATGTGTACACCCCGAGTGTGTGTTGTTGTAGATTACGCGCGCGTAGCAGAGCTTACAATCGAAGATTTCCTAAGCAAGGCTTACTTCGGAAAGCGCCAGAGGTGAAGCTACGCGAGCGTAATCATCGATTTCCAAAAGACGTACAATCCTAGATTACCGAAGGACGGTAAGCTCTGCTTCGCGAGAGTAATCATCGATTTCCAAAGGACGTACAATCGTAGATTGTGTACACGTACGTTAGCTCGGCTTCGCCCCAGAGGTGAAGCTACGCGAGCGTAAGTACTTGGGACCCCCTACGGGCTCCCGCAGGGAGTGCGAGCTCTCCATGTCTTGGTTTCCAAAGGATGTATTCCGTCCTTCGGGGACGGCCATAGGTGAAGCTACTACACATACTGCGTATGTAAAACATTCAGGTTATGAATGCATGCCGTGCTAGGCCAGTCATTTAGGACGCGCTTTGTGGAGGACCCTATTGTCTTAAGATGGTTAGCTTGGGGCACCATTTCCTTACGCGCGCGTAGCCGAGCTTTAGTTGACGAGGTACACTGCCTGAACGCCAGCACACTCGTGATGGTGATCGAATATCACCAACATTGCGTGTGGCCAGGCTAAGCTAGGCTTGGCAAGCGTAAGTTTAAGCGTTATCTGAAGATGATAATCTAGGATGAAGAGACGTTTCCTTGGTAAAAGTAGGCCGTCTTTTGGAAACTAACATACTGCGGTTACGTTCACTTGATCCATACGTGATTGAACGTATAGCGTAATGAAAGCGCGGGTACTTGTCGCGTAACGACACTTGTGTTCACTGCGTTACCTGAAGTTGCTGAAATACAACGACTCGTGTAGGTTACGTACGTTCACAGGATAACCCACAGAAGGCTCGTATCCCAAAGGGTGTTGGCGTTATTAGGCCAATCAGCTAATACAGCGTATTTAGTTGGGCTGTTTGTGACAGACGCTGTATGTGTACTACCACCAATCTTGAGTCTTGGTGATTTTGCAATCACGGATATTAAATACTTTAGGTTCCACTACCCCACGATATGTCCACAGTCCACACGAAGGCACCAGCGGGTCATAATATGCGTAGCAACCACTGCGCTATATCTACCGATTATTGTATAAGACTTGGTCTATAGCTCGGATACGCGGAGCATTGAAGGTGGTCTACACCAACCAGCATAGAGTTTACTCAACCAAAGGGCGCACGCCCTTGTTCGATTTACAAAGGACCGAAGATTGTGTACAGAGGAGGACAGCACCATTTGATTATGATCTACGTTGGTTGTAAACCTTGGGTAGCGCTCATACGTAACGATGCCCCCGTTGATGGCAATTTTCGATTGCCATCAGTACGAAGTAATCACCCCCGAAGGGGGTGCGAGCTCGCAATATCTTAATTTCGACAGAGGTGAAGCTACTACACATACTGCGTATGTACACATCCAGTTTCTGCTCCGCATAGCGAAGCAGAGCTTACTGGATGTCAACTCCGCTATATTGATGGTGATCTTGGATCACCATGAACAATGTAAACAGTATCGGGCCGCAACTTGGGTTGCTCGCGGTCATAAAATTATTTCCTTTATATTTTTACAAGCATTGAATCAAATCGAACCAAATGAGTTGTTACTCTTTCTTTAGGGGATTAGAGAGTGAGTTCAACCCTTACAGGTTGGAACTTCTCCTCCGAAACCGTACGTGATAGTCGCCCATCATACGGCTACTCGGTTGGTGAACTGTAGGTATGATAACCCGGCTTTTCGGGGTTCGTGCCCTCAGACAACGCCTGAAGGCTTTCCCCCCGAGAAGCCTTTTCTGGTGATTTCGGCGTGACATTCTTTGTGTAACAGCCTCTAGTTTGTCCAAGCCTGGCTCCCTCCTTGAGATTTGGGTCGAATATGATCTACTTGGGCATATGCGAACTCTGAAGCGTGGAAACCTTGCTTGCAGCTCGCACATTTGCCTTGATGCTTTTTCAAAAGATAGGCTTGTCGCTCATTGCCCCCAAGTACTCCTTGGAAGTAGCTCGAGTTTGCATGTTGGCTCCAGTAGCTCAAGTCCCCGTCATACGGCGACCGACTTGCGTCGATGCGATTGTAAGACTTGAGTGACCAGCTAACCGTTGCAGAGCGCTCGAGGTAAACCAGTTTGCCTGTGGCTGGGTCTCGAGCGTAGAAGACCCAGTTGTAGCCTTTCTGGCTTGTCCAGCAGTCGGTGGGGCGTCCATACTTGTTGAATCTTGGACGGATCCAGTGTCTTATGAGACGGTAAAGTCGCATATCCAGGTCACTCGGTAACCGAGTATAGGTTCTGGCGTCGCTGAATTTATAGTAGTTGCGCCATCCACGTATGATGGGGTTTAACTTCCGAATTAGCGCGAGGGACGAAGTGCACGTAGTCATCGCCTCGCGTAACTCCTCCATATGCCGCTTAACTTGAGCTTTAGTCGGGAGGACCGCAGGCACAAGCTGGGTAGTCCGGGGCTTTTTGCCGCCAAGACTGAGCCGTTTGTGTCGGGACACCCGCCTCTGGCTGAAGGTGAACCCTAGAAAGTCGAAAATACGCCTTCCTTGTGGCCCATCCACAGCGCGGTCCACCGTATGAATAACTCGAGTCTTTCCTTCGTTGATATTCAGCCCTACGCGCTCGAGGTGTCTTTTGGCGGCCGCGATGGCGGCCTGTAGCCATTCGATTTGGGGACTTAGGATAACGAAATCATCGGCATATCGGATATAGAGCACCTGGTTGGCTTGTTTCTGGTTGCCCACGTGCGTGTATACCGCTTCATAAATCGCGGCTTGCATGCCGTCTAGCGCCCAGTTGGCCAGCAGTGGCGAGATGACCCCGCCCTGCGGAGTGCCCGAGCCGGAGCTTGGAAAGGGCCTTCCGTTCTCGAAGATACCCGCTTCCAGCCAGGCCTGTATCTGCCTCTGCAGGATGGGGTGAGCCACCTGTAGCTTGGTGAGCAAGGCCTCATGAGATATGCGGTCAAAACATTTCTCGACATCAGCGTCATATACGTACATTGCACCGTACTTGAACTTGTGCCTAATACGCCACGTTGCGTCCATGGCTTTCCTGGCGGGCCGGAACCCAAAACTGTTGGGCTCCATATAAGCTTCAAGTTGAGGCTCTAGTGCCAGCTTAGCCAGCGCTTGCTTCCCTCGATCTAGCACGGTGGGGATACCTAGGGGCCTGCGCTCTTTCTTGCCGGGTTTGGGGATGTACACCCTTTTCACCGACGACGCCGTGCCGTCCAGGACGAGCTTAGCTCCTTGCGATCCTCAGCAGGAACCGGTGCAATACCATCCACGCCGGCCGTGCGCTTACCTCGGTTGTCTTGAGTGACCCGCTTGGTTGCCAGCAGTTGGGCTTGCGGGTCCCCGATTAGCTCTGCTTGTAGGCGGTGCACAAGTGCAACGTCTCCAAGCTTCGCCGCTTGGTAAATACTCTGCTGCTTGGTATGAACCCGCAGCTTTATTTCGTTCCAGGGCAGACCATACCAGAACCGAGCCTTAGTGGCCCGTTTAGGAGCCACCCTGCCTGTCCTGGTGGTCGATATCGTCCTGGTCCGAACCCCTAATACAACGTATTTGCATACGTAGTATGTGTACCCGCGCGCCCGCCGTCAGTACGCTACTGCGTGCCTTAGCAGAAACCCCAACATCCTCACCTCCGACCGGCCTTGGCCAAAATTTAACCGATTTCTTTTGTTTTGTTTTCATATTCGCAAACTTGGATCACCGCCGGCATGGGCCGTTGGTGGATGTCTTTGTTACCCTAGCCCAAAGAAAGGAAGGGCTCGTATACTTGAGAGGCTGTTTAGAAGGTAGGAGCCTGACGCAGGGGTCCGCGTTGATTTGGACGCTGAGGGCCGAGCCCCTACCCCACTTGGGCGCTAAGCCTTTGGCAAAGGGCCCAAGATTTTTTTTACACTTGGAAGGTCAGACTTTTACCAGGTCCTATGATCCAACCGCGATGGAAGTCAGCATATGTCGGACATTACATCCATCCCTTTTCAGGCAGTGCCAGTTACTTCTGACTAACCGTTGGCTTTTTCCACCATCTTACCTCCCGTCGTTCAGCTCGCATTGTCCCTATCTTCGAGTCCTAAGCCCGCTCCTCGCCTCCCGTCCTTTGGAAAGGAAGGAACGCCGGTGGGGCATTCTGAATCTAAATAGGGTACCGACGGGCATTTCCCTGTTCCAACTTTCATATAGGTTACGATTCACCGGTGAGGAGCTGTAGAGAGTCGGCCCCTGGCCGGTAAGTCGTAAGTCTGTCTAGAGATCGCCACTCTTCCCCCCGCGTCTCACCATTTCAGGGTCGCTATTCGCCATGAACAGCTCCGGTTTCAACGACGCGTGTCTTTATGACGCGGCATACTCTGGGGGTCAGAGGGGCGTCCAGGCGAAACGCAACCTAGATCGTCCTTGTTCTGTCCAACCCAGAGAGATTGATATGTATCCACTTAGGAGTATGGAGGCTTTATGTGTGGCTTTGCTATAACCGTAGGCATTTCTGATCTCTAAGACAGCACACCACCACGCATTGAGGAGGCGCAATCTCACCTCCCGCTTGCTAAGTCCCCGCTCGTGCCCACTCCGCTGCGAGTCAGAGCCGGCATGGGGCGACCTGCCGGAGGCCGGCAGGCCGTTTACTTGTGGCACTCCCCTGAATAGGAATGTTTGTTATGAAAGAGGCTTTCTCGTCCCAGATTGTGTGGACAAACTGGGACAGAGAGCTCGGTCCCCAGGACCCAGGGTGTGAAGTAGAAAGTGACTCGGCATGTTGCTGGAGAGATCTCCAGAGACTGGCGTCGTCGTATCCTGCTTCTACCTATTACACCTCGTGTCGCCCATGTGGACTAGGAGTACCTCCGTCGTTTGACGTGGGATCACATGGGTTTTACTGTTTCACGAGCGCAGGTCGCACATGGCTGCTCCTAAGCCTACCCACGTTGGCCGAATACGTGAGATTTGATTTCTCCCGCCGACATTGCTGCTCTCTTTGCAGCAATAGCGATACGATCCAATAGTATGTTTATTTATTACTCTCACGATGTGAGAAACCGCAACATGCACGTCCTTGTTTCGGAGAACCGGAACTTGCGCAGCGCAAGCGGGGGTTGGCCTATTTTATGAAACCCGCCCCTCTACTTGGTTGTATCAAGTACCACAGGGGTTTATACTACGTATTTGCCTACGTAGTAGGTGTACTTGGATCACCCTACGTAAAGCTCCTCTCTAATAAGCTCTGCTTCGCGAGCGGAATCAGCATCTACGCCCCAAAGGACGTCCGCTGCTGAGACGGCTAGCTCGCACCCCCTTGGGTGATGCTAAGCTCTGCTTCGCGTGCGAAGCGAGCGTAAGGAGCTACGGTTGTCCTTTTTCATGGTGATCTTGGCTCACCCTACCATCTTGGAGGTCACCTTAGCTCGGCTGGGCGAGCGTACACATACTACGTATGCAAATACGTTGTATAAGCTCTGCTTCGCGCCAGAGGTGAAGCTACCCGAGCGTAATATCGGTTGGCTCTAACTGTGGTGTACATGATCGAAGATGATGCCAATCTCACTTGACGAGGTCTACCATCTACATATGATTTGTTGACCACCGTGCTTTCGCTCGCGAATCAGAGCTTAGCATAACATCCAGTGACCCCAACTCGTAGTGGCTCCTCGATTGCACACCTGCAATTTTTACGATGGTAAATTCTGCAGTCTTGGTTCCATCCACCTCCAACGAGTGTGTATACATACATGTCTATCGAGCAATTTGATACCTTGATTCGACGGTCTGGGCTGTTTCCCTCTCAACATTAGACCTTAGAATCTAATGTTTGTCCTCTTTGTGTGGGTCTGCTATCTACTGAATCATCAAACTCGCTTATACAGCGTATTTCCATACGCAGTTTGTGTACCTGCAACAAGGCTAGCCTATCTACCAGATGATCGTGTATGCCGTTCGTGACCCAACGTCGTTCAAATCTCACTTGACCTTGACATCCTCTGGGGGTGTGTAAGGTCCCGAACTGGGAGGTTTTAGTTCACTGGGTTCACCCTGAGCCAGCCGTATCACCCTAGACTGCGTATTTGACATCTAGTAATCTCTGCTTCCGAAGCAAGGACGTCCTTTGTAAAAAGACATTGCTATACAACGTATTTGCATACGTAGTATGTGTATGCGGAGCATAAACTGGATGTGTACACATACTACGTCGGTGGAGCCGCCCTTGAAAGAAGCAAATACGTTGTATAATGCCAGTTGATCCCGGTTTGAGCATACACAACCTACGTACGGTTGCTGCATACATTTACGACGATGATACGCACAAGTTTAGACCAAAAAAGCCTATTCGGAGTTTAACTGTTGGATGTCAGAACATCTGACCAATCACAACCTGCTAGTGCTCTACCCTGCTTTTTCTTCCAAAAAAAAAGTTGCATGTCGCTGCCTGCTTAAGCTCTGCTTCGCGCCTGAGGTGAAGCTACGCTAGCGTAACTAGCCGTCGGTTTAGCCTGAAATAACCCGGCTTCCTTGGGTTTGCTCTGATTCGTGCCAGAGGTGAAGCTACGCGAGCGTAAGGAGGAGCTCCTCTCATCCCCACCTAAGGACGTAAGATCTGCACGTCCCCTGCTTTCTGAAACAAGCTCAACTTGTTTCATCAAGCTCGGGGTATGTCTGCTGTTGTTACGCTCGTGAAGCAGAGCTTAAAAGACGGAGTAGAGAGGATTCGCCTCTGGGCTTATCATACGTGAACTGACCATCATCATTTATACTTGATATACGTGCTTACGCTCGCTTAGCTTATATCCGTGATGGTCACCATATGTGTCCCTGATTTCGCTCGCGTAGCTACACTTGTGGCGCTTTCCGAAGCAAGCACATACTGCGTATGTCACTTGATCGTATTTACGCTCGCGTAGCCGAGCTTACATACGCAGTATGTGTAGTTGACGTTACGCTCGCGTAGCTGCACCTCTGGCGCGAAGCTGAGCTTACTTGCCGTCACCCCAAGGACATTGGGGGTATTCGGCTTTCCGAAGGAAGAGCGTGCTGCTTATGCTTAGCTGACCAAGGAAAGCGTAGCCGCAATCCGCTTCGTATAAAGGCTGCTGCATGAACTAGTTTTGGACACACAAATTGCTCTACTTAAATAGATTTCGTGGAAAACCAGCTATTACCAAGTTCGTTAAGCTTTTCACTCCTAACCACCGCTCATCCCAGTTTATTGCCACAAACACGGGTTCGATCTCGCTTTTTTAAACATGCAAGGTTTAACTCACAGCCGTCTTACTTGACTTGGCACTGGCGTGGTGTGTGTGCACGGCCCCCCAACCTCCGCTGGGGGTATAGCCTCTGCGCTGCTGCTTGGATTATTATACAGCGTATTTGACATCCAGTAAGCTCTGTTTCCGAAGCAAGGACGTCCTTTGTAAAAACACATGGCTATACAACGTATTTGCATACGTAATATGTGTATACAACGTATTTGCCTACGTAGTATGTGTATGCGGAGCATAAACTGCATGTGCTTCCTTTGGCTTGATGAACTTGTTTCTGAACGTCCTTCGGAAAGCTTCACCTCTGGCGGCTTTCTGAACTTCTTTCAGAAAGCTTCACCTCTGGCGCTTCCTTCGGAAAGCTTCACCACTGGCGGCTTTCTGAAAGAAGCTTCACCTCTGGCGCTTCCTTCGGAAAGCGCCAGACGTGAAGCTACGCGAGCGTAATGGTGATCCTAGCTCACCATAAAGAGTGCTGACTTGAACGTAAGTGAACCGCCCCCTGCGGTCTCCCGCAGGGAGTGCGAGCTCGCCATGTCTTGTTTTTTTCTCCAGAGGTTTAGCTAGGCGCTCTTTCATTACCCTGCGGGGGTCCGCACATCAGGTCACTCACGTTCACCACGTGAACATCAACCCAACGCGTAAGCTCCTGGTGACACTTGCACCTCCTGGTGCATCGAAGATGCCCGTATATATAACCTTGCAGTTTATTAAAGTCGCCTCTGGCGATAGTTAGCTCACTTGGCTTCGGGTCTTTAAACTGAAACTTGATCGCTTTCGCTCAGCTATCCTCAATGTTTAGCCTGCTTCAGCTTAAAACTAGCAGACTCATTATGCAAAAGGAACGCCTTTGATTCCCTATTAGACTCGGTTGGTGAATTGTCGATGACCCTGCCACCTGCGTATACTGCGTATTGGACATGATCGAATATGATGGTGACCAACGCAGTTGGTGTACTTGTAAAAGCACGCACGTGATGGTGATCTACGAGCACCCTAAGCTCTGCTTCGCGAGCGTAAAGTGACACCGTACACTGTGGGAAACAACAAGCTTGTAAAGACGTGCGTTTAAGGGTGATCGTATATCACTCGTTAGGAAAGAACCAAGTTTACGCCCACCTTAATCAATTCGCACGTTACCCTACGGCGGCCGTACACCGCACCCACAATTCACGACAGAGTCGGCTCGACCTTGTATTCACTAACTGTTCAATCAAACAACTGTTCTACCTGTTCAATTTCCCGTTCTTTTTCACTTTCCCCTCTTTCTAGGTTCTCTTTCATCGTTCCCTCACGGTACTGATTCTCTATTGGTCTGGAATTCATATTTAGGTTTCAAAGATGGTGCTCTGTTATTCAGACCAAGTTGCACGGCTTGGTCCTACTTGTACAACACGAACAGTGCCTAAGTAGCACCCGTGTGTCCTTTGTAACGATCAGTTAGGTAGACACATGCAATTTCGGCGCCTTGAGTCTTGGTGCACGTACCCTGCGAGTACGTAACCAACCTTTGCCCTGTCATAGTTTAGTACTTAGCCCAAAGAGCTCGCACTCCCTTAGGACTACTGTAGGACTACTGTAGGGTGCGGCCCTCGTACGTTCACACCCAATTGAGGTGTGTATTCACGCAATCTACAGGACTGTCACCTTCTCTGGTAGAATATTCCAATTCTTTGGTTGCATGAACATGGTTGGGCAGCTCTAACGCGTCTCTTATAATCCAACACTAGTTTGACGTGGCCCACTCACTCACTCGAGGTTGGGTCCTTAGCTCTTGAAAAATCCAGTCCTAGACGAAATTTATGTGCCACCCCCCCGATGGACATGATCGAAGATGATGCCCGATAGATGTAGGCGTCTGCCTGTTAGATACCTGCTTACGCTCGCGGAGCCGAGCTTAGTTACCGACGTGAACGTCGCTATGGCAGCATACCTAGTGGCCCCCTTGATTTTTTTTTGTATCTTGAGTTGACTCCCTTGGTTATATAAAACCTTGGTCTGCGTGATGGCAAGCTACGATTGCCATCACCATCATCTACGATCATGGTCACTGCGTGCTCGGCAACCGAGTCCGTCGCAGCTACCCGCTTCCCGAAGGACGCACGTCCTTGGGGAAGCGGGCTTGTTTTGAAAAAAGCACGTCCTTCGGCTTCCTTTGGCTTGATGAACGTCCTTCGGGAAGCTTTACCTCTGGCGGCTTCCTTCGGGAAACCAGGGAAACGAGGGAAACGAGGGAAGGGCGTCCTTCGGAGTCGTTCTGAAACCAGCAGAGTTGCAGACCAAGGAAAGCAAAGAGCAAGGGCGTCTTGTGGAAATCACGTTTTATGAACTTGTTCCTTCGGCTTCCTTCGGGAAGCTTCACCTCTGGCGCCTCCCGAAGGAAGCCGTAGGTCGTGAAAGAAGCTCAACTTGTTACTTGGGCTTCCTTCGGTAAGCTTCACCTCTGGCGGCTTGCTGAACTTGGTTCGCTTCCTTCGGGAAGCTTCACCACTGGCGCTTCCTTCGGAAAGACGGCTGGTGATCTTGATCAGTATACCTGTAAACGTGTCTTTCCGATACAACCAAACCTACCTTGGAGTATACAGCGTATTTGACATCCAGTTAGCTCTGCATCCGAAGCAAGGACGTCCTTTATAAAAAGACATCGCTATACAACGTATTTGCATACGTAGTATGTGTATACAACGTATTTGCTTCTTTCAAGTGCGGCTCCGCCGACGTAGTATGTGTAGGCGGTGCATAAACTGGATGTGTAACCAGGGCTCGGTCTAAACTAACGGCATGACTGGGCCGAACTCGCACACCCGGTCTGGGTGCTCTGGCCGAAAGCCGCCTATATTTTTCCTATGGCACGCATACACACTTGGGGTTGAGAAGGACAAACACAAAATCATGTAGGACAACCTGACAGCTAAAGTTTACTGTGTGAACACCCTAACGGCTGCCCGGTTGGAATAGTAAAGCTCTACCTCTTTCTTTTGGAGTAGGCTCGCCATCAAGCTTTGGGCATCAACCCTATTGACGTTCCGCAACGGATGAGCTTATACCATAAAGCACTCGGAGGTTTGGCCTTTCCTCTGGTAACCTTTGGAAAGCACGCAGTGTACTAGGTTTGGTTTATGAAAGACTAGCCAGACGCTACCCATACCACCCACCAATGTAAGTTGACTGGGTTTACTGTGTTTACACAACTGGATGTGTTGAAAACTGTGTTGACACAGTGAACCAAGTTTACTTGATAGCGCATTTTCATCTTGACTGATGATAAATACGTCGTGATTCGCGGACAAATCCTGCGAAGCTTGAACCTTATCCTCTTTCGCTCGCCACTACTGAAGGAATCTATGTTTATTTTATTTTCCTTTAGCTACTGAGATGTTTCACTTGGCTAAGTTTATTTTTATACAAAAAAACAAGTCGGTGATTTTGACTATCTTTGATCACCATCCCTATACGCCTTGCGTTTGTGTTCACACAGTGACCTTACCTGTAGCTTGGCCCGATGCTCGCCAAGCTCTACGGAGGATACCGTTCACGAATTGAATGACAGGAAGGCAGGGTACGATCAAAATACAGCCTGCCTTAAGGTTACCATATACCCGGTTGTTGGCAATCTACCAACTGCTTTCCAAAGGATAGCGCAGCTTTAGGTCTAGGCGTGCTCTGAGAGACGCAACTGCCTGGGAATACCTACGTTACCCTCCGCCCCCCCGAATGACGTACGTCTTGAAGAGGGCCGTACGTCTAGAAGAGGGGCGGTGTAAGGTTTAGCGTAACCTTGCTCCGTCTTGCCGAAGGAGGAAAGAGCGGGTTTACCTCTGGGCTTGGCAGATCCAACTTGGTGCTACGCGGACATGTACGTCAGCACAAGTTTATTTCTGACGATTTCTGAAACAAGACCGTGTTTTGGCGAGCAATCGCTCCAAAGCACGGCGTCTCTTGTTTGGTCCCCAAATTTTACCCTATCCTGCGTATTTTACATCCAGTAAGATCTGCTTGGACGTCCGATGGAAATAAACCAGGCTATACTACGTATTTGCTTCTGTCAAGTGCGGCTCCGCCGACGTAGTATGTGTATGCGGAGCATAAACTGGATGCGTATACACGTGATCCAGGATCACTTGTAAGGTCACGTTGGAACACGTAAGTTTACTTGACGTTGCAAAACTAATCAAACCTAACAACTTGCCTACAATGTATAATGTAGTTTTTTAAGTTTACTTGGAATACACGTGAATGCTTATGCCATACCACGAACAACCGGAGGTATACTGCGTAGTTGACATCCAGTAAGCTCTGCTTCCGTAGCAAGGACGTCCTTTGGCAAAAGACATGGCTAAACAACGTTTTTGCTTACGTAGTCTGTGTATGCGGAGCATAAACTGGATGTGTACCACCCCCTACGGGCGCGGGCTACGCGAGCGTAAGGTCGGAGTGCGAAGCAGCAAGGTAGACCAAGCAAAGCTATCTTGAAGCGACGGTCGTCTTGCCGAGAGCGCGTAGCTCACGCACTCTCGCAGGCTTGGTCTTGGATGCGCCCCCGGAAGTGGGGTAGGTTTGGGAGGTGCTTGACGTCCTTTGGACGCATTCAGGTTATTACCGAGGTAAACATAACCACATGCTTTTTTTTGGGGCACTGACTACTTGACGTTATTTATATCATAAGCGCGGTGAGTTGTTGTTCATTTTATGAAAAGCACCCCCTTGGAAGGTGGTCCGCCCACTGGATATCAACAGCTAGTACCTGCTTTCCACAGGCTGACATATGAAGAGCCCGCGTCCGTCCTTTGGAGAGGTGTAGCTTGCACCCCAGTACACATCCAGTTTTTGCTCCGCATACACATACTACGTCGGCGGAGCCTCCCTTGAAAGAAGCAAATACGTTGTATACACATACTACGTCGGCGGAGCCGCCCTTGAAAGAAGCAAATACGTTGTATACACATACTACGTCGGCGGAGCCTCCCTTGAAAGAAGCAAATACGTTGTATAGCGATGTCTTGATCTACAGGACGTCCTTCCTTCGGAAGCAGAGCTTACTGGATGTAAAAAACGCTGTATAGTGGGTGATTACCAGTTGTGGCCACACTAGCTACTTGGCATTTCTGGTGGCGTGCACACCCCTGCAGGGTTTAGTTGACGCTGTTATTATACAACGTTTTTGCTTCTTTCAAGTGCGGCTCCGCCGACGTAGTATGTGTACGCTCGCGAAGCAGAGCTTGGCGCGCACCCTATAGTGAAGGTGAGACTATACTTGGTCTCCGAAGGACGCGCATTTTTCAAAGGACGTAAGATGGTCACCTTTCCAAAGGACGGTGACCAACCTAGCCGTCCTTCTTCACCATCTTCGTATCTGATGTTGATAAGCACCTCCTTTGGGTGTGCGAGCGATATCTCCAAAAGCTCGCCATGTCTTTTTCCCATGTCTTTTTCCGAAGAACGTGCGTCCTCCCGAAGGAAGGGAACAAGTTGAAAGGACGGACAGCCTGAGGTATAGCTATGCACGTGTGTGATGAAAGTCGTATACCCAAATTAGGAGAGCTTTATACACTCGGGCGTTCCTGTTGGTACGGCCAGCATATATGGAACAAAACTCACCTCCCGAGAAGGGTAAGCCCGCTACCTTGATACAAATAAACACGCCTGAGGGCGTATTGAAATAACGCAGTAGTAATTTTCGCATGGTGTACGCCCCTGATGAATTCCTCGCCGAGCTGTTCATTAAACAGGTGATGGCTTGATTTCTTGGTTTTATTTACGGCGTACCCGCCTTGGTTCACAACGCTTTTTTTCACACCTACGCCTTGACAGGTCCCGTAGCACCAGGTCTAGCCTGGTGATTGGGGTGCGATCCCAGCATACCGATGGGTGCATGTAAGCACGTGATAAAAAAAACAAGGATTGCCTCTACACAAGAAACAAAAGCCTGTGTGTACACATACAGTTTATGCTCCGCATAGCGAAGCGAAGCCGAGCTTACTGGATGTAAACTAGGCTGTATATTAACGCTACGCGTTGTCATGTCTTGATGTGCTGAAGGCAGGACGTACGTAGCGCAGCTAGTGGGGTGTCTTGATGCAACAAGTTGGTTGACTCGCAAATCGGCGTACGTAATGTGTTTACGATCGCGTAGCTTCACCTCTGGCGCGAAGCAGAGCTTACACAGTGAACAGGGCCTGGCCGGTTGCTGTGCAAAAAAAAAGAACCGGCGGTCTTGTTCAATTGGCACACTGGTGTCGTTAGCTGACGAGACCGGAATTACACATACTGCTTAGGTCACCATCATCTTGGATGATGACCAAGACGCGGTCTTATGCTCCGCATAGCGAAGCGAAGCAGAGCTTACCCATCACCTCTAGGGGCAGGGGGTCCGACTCTCGTAGCACCAGTGTAGCCGAAGGCTGTACTTGATTGCGCACACCTAGATAAAGCAAGCGGATTACACTATCTTGGATTGTACGTCCTTTATAAGCTCGGCTTCGCGAGCGTAAATCGATGATTAAACATGCTACGAATTTTATTCAAGACGTACGCTATGCGAGGCACCCGCTCCGTCTTTCCGAAGGAAGCGAACTTGTTCCTTGGGGAAGCTTCACCTCTGGCGGCATTCTGTAAGAAGCTCAACTTGATCATTCGGCTTCCTTTGGAAAGCGCCAGAGGTGAAGCTTTCCGAAGGAAGCGCCAGAGTTGAAGCTTCCCGAAGGAAGCGAAACAAGTTCAGAAAGCGAACTTGTTTCAGAAAGCGCCAGAGGTGAAGCTTCCCGAAGGAAGCGAAACAAGTTCAGAAAGCGAAGGAAGCGAACTTGTTTCTGAAAGAAGCTTCACCGCTGGCGGCTTCCTTGGGAAAGCGCCAGAGGTGAAGCTTCCTTGGGAAAGACGGAGCAAGTATACGCCATCCTTTGTAAAGCACTCTGTAACCGTTAGTCTGACACCCACTTGAACCTTGCACACACGCCTACTCAATTTTCGCACGCTAGTGCTCTTCAAGACTGCGAGCTCTTCTCCTTTGGTGAGCTAGCTGACCCTCCTGGTACATGAGGGTGCGCGCTCTTATCCTTTGGGCAGAGAGCTGTCCCTCCTCGTAGATGATGGTGCGAGCTCTTATCCTTTGGGCAGCGAGCTACCGTCTTAACATCTAGGGCCTAGTTGACGTTACGCTCGCGTAGCCGAGCTTATCCTAGCCAAATCAAAATCGTCCCGGACCCTCATCTACTCGATAAAATACGTCCCGTCGTAACAGATGACGCACGTCTCGTAGATGGTGTGCCCAAGGCATAAGATTTACCCGTAGAGAGTGTGGCTCATTATCATCATCGCAACCGCAGATCTTGAGCAAACAAGGTCTCTGGGTTGGTAATAGTTTATCCTGTTGTTGCACCGCCTACACATACTACGTCGGCGGAGCCGCACTTGAAAGAAGCAAATACGTTGTCTAGCCATGTCTTTTTCCATAGCACGTCCTTGCATCGTAAGCATAGCTTACTGGATTTCTATTATGCTGGATACACATACTGCGTAGGTTACCATCATCTTGGATGAGGTCAAATACGATCAAGTGGAAATACGATCACGAGTATCAAGAGGAAATACGCTGTATTATTCATCGAATTTGCCAGCGGATGCGCCTTCGACTAATGTGTGCCTGCGGCACGCTCGCGAAGCAGAGCTTACAAAGGACCGAAGATTGTGTAGTCATCCCCTATATGAAGCATAGACACCCAACCTTTGGGTCGCTTATACATGAGTGAATCAAGGGCACCTGGCCAACTTGGTTGCAGAAACAAACAGTCGGTCTTTCAACTTAGTTCCCCGAAGGTCGAAGCCCACGTGCAGCCAAGGCTAGCGAAGCAGCAAGCGCTGCGTTTTACATAAACCAAGTTTATGGTGGTTGTTGTAGTCTACCAAACTTTGGTACCCAATGGCTCTTTCCGTAACCTCTGGTTGGCATCAATTTCGTTGACCACTTTGAGCCATGTTGCACTTGACCCAACCCAGCTCACCATCTTGTGCCATAAACGTCGTCTCCGTCCTTACGCTCGCGTAGCTTCACCTCTGGCGCGAAGCAGAGCTTAGGGTAACGGCCGTAAATAAGCGTGCGGGTGATCCGCACCTGCTTTCTGCAATACGTAAGAATGATTCCGAATGACCCTGAGGTTTCTGAAACACGCAACTGCCTTTGAATACCTCCGCGGGGGACGGACGTCTTTCAGAAGGAAGCGCATCCCTGATGGTGATCGAAGATGACATGACCATTCCTTCGCGAGCACTGCCGTATCGCATGGTCACCTATGGTGACCATCTTGAGCAAGCACGCAGTGACTCCAACGGACGCACTCTCTTTCTTCGGTAATACGCCATAGGTAACCCGTGCCTCTTCCAGACGTACGTCTTGAAGAGGGACGTAGGGTAACGGAGGAAGGTTGAGCGTGTATGGTGCTCAACGATCACCAGGCTAAGCTCTGCTTCGCGAGCGTAATCACCATCATCTACGATGAGGGTCAGCACTCTTTATGGTGATCCAAGATCACCATCAATGAGCACCCTAGCTGCAGCTGCATTCACGCAGTGAACTACGCCATCTTCCCGAAGGAAGCGAGTGCAGGTCCTACGCACCTTTTGCTTGGTCGTGCTGACGTTCACGTCTACGAAGCAGAAGAAGCCCATAGGTTTCTTCAAGATCTTGAAGACGCTCGCTCCCCAAAGGATAAGAGCTCTAGCATACCACCCCCGTAGTGAGCCTGTAGGGGGTGTTACACATCCAGTTTATGCTCCGCATAGCGAAGCGAAGCAGTGCTTACTGGATGTCAAATACGAGCAAGTGTCATACGCAGTATGTATTTACGCTCGCGTAGCTTCACCTCGGGCGCTTTCCGAAGGAAGCATACTGCGTATGTCACTTGATCGTAGATTGCCATCACCATCATCTACGATCTGCTTTCCAAAGGAACGCACAGCCTAAGGTCTAGGCGTGCTTTCTTCGGAAAGACGCGCGTATCCTTGCTCCGTCTTTCCGAAGGAAGCTTCACCTCTGGCGGCTTCCCGAAGGAACAAGTTGAGCTTGTTACAGAAAGCCGCCAGAGGTGTAGCTTCCCGAAGGAAGCGAGCTTCTTTCAGAAAGCCGCCAGAGGTGTAGCTTCCCGAAGGACGTTCAGAAAGCCGTAGGTAGCCGCCAGAGGTGAAGCTTCCCGAAGGACGTTCAGAAAGCCCCTCCTTCGGGAGGACGCACGTCCTTGGGGAATAGAGAGCGGGTGCTTGATGAAACAAGGCCTTTTTTCCGAAGGAAGAGAGTGGGTCCGTTGGCGTCTACCCGATCTCTTTTCCCGAAGTAAGGGTACAAGCTTTACCTCTAGCGGAAATACTGAGCAAGGATACGCGTAACCTTGCTCCGTTCCTCTTCAAGACGTAAGTCCCTCTTCAAAACGTACGTCTTGAAGAGGAACGGAGGTATTACATGGCAGTTGCGTGTTTCTTCTTCCGTAGGAAGGGAGCACGCATTACGTGAACTACTTGGACCAAGGAAAGCGAAGTTGCGAAGGAAATACGCTCTTCTTGCAGAAGGACGTACACCAAGGATTTCGTACCAGCGACGGACATAGTTGATTACACATACTACGTCGGCGGAGCCGCACTTGAAAGAAGCAAATACGTTGTATATGGCCACTGCGTATCCTTGGCGTTTCCTGGATGGTCACCTAGGGTGACCATCTTGATAAACCCGGGCATATGCAAGGTTGATCAGCTTATATTAGAGACCCACGTCTCGCTAGGATTGCACATCATTTTAGCTCCGCTACAAAAAAAATTCAACGCAACTCCCTTTGTGTTTTTTCGGTGATGGTGATCAAAGATCACCATCATCTACGAGAATGGTCAACACGTCTGGCCTAGTAACTTGTTTCGATAAACCGCCCCTGTTGGTATATTGATAAAAAACGTATCTAGCTCTAACAAACATTGTGGACACGGGTCCAATTGCTCGGCTGCCAGCGTCTTGAAAAAACGACAAGGCTACGCAGATCATTTACCCCAACACATTTATGTGTTCCGCAAGACGCACAAAACCGTCACCCCTCGAGTTGCGACCCTAACTGACAACCCACCTCGGCTCCACTTTGTAGCCGATAATCCTCGATTTCCAAAGTACGTACTTGAAGATTGTACATACGCAGTATGTGTATGCACGATTTCCGAAGAACGCTTAGCTCTGCTTATGCTCCGCATAGCGAAGCGAAGCAGAGCTTTGCGAGCGTAATCCTCGATTTCCAAAGGACGTACTTGAAGATTGTACATACGCAGTATGTGTACCCAATATTTCCGAAGGACGGTAATCAACTTGTGCTACACATGGCAGCCTCCCACAGCCTACCCATCCGCTTTACTCTAGGCTAGTTTGGGTATAAAATAGGTATGCGTAGCATCTCACAGACGGCCGTCTGTCTGCGTCCTTACGCTCGCGTAGCCGAGCTTAATAAAACTGCATCACTTGACCCTCAGCTAACCTAAGAAGCTGAGGCTGCCAACCCGTAGGCTTTGGCGCAATACGAACCACCCATTGGCTACAAGTGGGCGCGGTAGGGTAAAAGTGTATACGTTACGCACCTGGCCTCCCCGGTAGCGGCGCCTACAGCTAGCCTGGAATTCAACTAGTTGGTCGCTTGGCTCTCCACCCGGTTGTGTACGCACACGCCCCCTATAGGGCCGCTAAGCCTCCTCGGGGTGCTCTTTGATCACCAGCTTCGTAGATGCTGGTCCAATCTGATATGTCATTCCGCCGTCGCGCTAACGCTGATACGCGCAGCGTCGCGCGTACTAATACAACGTAATTGCATACGTAGTATGTGTAACCGGACGTTCGTCGCAGATGGTGCGTTAAGAGTCGTTTGTTCCTACGCTGTTTGGTGGGTTTACGCTCGCGAAGCAGAGCTTAGCGATAGGGAATCTCTACGAGAAACCAAGCCATTAGTTGACTTGATGCGTGCTCTCTTCCTTGGTAAGCTCGGCTTCGCGAGCGTAAATACGCAACTGCCATAGAATACCTTCGTTCCCCGCGGGGGACGCGCTTCCCTCTTCAAGACGTACGTTCCCCGCTTTCCGAAGGAAGCGAAGGAAGCGAAGGAAGTGAAGGAAGCTTCACCTCTGGCGGGGTGGCGGCTTTCCGAAGGAAGCCGCCAGAGGTTAAGCTTCTTTCAGAAAGCCGCCAGAGGTTAAGCTTCTTTCAGAAAGCCGCCAGAGGTTAAGCTTCTTTCAGAAAGCCGCCAGAGGTGAAGCTTCCCGAAGGACGTACAGAAAGCCGCCAGAGGTTAAGCTTCTTTCAGAAAGCCGCCAGAGGTGAAGCTTCCCGAAGGACGTTCAGAAAGCCGAAGTAAGCCAACTTGTTTTGAAAAAAGCGCGTCCTTCGGCAAGCTTCACCTCTGGCGGGGTGGCGGCTTTCCGAAGGAAGCCAACTTGTTTTGAAAAAAGCGCGTCCTTCGGCTTTCTGAACGTCCTTCGGGAAGCTTCACCTCTGGCGGCTTTCTGTACGTCCTTCGGGAAGCTTCACCTCTGGCGGCTTTCTGTACGTCCTTCGGGAAGCTTCACCTCTGGCGGCTTTCTGAAAGAAGCTTAACCTCTGGCGGCTTCCTTCGGAAAGCTTCACCTCTGGCGGCTTTATGAACTTGTTTTGAAAAAAGCGCGTCCTTCGGCTTTCTCAAAGAAGCTCGGCTTTCTGAAAGAAGCTTCACCTCTGGCGGCTTTCTGAAAGAAGCTCGGATTCCTTCGGCTTTCTGAAAGAAGCTTCACCTCTGGCGGCTTTCTGAAAGAAGCTTCACCTCTGGCGGCTTTCTGAAAGAAGCTTCACCTCTGGCGGCTTTCTGAAAGAAGCTTAACCTCTGGCGGCTTCCTTCGGAAAGCTTCACCTCTGGCGGGGTGGCGGCTTTCCGAAGGAAGCGAACTTGTTTCCGTCCTTCGGCTTCCTTCGGGAAGCTTCACCTCTGGCGCTTCCTTCGGAAAGCTTCACCTCTGGCGGCAAGGGCGTCCTTCGCTTCCTTCGGAAAGCGGGTGACGGAGGGGGACGGTGTAAGGGTACGCGTATCCTTACTCGGTATTGCAGAGAGCGGGTATACTTGTGGGCTTGTTTTGCTTGTTGATGGTGAGCGAAGATTACCATGAAGAGTGTTACGCGGTCCTATGGAAAGCATATCGACGATCTGCTTTCCAAAGGATGGGGGACCTACTTGCTACAGAGTGCTACGCGGACGTGGACGTCAACTAGGCGGCTCCCCTCTGGTGACCTCGGTGCTTTAGATCTGCGCGTATTTCAGAAAACGCCCTACGCGCGTGCTTGTCTACCTTGTGATGCTTGTTCGAGGAACGCGCACGTTTCGGCCAGACGTTTTGCTTGTACACGCTAGCGTAGCTTCAACTCTGGCGCGAAGCTGAGCTTAAACAAAAGAGTGGAGCTTGTTTTACATGTTATGAGCGTAAGTGAACTGATCAAGACCGTTCCCTTGGTAAGTTTACTTGGTGAACGCAAACGATTTTACCATAACAAACTTGGGTCACCTCGGTAGGGTTGTCGTTTCGAGAAACCCAAGCTTTTCTCGAAAAGCAACTAGCGTTGACCATAATTTGAGCTGTCCTTTGGTTAGTGATCTGTGAACCCCCGGAGGACGCACATTGTTCAGGAAAACTTGAGCTCGAATCCTTGATGGTGCTTGAGGATCAACATCTCTGAGCAACCTGGCAATATTTGGTGCGTACCCGACTCGGTCCTTAAGCTCTGCTTCGCGAGCGTAACTGCAGGGGATAAGATAACACTGCCTGCGTTGGTGTGTCGGCATCACCTAAGTCACGCAAGGACCCTCACCTTTCCGCCCCACCCTTCAGGAGTCCCCCCTGAACCTCCGAACAACCACCCCACCTCTATCCAACAAAACTAACCCCCTTTGATCGCAGCTCTATGTTGAAGGCTACGCCGTCCGAATCCATTTCGTCAACTCGGACCGGTAGCTTCACGCACGCAGTTGTCCGTACTTGGGATACAATACATACCCACAGGCTGGTGAGTCGGGCGCGATCGCCGTAACGGGGCTGTAGACTTCGCCCCCTAGGGGATAACCGCAGTAGACTGAGTTGCACCCAAACCCTACAGGTTACAAAAAAGCTCAAAGCTCGCTCTAGGTACCGGAATTTCCTGAATACTTATTTTCGAATAATTCGGAGAATTTATTTTTTTGCCGTACGATCAGATTAAAACCTATAAATCAGGCCTTACTCTAATCTGTACAATCCAAGGCAGCAATTTTTTAACAACTCTACATCCAAAATTGTAGGACCAATTGCATAAATTCTTACAGAGCTAAGTTTATCTAACGACGTGACGAAAATGTAAACAAACTGAAGCAGCACCTACACCAGGTCCTGGGTATGTAGCTGAACAGAGCACTGTTGACCCTTATCGTAGCTCATGGTTATCCTTGAACGGAGCATAATTTATCGAGGGTGAGGGCAATCCTAGATTGCCATCATGATGATCTAGGATCATCATGAATCGAAGATCACCAGCGCACCTATCCTACACGTCGAGACTAACGCTGACTAACCTACGGCTTGATATTGGCTCGTATGTACCCGTCACGCGCGGTGATCTTGAGTCGCAAAGTTGTTGGACCTCTGCGATTACAAATTTGGTGACTCGTTGATCACCATCTGGACCGTAGCTGCAGGTTGACATAATTGCACAGCATAATTGTGAAAGCGCGCATAACCTCTCTAACCTACACACCCCCACAAGATTGCGAAACATGCGAAGCAGCTGAAAGACGCCGAAGGTCACGTAAATACGCACCATCCTCGTAGCTGTCCGGCGCTTCAACGCTTTCCGTGATATGCGTAGCACACTCTCTCTCTTTCCGCCAGAGGTTCAACTTTTTCCTTGGCCAACTTGTTCCTTCGGCTTCCTTCGGGAAGCTTCACCTCTGGCGGCTTGATGAACTTGGTCCTTTGGCTTGATGAACTTGTTTCTGAAAGAAGCTTCACCTCTGGCGGCTTTCTGAAAGAAGCTTAACCTCTGGCGGCGTCCTTCGGCTTCCTTCGGGAAGCTTCACCTCTGGCGGGGTGGCGGCTTTCTGTAAGAAGCTCAACTTGTTCCTTCGGCTTCCTTCGGAAAGCTCTGCTTGATGAACTTGTTTCTGAAAGAAGCTTCACCTCTGGCGGCTTGATGAAATTAGCTTCACCTCTGGCGGCTTGATGAACTTGTTTTGAAAAAAGAGCGTCCTTCGGCTTTCTGAAAGAAGCTTCACCTCTGGCGGCTTGATGAACTTGTTTCCGTCCTTCGGAAAGCTTCACCTCTGGCGGCTTTCCGAAGGAAGCGAACTTGTTTTGAAAAAAGCG
>Ga0315902_10001494_pt1 | contig 37533 bp, 34 predicted proteins | sample LakEriMetagenome_9_FD_203523 | JGI IMG/M metagenome (GOLD analysis project Ga0315902, IMG submission 203523) | Freshwater fungal communities from buoy surface, Lake Erie, Ohio, United States - Buoy 12 MA117 | ecosystem: Environmental > Aquatic > Freshwater > Lake > Lake biofilm | place: USA... | reverse complement strand
TCGACATCAACGTCAAGGGCGTGGTCAACGGCGCGCGGGCCGGCCTGCCGCTGCTGCAGGCGACAAAGGGATCGACCCTGATCAACGTCGCCTCCTGCGCCGGCCTGTTCGGGGCGCCGAAGATGGCCGTCTATTGCGCCAGCAAGTTCGCGGTGCGCGGCCTGTCCGAGGCGCTGGACGCGGAATGGTCGCGCCACGGCGTCGCCGTGCGCTGCATCATGCCCTGGTTCGTCGACACCCCGATCCTGCAGGCCGGGTCACAGGGCTCGAACGAGAAGATCTCGGACAGCATCCGGGCCGGCGGCTCGGAGGTCTACACCGTCGAGGAGGCCGCCGAGGTGATCTGGCAGGCGGCGCAGCCGACGACGAAGGAGTTGCACCACATCGTCGGCAAGGCCGGCAAGCGGCTGCGCTTCGTCGCCCGCTTCATGCCCGGAACGGTCAGGAAGCAGCTGCGCTCTGCTGTTGGGGCTTCGTAGAGGCCTCGGCCTCGACCTTCGGGGCCTTGGCCGGCTTGGCGGCCGCCGGCCGGGGCGCGGAGGCGGGCTCGAGCGGCTTGTGGGCCGGACCGCCCATGCCGCCGGTCGCGCCGTCGACCATCTCCACGGCCGAAGACGTCACGGCCGTGGCGGCGATGAAGACCACCTCGTCCGACTGCTTGACGCCGGCGTAGGGGATCGGCTCGCCGGGCAGGCCGCTGGCGAACAGCGGGCGATCGCCGATCTGCGGGCCGGAGCGCTCGGGCGCGCGGTCGAAGGAGTCCGGCGCGCCGGGGCGGCCGCCGAAGCGGTAGAAGAGGTGCAGGCCGACCTGTCCGACCTTGACCAGGCGCGGACCCCAGCTGGGCGAGACATAGATGGTGTGGAAGTGGGTGGCGTTGCCGACCTCGGCCATCACGGCGCCCGACAGCGCCCTGGTGGCCACGCGCTCGGCGCGGGCCCAGGCGCCGGGCTCGCGACGCTTTCCCATCGAGCCGTCGCAGGCGAAGCTGAACTGGCAGGTCCCGCCGCCGTAGGCGCGCTGGTAGACGACGCCGCAGATGGACTTGGGGAAGGCCGGGTGACGGGCGCGGTTGAGCACCACCTGGGCCACGGCCGCCTGGCCGGCCGGCGTCTCGCCGCGGGCCTCGTAGTAGACGGCCTGGGTCAGGCATTCGAGATCGCGCGAAGCGTCCAGCGCGCCGTCGAAGCGGAACGGGCGGGCGGCGGGCGAGCCGGAGCCGGTGATGAAGCTGGCCCGGAGCATCAGGGACTCGGCCTGGCCGGCACGGGCGCGGCCGGCGTCGCGGCGTTCGAGCCGGGCGGCGAACAGGGCCGCCTGGCGGTCCCGCTGCGCGCCGCCGGCGCTGGTGAAGGGATCATGGCGACGGGCGATGGCCAGCGCCGAATCGTCCATCCGGTCCACGACCCGCTGGAGATCCTGTTCCGCGTAGCCGCCCGAGGCGACGTCCGCGAGCTCGGAGACACGGGCGTGCGTTGAAGCCGCCTGAGCGTAGCCGCCCGCCAGATAGGCGCCGCCGAGAATGCCGCCCAGGCCCACGCCCAGGACGGATCCGGTCAATACGACGCTGACCAGCGCGCGCGCCTTCGCACGCGTCTGCGAGAGGAAAAACAACGGATTCGTGTCCTGTGCGGCGAGCGCGTCCCGCGCCCCGACTCGACGTCCGCACCACCCCTGAAACACGGTCGGAGAGGGTGGCCCGGACGGGAATTCGGCCTGTTCACGATAGGCCGAATTCCGCCTTGTACCGCGTTGTATGGCCCAATTGTGGCCGATTCGCAAGAAGACGCTGCACTGCAGCATGAATCGCCCGCCGCGCGACCAGGCCAAGGCCCGATGAATCCTTGCGAGTCAGTCACTTGCGCCGATCTGGACTGGCGCGTGCTTCAATGCAGCATTTCGCGCCTTGCGCGATCAGGCGCCGCATCTGTGGCCGCCCGGTCGCACGCGCGGGCATTGCAACCCGTCCCGAGTGGAGTCACCGTATGCGGCGTGTCATTCTCAACGAGGAAGCCGAATGCGACGGGCCCTTTCCTTGACAGCCGCTCCCCTGATTGCCGGCCTGGCCCTGGCCATGGCCTCGCCGGCCGCGTCCGCCGACCTGCTCTATCCGGGCGGGACGGTGCTGAGCGAGGACGCCGCCGGCAAGCCGGTCTGGATTCTTCAGGCCCACTGCGCCGGCCTCTACGGCGCGACCAGCAACGTCCTGGCCCAGCGCGGCGACGCCGAGGGCGCCGGCGCGGCGAAAGCCCGGGGCGTCGACTTCTTCAACGACGCCATCGAGCGGCTGATGAAGGATCGCGGCATGAACCGCGCGGGGGCGTTCGAAACGGCGTTGGTCGCCCTGGACGCCGGACGCGACGCCGGCCTCAAGCAGATCCGCGACGGTGGCTTCGAGACACGCTCCAGATGGAACGCCGCTCGCAGCCTCTGCCTCGACGTCGCCGACGTCTATCAGGGCATCCGCTACCGTTAGCCGCCCGCCCGCCGCGCTTTGGCTTGACCCCGACCCGGCCCCGCGCCTCTTTGTGTGGCGGTAGACTGACGAGGAACTGACATGCGTTTGAGCGGGTTCGCCGGCCTGGTCGCCGGGCTGACGGCGGCGGCCCTGGCCTCACAGGCCGGAGCCCAGTCGTTCAGTCGTCGCATCGACCTGCTGCGGCTGCAGGACGAGGCGATGGCGGCCGCCGCCGCCGTGTTCCAGACCAGCGGAAAATCCTGCAACGCCGAGTTCGCCAGGCTGCGGACCTACTACGCCGATCCCCGCTTCGACCGCATGAACGTGGACACCCGGCGGACCACCCTGTTCGCGGTGATGGTCTGCGCGGAGTCGCGCGACCTGCCGTTCGCGGTCGAGGCCGCCAGGCGGCTGGAGCCGATCGCCAGAGAGCCCGTGGAAATCAGCGCCGTCCACTCGGTGCAGATCTCCGAGGCGCTCCAGCGCGGCGCCCGGGCCGAGGCCGCCCGCCTGTTCCTGACCCTCACCGACAAGCAGCCCAGGGTGGTGGCGGGCTGGGACCCGGAGATGGTCAGCCCCTTCGCCGACTACATCGAGGGGGATCCGGAGCTGTCGCTGAGGGTCGCCGAGCGCCTGTCGACGCTGGACTGGACCAACGACGCGAGCCGCCGCGCCGCGCATAACGCCTGGGCCCTGTCCTGGGGCTGGCAGCTGGCCGACCGCGGCAGGCTGGCGGAGGCCGGCGCGGCGGTCGACAAGGCCGACGAACTCTATGTCCTGCTCATGGTCGCCGGCGACCGGCGCTTCGCCCAGGTCTGGGACCGCTACGCGCGGGAGAAGCGTTTCGACTGGACCGCCCTGGCCACCGCCCGGCTCGACCGCGCGACGACCGAGATGGCGGCAAGCCCGGACAGCCTTCGGCCCGCGGACGACATGATCGCGGCGCTGCGCGCCCTGGGCCGTCTGGACGAGGCCATCCAGGTCGGCGAGGCCTTCCGGGCCCGCATCCAGGACGGCGAGGCCTTCGAGGATCTCGCCAGCCAGTCGGACAGCGTGCTCATCGGCCTGGGCCAGGCGCTGTTCGAGGCCGGTCGCTACAGCGAGGCCGAGGCGGTGTTCACCGAGGCGATCAGGCTCGGGGAGCCGGAGGAGTCCGGCGACGTCGCCGTCGACGCGCGCCTGGCCTGGGCCGGCCGGCTGATCGACCTGTCCCGCCCCCGCGAAGCGCTGGCGGCGCTGGAGCCTGTCGGCGAGACGCAGGTCACGCCCTACGGCCGCCTGTGGGTCGAGTCGCAGCGAGCCTGCGCCCGGGCCGATATCGACCCCAAGGCCGCGGCCGCCGGCATCATCGGCCTGGAAAAGGAGCGCCAGGAAAACCCGGCGGCGCTCAGCCAGGCGCTGATCTGCTCCAACCGCCTGGACGAGGCGGCGGCGCTGATGATCGAGCGGCTGCGCGACCCGCGCCATCGGTCCGGCGCGCTCGACCCCTACTGGGTGACCCGCGCCCCCGCCACGACGCCGGCCGGGCTGGCCGAGTTCGAACGCCGCCGCCAGCGGGTGCTGAACAACCCGGCCGTCCTGGCGGCGCTGGACGTCGCCGGCCGCAAGGTCGAGGCCCCTCTGGCCGGCGACTACTGGGGCGGCTTCTGATCTGACAGGGGCGGATCGCCGCTGCCCGTGCGGCTCGGCATGGCCTGCGGATCGATCTTCGGCAGGGCCCGGCGAAGGCGCCGTTAACCATTCTTAAACCTGTTGAGTTCCGGTTTTGTTCGAATTGTTCGGGCCGTCAGGCCTTGAATTGGCGAGGCATTCCGGCGGCTCGAAGAGGCGGTCGCGCCGCGCGCGAACAGCCGTGTTCGCGGACTGTTCGATTTCGGGAGAACGCTTCTCCCTTCCTCCTCGATGGAGGAAGGGCCGGGGATGGTGGTGTAACTCTGGCGGTACGGGAAAGGCTCTGGAGGCGCCGGCGCCTCGCCGAGCCCTTCCTTGAGCTCAACGGCCACACCACCACCCAACCCTCCTCCATCGAGGAGGAGGGCTTTCGCGGGCAGCCTCGCCGCCTCACCGGTCAACACAGCCCCCGCACCCCCCCTCATGGGCCAGCAGCCAGCGCTTGCGCTCCAGTCCGCCGCCGTAGCCGGTCAGGCTGCCGTCGGCGCCGATCACCCGGTGGCAGGGGATGACCAGGCCGACCGGGTTGGCGCCGTTGGCCAGGCCCACGGCCCGCACCGCCGCCGGCCGGCCGATCCGGGCCGCCAGGGCGCCGTAGGTCGTGGTGGTCCCGGCCGGGATGTCGAGCAGCGCCCGCCAGACCGTTTTCTGGAAGTCGGTGCCAACCACGGTCCAGGGCACGCGGCCCAGCGCCGCCATGTCCCCGGCGAAATAGGCGTCCATCGCCTCCCGCACGCCGGCCGGCGCGTCGCCGTGCTCGACCGCAACGCCGCCGTACCATCGCCGCATCAGGCGGGCCGTGCGCGGGCTATCGGCATCGAAGTCGAGCACCCGAACGGCGCCGTCCTCGTCGGTGAACAGCTGCAGCGGCGCGATCGGCGAGGCCAGCAGCGAGCGGACCAGCCGCCGGGGGTGGTCAGGCGGCGGCGCGGGCATCGGTCTTCACCTTCGCCGGGGCCGGCGCCTGGGGATCGGACGCCCAGAGATGCAGGGCGGCATAGGCCCGCCACGGCCGCCAGGCCTCGGCCCGGGCCAGCAGTTGGGCCGGCGTCGGACGCACACCCTCGGCGTCGGCCAGCGCCCGCATCAGCCCGACGTCGGCGGCGGGGAAGGCGTCCGGTTCGCGCAGCTGGCGCATGGCGATGTACTGCGCCGTCCATTCGCCGATGCCGGGCAGCGCGCGCAGGGCCGCCACCGACGCCACCAGGCTGGCGCGCGGGCCGAACAGGTTCGGGTCGGCGGCGACCGCGGCGGCCAGGCCGCTGATCGCCCGGGCCCGGGCGCCGGGCATCAGGCCATGGGACGCGATGTCGGCGGCCGCCAGCCGGTCGGCCGACGGGAAGGCGTGGGTCAGCCCCTCCCCCGCCCACTCAGGCGGCAGCGCCTCGCCGTACTCGGCGGTCAGCCGCCCGGCCAGCTTCACCGCCGCCGGGACGGTGATCTGCTGGCCGAGGATGGCGCGCACGCCCAGCTCCAGCCCGTCCCAGGCCCCCGGCGCGCGCAGGCCCGGCCGGGCGGCGACCATCCGCGCCAGGTCGGGATCGCGCGATAGATGGGCGGCGATGGTCTCCGGATCGGCGGTCAGGTCGAACACCCGCCGAACCCGCGCCAGGATCGACGGCAGGGCGGTCAGCTTCGGGAACCGGACCCGCACGGCCAGGCGATCGCCGTCGGCGCGACTCACCGCGACCGTGCCCATGGCGCCGTCCAGCGCGATGGTCCGGGCGTAACGATCCGCCGTCACCACCTCGACCCCGGGGATGGCGCGCGCGGCGAGAAAGCCGATCATGCCGTCCCAGTCGTAGGGCGGCCGGTAGCGCAGCATCAGGGTCACCGCCCCCTGCTCCCCGGCCCGTGCCGACGCCCGCCGGCGCAGGGCCAGCGGCGGGCGGCCATAGAGGCGCTGGAAGGTCTCGTTGAAGCGTCGCACGCTGCCAAAGCCCGCGGCCAGCGCCACCTGGGCCATCGGCAGGTCGGTCTCGTGGATCAGCTGCTTGGCCAGCAGCACCCGCCGCGTCTGGGCCACCCCGACCGGCGAGGCGCCCAGATGCTGGCGGAACAGCCGCCGCAGCTGCCGCTCGCCGACGCCCAGCCGGGCGGCGAGGCCGTCGACGTCCCCCGCATCCAGCGCCCCCTGCTCGATCAGCGCCAGGGCCCGCGACACGGTGTTCGAACTGCCCCGCCAGGCCCCCATGTCCGGCGCGGTCTCCGGCCGGCAGCGCAGGCAGGCGCGGTAGCCGGCCTCCTCGCAGGCGGCGGCGCTGGGGTGGAAGGTCATGTTCTCGCGCCGGGGCGTCCGCGCCGGACAGACCGGCCGGCAATAGATCCCCGTCGAGCGCACACAGCCGAAGATCCGCCCGTCCCAGCGCGGGTCGCGGGTCAGCACCGCGCGGTAGCAGGCGTCCTGGTCCAGATCGATGGGGGCGTTGTCCATGGCTGGATCATCGGCGGATGGGAGGCGGGAGTCTCGCGGTTTTCGGACTCTGTTGGTGAGGGGGAGGGGATGAGCGCGTTGCGTGCTTCGACACGCACCCTGCGGGTGCTGCGCAGCATGACGTGAGGGTGTAGCCTTCCAGGTACGTCATCCTGAGCAGCCGCGAAGCGGCGTGTCGAAGGACGCACGGCGAGCGCCACGCATGGGGAGGCGCCGGGCAAGTCGGACCCAAGGCAATCAACGGTTGAGAATGCTCTGGAAGTTCCGCAAGGTCTGCAGAAGCTAGGGAGACGCACATGAAGGAACTGCCGGCAATACTGGCGCGGGGGGAACGTGCGCGGCTCTTTCCCGTGCTTGCCGAAACGTCGAAGGAAGGCCGTACGCTTTCGATTTTCCTCGCTTGCTTCCAGAACGTAGACGAGTTCAGTCGCTCCCTGCTGTCTACCTTGGGCGTACGAGCCGGCAGCAGAGCTCGAATCGAGACCTTCACTGAGGTGGAACTGAGGAAGGCGAACGGCGCCAGCAAATACCGTCCAGATGGTCTTATCCAGATTACGACCGGGTCAAAGGTCTGGTCTGCTTTGGTCGAGGCGAAAGTTGGGAATAATGAGCTCTACAGCGAGCAGATCGAAGCCTACTTGGAGCTCGCCAAGCTGAACGGAGTCGATGCGCTGATCACGCTATCGAATCAGTTCGCGCCGCTACCCTCCCACCATCCGGTCGCCATCAGCAGCGTCGCGCGCAAGAAGGCTGAGTTGTTTCACTGGTCCTGGATGCACGTTGTGACCGAGGCCGCTCTGCTGGTCTCCAACGGAGACGTCGCCGACCGGGATCAACAGATCATCTTACAGGAAATGAACCGCTTCCTGCTGGATGCCAGTTCAGGTGTGAAGGGCTTCGAACAGATGCCTGCCGCATGGACGGAGATGGTGGGCAAGGTCCAGGCGGGCGGGAAGATCCTCGCCAATGCAGAAGACACCAAGGAAGTGATCGGGGCTTGGCACCAGGAGGTCGGCGACCTCAGCCTCGTCCTCAGCCGGCTCTTGGAAACCGAGGTTCAGGTTCAAATGTCCCGCGCCCAGGCGGCCGATCCGGCGTTACGCCAGAAAGAGGCGCAAGCTGCCCTCTCCTCAGACGCCAAGCTTGAAACGACTCTGCTAATTCCCGACGCAGCCGCCCCTATTGAGGTGTCTGCAGACCTACGCAGCCGCTCGATCTCAGCTTCGATGTGGTTGCGCGCTCCGGATGACAAAAAAACCACCAAGGCGCGTCTCAATTGGCTGCTTGGGCAACTTCAGAAATCTGAACCCAGCGGCGTCCACATCAGAATGAACTGGCCTGGGAAGACAGCGGCAACCCAGCATTCACTCAAAACGCTCCGAGAGACGCCAGAGGTTGCGGACCGAGCTGGATCGGCCGTCACGTCATTCCGGGTGCTGCTGGTCAAGGACCTCGGCGGCCGGTTCGCTCAACGGAAGAACTTCATCAGCGATCTCGAGGCCATGGTATCGGACTTCTACAAGCAAGTCGGCGTGAACCTCCGCGCTTGGCAAGCCAAGGCTCCGAAGCTCAAGGCCGAGCCAGATGCTGTTACTCCCGAAGCGCTCAGAGAAGAAGCGGAGCAAGATGCACTCGGTCGTGAGGGATAGCCCCCCTCACCGCACAGGATCAACCCGCACCAGCAGGTCGAGATAGCCGTCGCGGATGCGGGTGCTGACCTTGGGGTTCACGCCGGGCAGCCGCACCATCCACATCGTCTGCACCGGCCCGGTGGAGTCGCGGTTCGGCTCGCCCTCCATGCCGAGGCAGGCGGTCAGCCGACGGTCGAGCTCGGCCTTGATCTTCACGGCCGCGTCCGCCGGCAGGGGCGTCTTGCTCGAGCACATGTAGATCGGCGAGAAGGTCAGCGTCGACACCGTGCAGTCCTGCAGCCCGCCGACCCGGACGCTGCCGATCGCCTCGAAATCCTTCACCTCGCCATAGAGCGAACCAAAGCGCGGGGTCTCGGCGCCCGCCCCCATGATCCTGTAGACCGCCTCGCACACCACCTCGGCCCGGGCCGGCGTGGCGATGAGCGCGCACAAGGCGGCAAGTGTCAGAATGCGCATGGCCTGGCCCCCGGTCGTCCACGGATCGTCGCCCGGCCGGCCGCCGCCTGCATCACCAAAAACGGGGGTCCCGTTTGCTCAGATCCGCGCGGTCAGCCACGCCTCGAACTGCTGGCCCGGCAGGGCGCCCGCCACGCGATCGGCGATCTTTCCGCCCTTGAACACCGCGAGGGTCGGAATGCTGGAGACGTTGTACTGGCGCGACAGGCCCTGGGCGGCGTCGACGTCGATCTTGATGAAGCGGGCGCGGGGCTCGTGGCGCGCGGCGGCGGCCTTGAAGGTCGGGGCGAAGGTCCGGCAGGGTCCGCACCAGGCAGCCCAGAAGTCGACGACCAGGGGGATGTCGCTGCGCGCCGCGTGTTTCGCGAACCGCGCCTCGCTCAGCACCACCGGCTCGCCGGTGAACAGCGGCGTCTTGCACTGGCCGCACTTCGGGTCGTCGGCCAGCCGGGCGGCCGGCAGACGGTTCACGCCATCGCAGGCGGGGCAGACGACGTGCAGGGCATCGGTCATGGTCAGATAATGGGCGTCCGCGCGCCGGGTTCAATGACCGCGTCAGGTCTGGCAGTCTGAGCGCCATGGCCGAGGCCCTCGTCACGATCCGCATTCGCCTGGTCGCCCCGCCCGCCGGGGTGATGTTCTCGCTGCAGGAGGGCGACGTCACGCCGGTGGGCGCGGTGTGGTCGACCGGCGCGGACCTGGCCTTCGACGCCCCGGTGCGGGTGGCGGAAGGGCCGAAAGGCCTGCGCTTCCTCGGCCCCCATGTCCGCGCCGAGGGGCAGCGGCGCTTTATCTACTACCGCTCGGGCCAGTCGGCCGGCCAGCACGACACTTCCTGGAACCGGCGCGGCAAGGTGTTTCTGACCGACATTCCCGAGCCGCTGGTGCGCGAGGCGATCACGGCCGGCCGACCGCTCGAGGCGGCGTTCGCGGGGACGGCGAAGGACGGGGGGCCCAGCTGCGCCACTGTCCGGCCGCTGAGCGGCTGGGCCCTCGGCTGAGTCCCTGCGCGATTCGGTCGCGCCCATTTTCGGCACGGAGAACCTTGTTCTGTCACAGTTTGCGGCGAGAGTGTCGCCCGTGAAACCGCTCCTGACCCACCGCCTCCCGCTGGCCGCCGCCCTGGTCCTGACGATCGCCGCCCTGGCCTTCGCCATTGTCGGGCCGCTGGACGATGACCGGGCGACGGCGAGGCAGATGGCCGCCTCGCCGCCCACCGCCGCCGGCGCCTTCAGCGGCGTCTCCGGACCGCGCCTGCCTCAGTAGTAGAAGCGCTCCTCGACGATCCTGCCGTCCGCCACGGTGTAGATCGCGACCTCGTCCATCTTCGAGCGCTCGCCGGTCGGCTTGAAGGTCACGTCCATGCGGAAGGTCACGGCGAAGGCGTCGCCGTTGACGTAGGGCCCCTCGCAGTCGAAGCCGTGGATCTCGTGGTTCTCGGCCCACCAGGCGCCCTTGCCGCGCACGGCGTCGATCCCCTCGGCCCGCTGCATGTCGCCGGGCGCGGCCTCCAGGCTGACGACGTCGGCGCTCCAGTACGTCTCGCCGGCCTCATCGAACCTGCCGGCCTTGCAGAGGGCGGTGAAGGCGTCGGCGATATCCCTGGTCGTGGTCATGGGCAGCTCCTTGTGATGAGCCGCCACCCTGACAGACCCCTGCTGCCATCTGGTGACAGCATGGCGCCGCGCCCCCTAGCCTTCCCCCCGGCCCGCGCCTACCTTCACCCTCATGGCCCGTTCCCCAGAGAGACCGGCAGGCGTCGAGGACGTCTCCGCCGCCTTCATCCATGACCTGGCGAACGCGACGACGCCGCCGATGTGGGCGCCGCACCGGCCCGCGCGGCCGGCCAAGTCGCAGGGCGGCATCCCGTTCCGGCTGGTCAGCGAGTACGAGCCGGCCGGCGACCAGCCCACGGCCATCGCCGACCTCGTCGCCGGCCTCCAGGAGCGCGAGCACGACCAGGTGCTGCTGGGCGTCACCGGCTCGGGCAAGACCTTCACCATGGCCAAGATCATCGAGGCGACGCAGCGCCCGGCCCTGATCCTGGCCCCCAACAAGACCCTGGCCGCCCAGCTCTACAGCGAGTTCAGGAGCTTCTTCCCCGACAACGCGGTCGAGTATTTCGTCAGCTACTACGACTACTACCAGCCGGAGGCCTACGTCCCCCGGACCGACACCTTCATCGAGAAGGACTCCAGCCGCAACGAGCAGATCGACCGCATGCGCCACGCGGCCACCCGCTCGATCCTGGAGCGGGACGACGTCATCGTCGTCGCCTCGGTCAGCTGCATCTACGGCATCGGCTCGGTGGAGACCTACACGGCCATGACCTTTTCGCTGGAAGTCGGCCAGAAGGTCGACGACCGCCAGGTCGCCGCCGACCTGGTCGCCCAGCAGTACAAGCGCAACGAGGCCGCCTTCGAGCGCGGCACCTTCCGCAAGCGCGGCGACACCATCGAGATCTTCCCCGCCCACTACGAGGACCGCGCCTGGCGCATCCAGATGTTCGGCGACGAGATCGAGGCCATCGCGGAATTCGACCCCCTCACGGGCAAGAAGACCCAGGACCTGGCCGAGGTGAAGATCTACGCCAACAGCCACTACGTCACGCCGCGCCCGACGCTGCGCCAGGCCATCACCCACATCAAGGACGAGCTGAAGGACCGCCTCGACTGGCTGGTCGCCAACGGCAAGCTGCTGGAGGCCCAGCGGCTGGAGCAGCGCACCCGCTTCGACATCGAGATGATGGAGACCACCGGCAGCTGCGCCGGGATCGAGAACTACAGCCGCTACCTGACCGGCCGCCGGCCCGGCGAGCCGCCGCCGACCTTCTTCGAATACATCCCCGACAACGCCCTGCTGTTCGCCGACGAGAGCCACCAGACCATCCCGCAGATCGGGGCCATGTACCGCGGCGACTACCGCCGCAAATGGACCCTGGCCGAGTACGGCTTCCGCCTGCCCAGCGCCATGGACAACCGCCCGCTCAAGTTCGAGGAGTGGGAGGCCATGCGCCCGCAGACGGTGCACGTCAGCGCCACCCCCGGCCCCTGGGAGATGGACAAGGCCGGCGGCGTCTTCGCCGAACAGGTCATCCGCCCCACCGGCCTGATCGACCCGCCGGTCGAGGTGCGCCCGGTCGCGAAGGCGGGCGCCAGCCAGGTCGACGACGTCATCGCCGAGGCCCGCGACTGCGCCCTGCGGGGCTACCGCACCCTGGTCACCGTCCTCACCAAGAAGATGGCCGAGGACCTGACCGAGTTCATGCACGAGCAGGGCCTGCGCGTGCGCTACATGCACAGCGACGTCGACACCCTGGAGCGGATCGAGATCATCCGCGACCTGCGCCTGGGCGCCTTCGACATCCTCGTCGGGATCAACTTGCTGCGGGAGGGCCTGGACATCCCCGAGTGCGGCCTGGTCGCCATCCTCGACGCCGACAAGGAGGGCTTCCTCCGCTCGGAGACCAGCCTGATCCAGACCATCGGCCGCGCCGCCCGCAACGTCGACGGCAAGGTCATCCTCTACGCCGACACCGTCACCGGCTCCATGGAACGGGCCATGGCCGAGACCAGCCGCCGGCGCGAGAAGCAGGTGGCCTACAATCTCGAACACGGCATCACGCCCGAGAGCGTCAAGAGCCGCATCAAGGACATCCTGGCCAGCCCCTACGAGAAGGACCGCGTCACCATCGACGTCGGCGTCGCCGAGGACGCCCGGCCGTTCATGGGCTCCAACTTCCAGGCCACGCTGCGCGACCTCGAAGGCAAGATGCGCGAAGCCGCCGGCAACCTGGAGTTCGAGACCGCGGCGAGGCTGCGCGACGAGATCAAGCGCCTGAAGATGCTCGACCTGGAGTTCGCCAACGACCTGCTGACGGCGGAGGGGGAGACGGCGGACGCGAGCGTGCCGAAGCGCGAGCGCAAGGCGGCGCGGGCGGAGGCGCAGGAGCGGTTCAGGAAGGGGAGGCTCTGACGCCCTGATCCCGTGTTCCTGGCGAAGGCCGGGATCCATGCAGCCGAACCGGAGCGTCGGGCGCTTCCGTCTACTCAGAAACGGGGACCCACACTCTATCTCCGCCGCCTCCTTCTCACTCACCCGAACGCCGGCAGCCCCCGCTTGGCCAGCAGCTCCACCATCGCCGAGCGCGTAACGCCCAGCCTTCGCGCGGTGGCGTCGATCGCGGCGAGGACGCCGGAGTCCAGCGACAGGTTGGCCTTCACCGGTCGGCCAAGGTCGCGGATCAGCGGCACGGTCGCATAGATCACCTCGCCCGTGTCGGGATCGGCATCCGCCTCGGCGCGCACCTCGTCCATCGAGCGGGGAACCGGCGCGGCGCCGCCCTGGGCCTCGATGGCCTCCATCCAGTCGCGCAGCCCCTCGGCGGCGTTGTCGAGCGCTTCCTCGATGGTGTCGCCCATGCCGGCGCACCCCGGGCAGTCGGGAATGACGACGCCGAACGCGCCGGGCTGGCCGTCGATCAAAGCGACATAGCGGGTCATCGACAGGGCCTCCATTCAATCGCCCAGCCAACCGGCGGCCTTGGCGATGGTGCGGGCGACGCCCGGCGTAAGTTGCCGGTGACGCGGAACAATCGCGGCGCCCGGTTTCCGGGGGTGGCGAAACATGTCGTGCTTGCCGCCACCCACATTGATCCAGCCCTCGCGTTCGAGCCGCCTCACGACCTTGGCGCGTGACGTTTCCAAGATCGGCATCCACGCCTTCTCCATGCGTATATTTATGCGCCCGATGCGAACGCGCAAGGGGCTTGTGCTGAACCTGCCACTATGGATCTATGGTTTATGATATACTCCTTCTGATTGTGTACTCAATGCCGACATTCACCGTCCTGTCCCGCGTCGATGCCTACGTCGACTACGTCGCCGAAGTCGAAGCCGACTCGGCCGAGGAAGCCGCCGATCTCGCCTATGACGGCGACCCGTCCGTGAAGTGGCAGGAGCGCGGTGTCGTCGAGTTCGACGCGCGCCGCGTGGTCGCCCTGGACGAGGACGGCGAGGAAATCGAGGAAACCGCGCGCGGTAAGGGCTGATTAGGTAACCCGGTACACTCTCGCCGGCATGGCGGGGGAAGACGACAGCTGGAGCAACCTCGGCCTCGCCGAGGAACAGGCGGTGTTCGTCAGCGCCTCGCAGAACGCGCGTGTCCTGTCGGAAGGCTGGATCGCGGCGCACATGTTCTGCCCGGCCTGCGGCGCGGACCGGCTGGACGCCACGGCCAACAACACGCCCGTCGCCGACTTCCGCTGCGCAAGCTGCCACGAGGAGTTCGAGCTCAAGGCCAAGAACGGCCGCCTCGGGCGCAAGGTGGCGGACGGCGCCTATGGCGCCATGACCGCGCGGTTAAAGTCAGCGACCAGCCCCAACCTGCTGGCGATGGGCTACGACAAGGCGCGGATGCAGGTCCGCGACCTGATCATCGTGCCGAGCCATTTCTTCACCCAGACGATCATCGAACCGCGCAAGCCTCTGGGTCCCCATTGCCGCCGCGCCGGCTGGCAGGGCTGCAACATCCTGCTCGGCGACGTCCCTGCGGCGGGCCGCATCGACCTCATCCGGCAGGGCGTCCAGACCTCCAAGGCCGCCGTGCTCGACCAGTGGCGAGCGACGCGGTTCCTGCGCGACCTGGGTCAGTCCGCGCGGGGCTGGCTGCTGGATGTGATGAAGGCCGTCGATGACATCGGCAGGACGGAGTTCACGCTGGACGATGTCTACGCCTTCAAGGGGCGCCTCTCGGCGCTCTATCCCGGCAACAACAACGTCCGGCCGAAGATCAGGCAGCAGCTACAGGTGCTGAGGGATCAGGGCTTTCTGGAGTTCTCCGGTCGCGGAGAGTACCGCCTGCGACGGATGGTTTAACCCCCCACCCCCCTTGCCGAGACGGTCGCCGGGCGGTCCAGATCAGTCCGCCAACACCGCGCTCCGCGCGGCCGCGTCGCGGCGGGCCTGCGGCCCGTCCTTGACGGACCTGGACCGTCCGGCACGCTGGCCTGCATGAGATTGAAGGAGGGGTCAGGTCACACTCGCGCGACATCCCTTCCGGTTGTAGCCTCGGCTGATGATCGAGCGCTATCCGTGGCCGCCCGGCTTTCCTGATGTTGTGGTCCACGGCCCGCTCGCGGCCCGTGACAGCCATCCTGACTTCGCCGCCGCCAAGTCTGGCGACGCCAGGGCGGCCATCCGGGTTGCCCTCGATTTGCTTTCGGAACCTGCCGTTGCGCAGCTGGCCGCGATCACCGCCGATACGGACGCCGTGATCGTCCCGATCACGGCGCTGGAGACCACGGGCTTCAATGCGATCCCCGACGCCATGGCAGGCATCCTCGGCGAGCGACTTGGCCTGCGTGTCCAGTCCGGCGTGATCGTACAGTCCAACCGCGTCGGCCATACCCGCGCCAAGGGTTGGCATCGCCTCGTGACGCCGGCCGAGTTCGATGGGCCGGTCGGGGTGGGGCGACGTCACCTTCTTGTCGATGACCATGTCGGGTTCGGCGGGACGCTCGCCAACCTCCGGGGTCACATCGAAGGGCGGCGGGGTGTGGTCGTGGCCATGACCACGCTGACGGAGACGCGAGACGCGCACACGATCGCGGTTCGCGCTGAAACCCTGTTCATGCTAAGGGAGACGCATGGCTCGGCCCTCGAAACCTTCTGGCGCGACACCTTCGGTCACGGCCTCGACTGCCTCACCGACGTCGAAGCCGCCTATCTCGCTCGTCAGCGATCCGTTGACGCGATCCGAGATCGCATGGCTGAAGCTGCAGAGCAGGCGCGTGGCGCGAATCTCCAGACAGTCGACCTCCGCCGCCGCTGAGTAGCGGAAGCGGGACTCCCGAGACCCATACTCCCGGGACAGACAAGGACATTGCGCCCCTTTCGGCCCCTGAAACCGGGGGATAGCCGCCGCTTTATCCCCCTCCTCCGGCGCGGGCGCACACTGCGGGGCATGAAAGCCAAGCCACGCACCACCTATGTCACCGCCTCACCGGCCACCTGGGAGCTGATCCGGGCGGCCTATCTCTCCGGTCTCTCCGCGCCGACGGCGGCGGCGCGGTTCGGGGTGTCGGTCGGGGCGTTGCGCAAGCGGGCGCAGCGGGAGGGCTGGACCAAGCGGGCCTTCGTGGCCGGCGGGCCTTGCGCCACAACGGCCGTCGCGGCCCCGCCGCCGCTGGAGCCCGGGGCCGCGACGGACCTGCCGCCGCACCTGGCCTCGCTGGCCGAGCGCATGCTGCGGCCGGTCGACCATGACCCGGGCGAGGTGGCGCGGCTGTCGCTGCGCCTGGCCGTGCGCAGCCTGGCCTCGGGCGATCCGCTGGGGGCGCTGCGCCACGCCCGGGCGGCGGCGCTGATCGCCCGGCTGGAGGATGTTGTCCCCCTGTCGCAGCTGGACGAGGACCCGATAGAAGCCGAAGCGAGACAGTCTGCCTTCACCGACTTCGCCTTCAGCGTCGCCGGCGACCTGGCCACGGCCCTGATCACCGGCGTCGACATCCCGCCCGGCTACCTGGCCCGCGCCGACGCCTGGCGCCGCAAGCACGAGGCCGCCACCGCCGCGCGTGAGGGGGTTGGGGATGGGTAGGTCGCGAGCGGGGGCGGCCTTCCCTCCCCTTCATGGGGAGGGTGGTCCCAAAGGGACCGGGTGGGGGACCAGCGGACCAGTCCCGACGGTCGTGTCTGGCGCCCTGCTGCCCCACCCTGACCTGCTGCGCAGGTCTGTCCCTCCCCATGAAGGGGAGGGAAGTCTAGATCCCCGCCGCCACCCGCCGCCGCACGGCCTTCACCAGCCGCCAGATCAGCCAGAGCAGCGCCAGCAGGGCGAGCGGGACCAGCAGCGGGGCGGCCAGGGCGAGGAGGACGGTGGCGAAGGCCAGCAGGTCCTCGACGATCGAGACCACGGGGTTGGCCAGGCCTCCGGTCGTGGCGGTGCTGGCCACCCGCGTGCCGCTCTGGGCGGCGTGGAAGGCCAGGGCCGTGGGGGCGCCGATGATCACCCCGGCGACGGCGGCGATCACCGGGTCGACCCCGGCGAAGACGCTGCCCGCCGCGATCACGGCGGCGACCGGGCGGGTGATCGTGCCCAGCGCCGACAGGGCGTGGTCGAGGAAGGGGACCTTGTCGGCTGCCAGCTCCACCGCCGTGGCGATGGCCAGGGTGATGACGGCCACGTCGCTGCCCAGCCAGGCGGCCTTCTCGTTCAGGTCGACGCCGAACAGCTGGAACTTCGCGGCCAGCGCCAGCAGCAGCAGCGGCAGGAAGGCGCGCAGCCCCGCCGCCGCCGCCAGGCCGAGCCCCAGCAGCGCCGGCAGGACCCAGGTCTGGACCAGCTCCATCGGCATGAGGGGAGGAGATACCGGACAGAGGGCGGTGGCAAGGGCGCCGCTGAGAGCCCTCCTCCTCGATGGAGGAGGGCTGGGTGGTGGTGTGGCCGCTGTGTCAAGGGAAGGGCTCGACGAGGCGACGGCGCCACCCGCGCTGTCCCTTCATCGCCACGGCCACACCACCATCCCCGGCCCTTCCTCCATCGAGGAGGAAGGGAGAAGACCCCCTGCCGACGGCTTGTCGCCCGCGCCGCGCCGGGCCAAGCTGGCCCCTCACATCGGGGAGACCTTTCATGACGCGTGCGACCCTTCTGGCGACCGGCTGCGCCGCCCTGGCCCTGACCCTGGGCGCCTGTTCGAAACCGGCCGACAAGGCGGAGCCGGCGGCGGGGACCCCGGCCGCGACGTCCGCCTCGGCGGGCGAGGCGATGAAGCCGACGCCCGGCCAGTGGAAGATGACCACCGACATGGAGGGGATGCCGGCCGGGGCCATGCCCGCGGTCGAGGTCTGCCTGACCGCCGACGACCTGAAGGGCGACGCATGGGCGACCGGCGCGCGGCGTCAGGACAACTGCTCGAAGATGGAGACCAAGGTGGTCGGCGGCGTGGTGACCACCCACGCGGTCTGCGCCTCGAACGGCATCACCACCACCATGGATATCAAGGCCACGGGCGACTTCTCGAAACGCTACACGGTCGAGACGGTGATGAAGATGGAGCCTGCGGCGCCGGGCGCGCCCAATCCCATGAAAATGAGCGTCGTGGCCGAGCGGGTCGGCGACTGCTAGCCGGCCGCGGGGCGGAAGCGCGCCTGCCGCTGCGTCAGGCGATTGACACCGCCCCGCGACGTACCCCAGTTTCGAATCCACACCGCAGCGCAAGACTGCGGGGGATACCGGAGGAGACCGTATGACCGAAGCCGTTGCGCCCGGAAGCGCGATGTCAGGCCTGTCCGCCCTGGGGGCCCGCCCCCGGATCGGCCTGGGCACCAAGGTGCTTTACGGCTTCGGATCCATCGCCTTCGGCATCAAGGACAACGGCTTCCGCGTCTTCCTGCTGCTGTTCTACAATCAGGTCGTCGGCCTGCCCGCCTCGACCGTGGCCATCGCCATCGGCATCGCCACCTTCGTCGACTGCCTGATCGATCCCTGGATCGGCCAGCTGTCGGACAACCTTCGGACCCGCTGGGGGCGACGCCATCCCTTCATGTACGGCTCGGCCATTCCGGTGGCGCTGTCGTTCCTGCTGCTGTGGAACCCGCCGACCGGCTGGAGCGACCCGGCCCTGATCGCCTATCTGGCCGTGGTCGTGGTCATCGTGCGGACCTTCATCGTGCTCTACGAGATCCCGTCCTCGGCGATGTCGGCGGAATTGTCGACCGACTACAACGAGCGGTCGGCGATCCTCGGCTGGCGGTATTTCTTCGCCTGGTGGGGCGGTCTGACGCTCACCGTCGTCATGTTCTTCTTCTTCCTTCAGCCGACGGAAAAGTATCCGATCGGCCAGCTCAACCGCGACGGCTACGCCCTCTACGGCTACGTCGGGGCGGCGCTGATGTTCGTGTCGATCCTGGTGTCGGCGGCGGGCACCCACCGCTTCATCCCCTGGCTGCCGCAGCCGGCGCCAGACCGGGGCCTGACCTTCGTCGAGACGCTGAAGGAGATGGGCTCGACCCTGTCGATCCGGCCCTTCCTGGTCATCACCGGCGTCGGCCTGTTCGCGGCCATCGCCCAGGGCGTCGGCTTCTCGCTGGCCTTCTACTTCTCGACCTACTTCTGGGAGCTGAGCTCGACCTGGACCGGCGTGCTGGTGCTGGACAGCTACATCTCCTCCGCCGTGGCCCTGATCGCCGCGCCGATGCTGACCAAGCGCTCGGGAAAGAAGAAGGCCGGCGCGGTGCTGCTGGCCGCCTCGGTGCTCATCGGCTTCCTGCCGCTGGTCCTGCGGTTGATCGGCTTCTTCCCCGACAACGGCGACATGATCGCCGGCACCCAGATCCCGCAGATCGTGCCCTGGCTGTTCCTGGACGGCGTCGTGCGCGGCATCCTGGGCATCACCGCCGCCATCCTGATCACCGCCATGCTGGCCGATGTGGTCGAGTACAGCGAGGAGCGCACCGGCCGCCGCAACGAGGGCCTGTTCTTCGCCTTCACCAGCCTGGTGCAGAAGGCGGTCAGCGGCGTCGGCGTCATGGTCGCCGGCCTGATCCTGACCATCGTCGCCTTCCCGATGGGGGCCAAGCCGTCAGAGGTGCCGCAGGAAGTGGTGACCAACCTGGCGCTGATCTACATCCCGGTGATCATGGTGCTGTACGGCGCGGCGCTGGGCGTCATGACCTTCTACAACATCACCCGCGAGAGCCATCAGGAAACCCTGAGGACCCTCGCGGCCAAGGCCCAGGCCGCGGAGGACGCCTCTACGTCGCAGATTCCGTAAAGGCCGAGTAGACCAGGGTGCGCAGCTCCCGTCGGACCGCGTAGGCCGACGAGGGCAGCAGCTGGGTCATGAACACCACGGTCAGGTCCTCGACCGGGTCGACCCAGAAGAAGGTGCTGGCCGCCCCGCCCCAGAAGAAGTCCCCCTTGCTGCCGGGGATCATGCTGGCGGCGGGATCGACGGTGACGCCGAAGCCCAGGCCGAAGCCGACGCCGGCGTAGGTCGCCTCGCTGAACAGCGACTTGGACATCTGCGTCAGGTCCTTGCCGCCGGGCAGATGGTTGGCGGTCATCAGCTGCAGCGTCTTGGGGCTGAGCAGCCGCGCCCCGTCCAGCTCGCCGCCGTTCAGCAGCATGCGGGCGAACCGCATATAGTCGGCCATGGTGCTGGTCAGCCCGCCGCCGCCCGACGGGAAGTCGGTGGGGGTCAGGTAGGGGCTGGTCTCCGGATCGTCCTGCAGCGGCGGCGGCCCGGCCTTCACCGCCCTGGACCCCAGCACGCCGGCGGCGTAGCAGGCGGTCAGCCGGTGCTTCTTGTCGGCCGGCACGGTGAAGGCGGTGTCGACCATGCCCAGCGGCTGGAAGATGTTCCGCTCAAGGAAGTCGGCGAACGGCATGCCGCTGATCGTCTCGACCAGATAGCCGAGAACGTCGGTGCTGACCGAGTAGTTCCAGGACTCGCCCGGCGAGAAGACCAGCGGCAGCTTCGCCAGCTTGTCGATGAACTCCTGCAAAGTCCCCAGACGCAGGTCCTCGGCCACCTTCAGCTTGCGGTAGGCGGCGTCGATATTGCCCTGCATCTGGAAGCCGTAGGTCAGGCCGCTGGTGTGGCGCAGCAGGTCGATCATCAGCATCGGCCGGGCCAGTGGCGTCGTCGCCCAGCCGGCGTCCGTGCCCGCCGCGAAGACGCCCAGGTTCGCCCACCCGGGGATGAACTTCGCCACCGGATCGTCCAGCGCCACCAGGCCCTGTTCGACCAGCATCATGAAGGCCACCGAGGTGACCGGCTTGGTCATCGAGTAGATGCGGAAGATGGCGTCCTTCTCCAGCGGCCTGTTCCGCTCACGGTCGGCCAGACCCAGGACCTCGTCCAGGGCCAGCGCCCCACGCCGCCAGACCTGCACCTGGGCGCAGGGCAGCTTGCCGGTCCTGATGTATCGCTCCTCAAGGAAGGCCGGGATCCGGGCCAGGCGCTCGGCCGACAGGCCGATACTCTCGGGTTTGGTCATGGTCAGCTCCGCTGGGCGTTGAGGCCCCACTTATCGAACCGGCGGTATGTCGCAACTCAAACTTTACCCTGTCAGTCGCATGCTTCCTGAACGTAAGGGATGAAAATGACGCAGGCGCCCAAAAACGACGCGCCCTCCGAGTTGGACATCGAAGCGGCACGCTGGTTCTTCCAGAACTCGGTGGACGTCTTCGCACTGATCCGGGGCGGTCAGATCGCGCGCATCAATCCGGCCTGGCCGGAGCTGACCGGCTGGTCGATCGAGGAGACCCTGGGCCGTCGGTTCGAGACCTTCGTCCACCCGGAGGATCTGGGCGTCGTCCGCGACATTGTCGGCGCATTGCGGGTTGACGGCCAAGCCCGAGGCGAACACCGGGTCCTGCATCGCGACGGTCATGTCATCTGGGTTCGCGCCCGCGCCAAGAAGGCGCTGGCCGACGCCACGGTGATCGTGCTCGAGGACGTCACCGAGGCCTACAAGCGGCGCGAGGACGCCGACGACGCCTCCCGGGTCAACGAGCTGCTGCGCGAAACCAGCGGCATCATGTTCTGGCGCTTCGATCCCGACGCGGGCCGCTACATCATCGACCCCGACCTTTCGCGGCCGGGCGGAATAGGCATGATCGGAAACCGCACCCTGTCGGTCGAGGAGATGACCGCAGAGGTCCATCCCGATGACAACGCGCGCATGACCCGCGCCTTCTCCCGGTCCATCAGGACCGGCGAGCCGATGATGGTCGAGTACCGGCACGCCGCCGGCGAGGGCCATTGGTCCAGCTTCCGGACCGCCTGGCGCGGCTTGAGACAGGGCCCTTCCGGCGCATGGCAGATTCTCGGCATGACCCAGGACGTCACCGAGGTTGCGGAGGCCCGTGACGCGGCCCTGGCCGCCGCCGAGGCCAAGGCCCAGTTCCTGGCCAACATGAGTCATGAAATCCGGACACCGATGAACGGCGTGCTCGGCGTGCTGCATCTGCTGAAGAGCGAGCCGCTCAGCGATGACGGGCGGCGCCTGCTCGATGAGGCGGTGGGCTGCGGCCACATGCTGGCCGAACTGCTGAACGACGTCATCGACTTCTCCAAGATCGAGGCCGGCCGGCTGGAGCTGTCGCCCGAGCCGGTAGATCCCGCGGCGGTGCTGCGCAGCGTCACCGACCTGCTGCGACCGCAGGCGACCGCCGCCGGACTCTGGCTGCGTATCGATGCCGACGACGACCTCGGCTGGCGCGCTCTTGATCCGGTTCGACTGCGCCAGGTCCTTTTCAACCTGGTCGGAAACGCAGTGAAGTTCACCCGGACCGGCGGCGTCGACGTTCGCCTGGGCGCCTGCTGGCGGGGCGAGGCGCCGGCGCTGCGGTTCGAGGTGACGGACACCGGCGTCGGCATATCGGATGAGGCCCAGGCCTCGCTGTTCCAGCGTTTTCATCAGGCGGACGGATCGACCACGCGCCGCTTCGGCGGATCAGGCCTTGGCCTGGCCATCAGCCAGAGACTGGCCGAGCTGCTCGGCGGCGAGATCACCGTTCGCAGCCTTCCCGGCGTAGGATCGGTGTTCACGGTCGAGATCACCGCCCCGCCGGCGCCCGCACCGAAGGTCGAGGCGAGCGCCGGCAGCGACCTGCTGAGCGGCCTTCGGGTTCTGGTCGTCGAGGACAACCCGACCAACCGCCTGATCGCCGGCCGCCTTCTGGAGCACCTGGGCGCGGAGGTCGAGACGGCGGACGACGGTCGGATGGGCGTCGACGCCGTCGCCCGCGGCTCGTTCGACCTGATCTTCATGGACATCCAGATGCCTGTGATGGACGGGGTGGAGGCCACCCGACTGATCCGCGCCATGCCCCTGCCCGCGTCGGCCACGCCGATCCTGGCCATGACCGCCAACGCCCTTCAGCACCAGACGGAGGCCTACCTCGCCGCCGGCATGAACGGGGTGGTTTCCAAGCCCCTGTCACCCGGCGTGCTGATCGGCCGGATAGCGGCCGTCCTGGGCGACAGCGACGCCGCCGCAGCCTGAGTTCACATACTCAGCCTTCGAACTTATTGCATCCCGACCCGCCACCCCCTTAAATCAGACGAAGGGCGGGCGGGGGTACGATACCCGACCTGCGAAGCGGGGCGCCGAAGAGCGCGGATCGAGGGAGCGACATGGCCTGGGATTTCGAGACGGACGCCGGGTTTCAGGAGACGATCAGCGGGATAGCCATCGTCGGGGAAGCCGCGTGACCTCCTGGCCGGCCATGACCATCGGCGCGGCGCATGCGATCCTGACCGCGCCGGGCTCGCGGTTCGAAACCGAAGATCTGGTCATCCGGGGCATCCCGACGACGGTGTGGAAGAACGCGCCGTCGACCCTGCGCGACATGGTGACGAACGGCCGGGCCTTTCCCGACAGGGAGTTCATCGTCCACGAGGACGAGCGGGTGACCTTCGAGGCCTTCCACCGGGCTGTCGCGGCCCTGGCCGAACGGCTGGCCGCAGACGGGATCGGCAAGGGCGACCGGGTGGCGCTGATCATGCGCAACCTGCCGGAATGGCCGGTGGCCTTCTTCGCCGCCGTCAGCCTTGGGGCCATCGTCACGCCCCTGAACGCCTGGTGGACAGGGCAGGAACTGCACTACGGCCTGACCGATTCCGGCAGCCGCATCGTCATCACCGACCCGGAACGGCTTGAGCGGATCGCCGAGCATCTGAAGGACTGCCCGGATCTGGAAGGCGTCTACGTCTGCCGCGAGGACGATCCCTACGATGACCCGCGTGTGCGCAGGCTGGAGTCGGTGATCGGCGCCCCCGACAGCTGGGCTCACCTGCCGGACCGACCGCTTCCGACGACGCCGATCGCGCCCGATGACGACGCGACCATCTTCTACACCTCCGGCACCACCGGGAAGCCGAAGGGCGCGCTGGGCACCCACCGGACCATGACCACCAACGTCCTGACGACCGGCGCCGCCCTGGCCCGGCCGTTCCTGCGCCGGGGCGAGACGCCGCCCGCGCCCGATCCGAACGCGCCGCAGCGGGTGACGCTGCTGGTCGTGCCGATGTTCCACGTCACCGGCTGCTCGGCGACCCTGGGCCCTGCCCTCAACAACGGCGGCAAGCTGGTGCTGATGCGCAAGTGGGACCCGCTGGAGGGCATGACGCTGATCGAGCGCGAGCGGGTGACCAACACCGGCGGCGTGCCGACCATCGCCTGGCAGCTGATCGAGCATCCGCAGCGCGCCGACTTCGACCTCAGCTCCATCGACGGCATCACCTATGGCGGGGCGCCGTCGGCGCCGGAGCTGGTGCGGCGGATCAAGGAGGTCTGGCCGAAGGCCTCGGCCGGCAACGGCTGGGGCATGACCGAGACCAGCGCCACCTTCACCAACAACAACTCCGACGACTATGTGAACCGGCCCGACAGCTGCGGTCCCGCGCCGGCGGTGGGGCAGTTGAAGATCATGACCGTCGAGGCCCCGCATCGCGAACTGCCCGTCGGCGAGGTCGGCGAACTGTGGGCCAGGGGGCCGATGGTGGTGAAGGGCTACTGGAACAAGCCGGAGGCCACGGCCCAGACCTTCATCGACGGCTGGGTGAAGACCGGCGATCTGGCGCGCCTGGATGAGGACGGCTTCTGCTTCATCATCGACCGGGCCAAGGACATGCTGATCCGGGGCGGCGAGAACATCTACTGCATCGAGGTCGAGAACGTCCTCTATGACCACCCGGCCGTCATGGACGCGGCGCTGATCGGCATTCCGCACCGGACACTGGGCGAGGAGCCGGGCGCCGTCGTAACGCTCAAGCCGGGCGCGCGGGCGAGCGAACAGGAGCTGCGCGCCTTCGTGGCCGACCGCCTGGCGGCGTTCAAGGTTCCGGTCCGCGTCGCCTTCTGGCATGAGACCCTCCCTCGCAACGCCAACGGCAAGATCATGAAGTCCGAGCTGAAGGCCGTGTTCGCCGGAGCCCCCGTCGCGTGAGCATGCCGGCCGCCACCGCCCGTTACGCCGCCAAGAAGGAAGCCATCCTGACTGCGGCCACGACGATCCTGAATCGCGAGGGCGTCAAGGGCATGACCCTGGCCGACGTGGCGGCGGAGGTTGGGCTGATCACCACCTCGGTGACCTACTACTACCGCAAGAAGGACGACCTGGCGGCCGCCTGTTTCATGCGCGGCATCGACATCTTCACGAGCCTGGCGGTCGAGGCCGGAGCGGTCAGCGGCGCGCGGGCGCGGCTGGCGAAGTTCCTGGAGCTGTTCTTCGACATGGCGGCGAAGATCCGCCTGAAGCAGGCCGCGCCGATCGTCGCCTTCAGCGAGATGCGGGCGCTGAACGAGCCGCTCCGGGGCCAGGTAGCGGCGGCGTTCAACGACCTGTTCCGCACCATCCGGGGCTTCTTCGACGACCCGGAGTTCGCCGGCCTGTCGCGGCTGGAGGCCACGGCCCGGACCCATCTGCTGCTCGAACAGGCCTTCTGGACCGTGACCTGGACCCGGCGCTACGACCTCGAGGACTACCCGCGCATACGCGACCGTATGTTCGACATCCTCTGCGGCGGCCTGGCGGTCGGCGCCCGCGCCTGGGCCCCGCCGGCCCTTCCCGACCCGACGCCGCCGGAAGCGGCCAGCACGGACGTCTCGCGCGAGACCTTCCTGGTCGCCGCCACCCGGGTGATCAATCAGAAGGGCTATCGCGGCGCCTCGGTCGAGGACATCTCGGCGGCGCTGAACGTCACCAAGGGCAGCTTCTACCACCACAACGACGCCAAGGATGACCTCGTGGTCGAGTGTTTCGAGCGCACCTTCGCCATCAAGCGCGCCGTGCAGTTCGCGGCCCGGGACCTGAAGACCGACCAGTGGACGCGGCTGGCGGCGGCGGCGGCGGCGCTGGTCAACTACCAGCTGTCGGACCACGGCCCGCTGCTGCGCGCGTCGTCGATGGGCGCGCTGCCGCAGGAGATCCGGCCGGACATCGTCGACCGCTACGCCCGGGTGTCGGAACGCTTCGCCGGCATGGTGTCGGACGGCATCGCCGAGGGCTCGATCCGGCCCGTCGACCCGCTGATCGCCGCCCACATGCTGAGTTCCATGATCAACGCCGCCGCCTCTCTGCAGGTCTGGGCGCCCTCTGCGGAACTCGACGAGGTGGCCGCCCTGTTCGCGCGACCGCTGCTGCTGGGCGTGTTCACCCGGTAGGGTTCGGAGAGCATCCCTCAGACCTCCGCTCATCCCGGCGAATGCCGGGACCCAGCTTCAAGCTCCGCTCTCAGGATCCTGACCAAAGTCCGGTGCTCGCAACTGGGTCCCGGCATTCGCCGGGATGAGCGGTGTTGAGGCAGAGCCCCCACGAAAAAAAGGGGCGGCCCGAAGGCCGCCCCCAAGGGACAGATCGTTTCCCGAGGAAATCTAGAACTTCTTGGTCAGACTGACCTTCCAGTTCCGGCCCAGGCCGCTGGCCGTGAACGGATCGTAGTTCAGGTCCAGACGGGCGAAGGGGGGATCTTCATCAAGGATGTTCTCGACGGTCAGGGCCCCGGTCACATCCCAGGGCAGGAACACCCGGTAGGTGAAGTCGTGGGTCATGAAGGAGTCGATGTCCTTGCCGGTCGAGACGGTAAAGGCGGTGCCCGCCGGGTCGGAGCCGCGGTAGGCTCCCGTCAAGAACGGCGCGGTGCGCTGGTCGGTGTAGCCGTCGAGGTAACGGATGGTCCAACGGGCGTTGTGTTGCCCGCTGTTCCACTCGAAGTACAGGTTGCCCTTCAACTGCGGCAGCGGATAGGCCGTCGTCTGGTAGTTCAACAGGCCCACCGCATCGAAGCCGGGCGCCACCAGGAACCCTTCAACGAAGGTGTCGTCGGTCGTGTACTCGATGACGTAGGTGGCGGTCGTGCCGACGGTCAGGGAGCCGCCGAGCACGTCCTCGAACCGGTAGTCGGCGATGAGGTCGATGCCCGAGGTTTTGACCGCCGCGCCGTTCACGGTCTTGGTCCGCAGGCGGGCGATATTGGTCGCCGAGCAGGCGCCGTTGAAGGTGAACCGGCCGATCAGCGGGCTGGCGCAGTTCGCCACACCGCCGGGGAACGCCGCGTTGACCAGGCCGGCCACCGGTTCGGTGGTGATCGGATCCTGGAAGTCGAAGTTCCAGTAGTCGAGCGTGGCCTTGAAGGCGCCGAGATCGAGGATGGCCCCGACGCTGTAGGTGGTGGCCGTCTCCGGGGTCAGGTCTTCGTTGCCGTAGATGTCGACGGCGCGGAAGACGCCGAGGATGGCCTGCAGCGAGGTCACGAAGTTGGTGCCATTGACCTGGCCGGCGGTGGGGGCGCGGAAGGTGGTGCCCAGCGAGCCACGAACGGCGAACTGGTCGGTCATCTGCCAACGCGCCGAGATCTTCGGATCGAAGGTGTTGCCGATGCTGCCGCCGTAGTCCTCGATGCGCGCCGCCAACGTCACGTTGAAGTTATCAGTGAAGGGCAGCATCAGTTCCGAGAAGATCGACCGGACATCCTGCGACAGGTCGACGGGACTGCCGACGCCGAGGAAGCCGAACGGACCCTGAGGTGCGACACAGGTGACGCTGCCATTGATCGGCGTGTTGAGGCAGGGGTTGAGGTCACGGTTCGAAATGTCGTTGTACCAGCTTTCGAAGCCCGCCTTGCGGTACTGAACGCCCACGGCCCAGGCGGGATTACCGCCGGCCAGCTCGATCGGTGTGAACTGGCCCGACAGCAGGCCTTCCACAACGAACAGGGTCGAGGTCTGCTCGGTTTCCTGTTTCGGCATGATCCACTCGGCCATCGCGGCGGTGTTGGCGAGACCCGCGTTGAAGCCCGGGTTGGCTACGCCGGTGATCTTGTTGCTGGGGATCCCGTTCGAGAACGGATTGATCCATCCGCAGGTCGAGCCGGGTTGGCCCGCGACGATGCCGTTACAGTTGGCGCCGCCGAGGCCGCGGAGACCGAGCTGGTAGCGACCAACGATGGTGTCATAGCCGGTCCGGTAGCCCTTCTCCTCGCTGTACTGGGCGCCGAAGCTCCAGTTCACGCCGAGGTCGAACTCGCCCGAGATGTCGGCGGCGACGCGGAAGGCGTCGTAGGTGCGCTCGCCGGTCGAGGGCCCGTAGTCGAAGGCGGGATTGCCGCCGATGAAGAACGGACGGTTGACGAGGACCAGGGCGCCGGCGGCGGCGAAGTTGAGGCCGGCGTTGGCCGGCAGGGCCGCATAGGCCGCCAGGCCGGGGTTGGCGAAGGGCACGAAGTAGCGCCCGGCAACCGGCGAGGTGACCGCGTCAGGCGCAGCCAGCAAGGCGTAGGACGGCGAGGTCTTCCACTCCGGCACCTCGGTCCTCGAATAGAAGGCCTCGCCGTGGAACTTGGTGGTGTCGTCGAGGTCGACGTCGATCTGGCCGTAGACCTGCCAGCGGTCTTCCTTTTCGACCAGATTGTCCCACGCGGTGTACTGCATCTGGCAGACGGGCGTGGTGCCGCTGAAGCCGGTGCGTCCGCCGAGGTCCCCGCAGCCGCGGTCGCGATGAATGGAGGCAAGCCCGTTGGCCAACGATACGACCGCCCCGGGGTTGCCGAACGACGACCAGCCGCCTTCGGGGTTCGCCTCGTAGGACTGCAGCGCCCAGTCCCGCTCCAGGAGCGACAGTTCGGAACGGCTCTGGAAGCCGACGGCGCCGAACAGGCTGAAGCGGTCGCTGCTCCAGCCGCCAATGACGCTGAAGGTGTAGTCACCGTCAGAGCCGTCGACATTGCGGTAGGAGGCGCTGGCCTCGACGCCGCTGAAGTTGCTGCGGGTGATGAAGTTGACCACGCCGCCGATGGCGTCGGAGCCGTAGGTCGCCGCCGCGCCGTCCTTCAGGACTTCGATCCGGCCGATGGCCGCGACCGGGATGACGTTGGTGTCGACCGCGCCGGCGCCGGCCAGGGCGAACGGGTTGATCGCCATCCGCTTGCCGTTGATGAGCACCAGCGTCCGCGTCGGGCCAAGCCCGCGCAGGTTGACCGAGCCCGAGCCTTCCGAGCCCTGGGCGCGGGAGTCGAACTGGTTGGTGTCGCCGAGCACGCCGTTCGACACCGACAGGCCCTTGATCAGGTCGACGGTGGTGGGCGAGCCCTGCTTGGCCAGCTCTTCGGCGCCGATCACGTCGACCGGCAGCGCGGCGTCCTCGGGGGTGCCCCGGATCAGCGAGCCGGTGACGACGACCGCTTCGACTTCCGTGGCGTCTTGCGCAAGGGCCGTCGATGACAGACCCAGTGACAGCGCGATGGCGAGGGCGGACCCCCCGGCCAGATAGCCAACTCTTCGCATACTACCCTCCCTGTTGTTCCCTGTGCCGCGCCGCCATTTTTTTCGTGGTGGCGGTCGCGGCGGTTTGTCGTGAGCGTCTACGGGCCCCCTTCGGCGGTCGTCGACACACAGTCTTCAGCCGCTCGCCCGGCGGGCGTCGCGGATGATCTCATTGCGATGTTGAAGCATGACAGGGGGCCGCGGGCGCCCGGCGCCCGTTGGTCAGATCCAGAAAGGGTCACCGCACGCTGCGCCAACCAGCCCCCGCAACACTCGCTTCGCCGCCGGCGCCGCCACCCCGGAAACCAGAACGCGGGGCGGGCAGTTTCAGACAGCCATCAGAATTCGATGATGCGGTATGATCTGACCCCGCGTCAATCGATGTTACGCGAGACCGTCCAACTATTGCGGCGCCGAAACGCAGGCGCAGCAATCAGGCCGAAAATGCGCTGAATCGCCGGGCCGGGCGCGAATTTGCGCCCGCTTTCCCGCAAAAATGCCGGTGATCGCCGATCAGGAGCGCGGAGGTCGAAACCCGGTTTGGGGACAATTCGACACGACGGTTCGCCGAGGCCGGACGACCGGCTCAGAAAATCGACGCCCCGACGTCGCACGCGCCGACCGCGCGCCGGAAGGCGCCGAACAGGTCGCGGCCGTAGCCGGTCCCGGACAGCGGCGCGGGGGCGTCCTCCCGGCCTGTCAGATCGGCCTCGATCGTCAGCGTGCCGGCCACCGCGTCCAAGGTGATGAGGTCGCCGTCGCGCACCCGCGCCAGCGCCCCGCCGACGGCGGCCTCCGGCGTGACATGGATGGCCGCCGGCACCTTGCCCGAGGCGCCGGACATCCGCCCGTCGGTGACCAGCGCCACCCGGTGTCCGCGATCCTGCAGCACGCCCAGTGAGGGGGTCAGGTTGTGCAGCTCGGGCATGCCGTTGGCGCGCGGCCCCTGGAACCGCACCACGACCACAACATCACGGTCCAGCGCGCCGCGCCTGAAGGCCTCCATCATCGCGTCCTGGGTCTCGAACACCGCCGCCGGGGCGGAGATCACCCGCTGCTCGGGCTTGACGGCGGACACCTTGATCGCCCCCCGGCCCAGCGGACCGGTCAGCTGGCGGATGCCGCCCTCGGCCTCGAACGGGGCGGCCACTGGCCGCAGGATGTCGGTGTCCAGGCTTGCGCTCGCGCCGTCCTTCCAGACCAGTTCGCCCTGCTCCAGGTGCGGTTCGCGGGCGTAGCGGCTGAGCCCCCGGCCGGCGATGGTCAGCACGTCCTCGTGCGCCAGCCCCGCCGCCAGCAGTTCGCGGATCACGAAGGCCATGCCGCCGGCCGCGTGGAAGTGGTTCACGTCGGCCCCGCCGTTGGGATAGACCCGCGCCATCAGCGGTGTGACCCGCGACAGGGCGTCGAAGTCCTCCAGGGTCAGCACCACCCCCGCCGCCGCGGCCATGGCGATCAGGTGCAGCAGGTGGTTGGTCGAACCGCCGGTGGCCATCAGCCCGACCACGCCGTTGACGATCGCCTTCTCGTCGATCACCTGGCCGGCCGGGATCCAGTCGCTGGAGCGCGGGCCGATCCCGGCGCAGCGCCGCGCCGCCGCCTTGACCAATGCGTCTCGCAGGTCGGTATTGGGATGGATGAAGGCCGAGCCCGGCAGGTGCAGACCCATCATCTCCATCAGCATCTGGTTGGAGTTGGCGGTGCCGTAGAAGGTGCAGGTGCCCGGACCGTGATAGCTCGCCTGCTCTGCGGCCAGCAGCTCGTCCCGGCCCGCCTTGCCCTCGGCGAACATCGCCCGGACCCGGGCCTTCTCGGCGTTGGGCAGTCCGGAGGTCATCGGCCCGGCCGGCACGAACACCGCCGGCAGGTGGCCGAAGGCCAGGGCGCCGATCACCAGGCCCGGTACGATCTTGTCGCAGACGCCGAGGAACAGACCGCCATCGAAAGCGTCATGGGTCAGGGCCACAGCCGCCGCCATGGCGATGACGTCGCGGCTGAACAGTGACAGTTCCATGCCCGGCCGACCCTGGGTGACGCCGTCGCACATGGCCGGCACGCCGCCGGCGAACTGCGCCGTGGCCCCGACCTCGCGCGCCGCGTCCTTGATCAGGGCCGGATAGCGCTCCAGCGGCTGATGGGCGCTCAGCATGTCGTTGTAGGCCGAGACGATGGCCAGGTTGGGCGCGTCCGGATCCAGCGCCCGCAGACGGTCCTTCGGGTCCGAGGCCGCGAAGGCGTGGGCCCAGTTGGCGCAGGACAGCTTGGCCCGGCCCGGCTCGGCCCCGCGGGCGGCCTCGACCTGGGCGAGGTAGGCGGCGCGTCGGTCGCGCGAGCGGTCGACGATACGGGCTGTGACCTCCGCGACGACGGGATGAATCGGCACGGCCATGGGCGTTTCCTTGTTCATGACGGCGACCAGAGGATGCGGACCGGCGTCTCGCCCGCGGCGTCGAGCAGCGCGTGGATGGGCAGGCCAGCGCCCTCCTCGATCACCCGCCGCTTGGCCTCGCCACGGATCAGCACGAGGATCAGATACGACTGCCGCAACGCATAAAGCGTCAGGCTGAGGCGGTCCTGCGGCGGGGCGGGGTCGCCCTTGGGCGCGGCGATCACCAGGCTGCCGCCGAGCGGGTCCAGCCCCTCTTCCAGCACCGGGCTGCCCGGGAACAGCGAGGCGATATGCCCGTCCTCGCCCATGCCCAGAAGTACGACGTCGGTCGGCAGCAACTCGGCGATCACCGCCTCGGCCGCCTCGGCGGCGTCCTCGGCGGAGGCCAGATCCGACCACAGCGGCACGAAGTTCGCCGCTGCGGCCGCCCCGACGAGCAGCCGCTCGCGCAGCAGCCGTGCATTCGACTCCGGCTGGTCGGGCGCGACCCAGCGCTCGTCCGACAGGGTGACGCTGATCTGCTCCCAGGGCAGCGGCAGGGTCGACAGCAGGTCGTAGACCTCGCCCGGCGTCGATCCGCCGGTGGCGACGAAACTGGCCCTGTCGTCCTCAGCCAGGCCTGCGACCAGCCAGTCGGCGATGGCCTCGGCCGCCGCGCGCGCGGCCTCCGACGCATCGGCGTAGGCCTCGATAGGGTAGCGCTCAGTCATTCCACGCCCGCCCGGTGCGCTCGATCAAGGCGAAGGCGCCCGGGGGCCCCCAGGAGCCGGCGGGATAGGGCCTTGGCGCCAAATCCGCTTCGTCCCAGGCGTCCGCGACGCCGTCGACGAACGTCCAGGCGGCCTCGACCTCGTCCCGACGGACGAACAGCGTCTGGTCGCCGCGCAGGGCGTCGAGCAGCAGTCGCTCGTAGGCGATGCGCCGCCGGCCGCCATCCTCGCCGAGGGTGCGCGACAGGCTCAGCGAGAGCGGCAGCGGCTGCAGTCGGATATCGCCCAGCCCCGGACGCTTGTTCATGATGGTCAGAGAGATGTCCTCATCCGGCTGCAGCGCGATGACCAGACGGTTGGCGACAAGGTCCGCCTCCGCCGCGCCGCCGAAGATCGAGTGCGGCACCGGCTTGAACTGGATGACGATCTCGGTGCGCCGCTCGGGCATCCGCTTGCCGGTGCGCAGGAAGAAGGGCACCCCGGCCCAGCGCCAGTTGTCGACGCGGGCGGTCAGGGCGACGAAGGTCTCCGTGCGGGTCAGTCGCCCGACCTCGTCCAGATAGGCCGTCACCGCCTCGCCCTCCACCGCGCCGGCCGTGTACTGGCCGCGCACGCTTTCTACCGGGGCCGAGGCGCGGGTGAAGGGCCGCAGCGAGCGCAGCACCTTGACCTTCTCGTTACGCACCGCATCCGGCTCCAGGTCGGACGGCGGCTCCATGGCCACCAGGCAGAGCAGCTGCAGCATGTGGTTCTGCAGCATGTCGCGAATGGCGCCGAAGTCGTCGTAATAGGGCCAGCGGTCACCAACACCCTGCGTCTCGGCCACCGTGATCTGCACATGGTCGATGGTCTGGCTGGTCCAGAGCGGCTCGAACAGGCTGTTGGCGAAACGCAGCGCGATCAGGTTCTGGACCGTCTCCTTGCCCAGGTAGTGGTCGATGCGGAAGATGTTGCGCTCGGCCGCCACCGCGCCGACGGCGTCGTTGATTGTTCGCGAGGTCTCGAGGTCGCGACCGATCGGCTTTTCCAGCACAAGCCGCGTGTGGCCCTCGATCACCCCACCGGCCCGCAGCGTCTCGCAGGCGGCGGTGAACAGGCTGGGCGACAGCGAGAAGAAGATCAGCGAGGCGCCGCCCTCGCCGACCGCGCCCTTCAGGCAGGCGGCGCCGTCGGCCCGGGTGACATCGCCGGCGCAGTAGTCGAGCCGGGCGGAAAAGCGGGCCCAGACCTCGGAGTCGAGGTCACAGCGGCTTTCCAGGCCCTCGCGCACCTCGTCCCGCCAGCGCCCCGCGTCCCCTGCCCCCCGGGCGACCCCGATGACCCGCAGCGCCGCCGGCAGCAGCCCGTCGGCGTCCAGGTTGTAGAGCGAGGGCAGCAGCATCCGTCTGGCCAGGTCACCGGAGGCGCCGAGGATGACGAGGGTCGTAGGGTCGGTCGTGGGCATCTGGTCCCTGGCGATGACAGCGGTGTCGGACGGCAGATCTCCGTCATAGCGACCCGGCGACCCTACGTCAGCGTCCGGGGCCGCAATGGGTTCAGAATCTGGCGGTCAGACCGCCACGCGGCGCCGGGCGGGCCGGTCTGTCACAGTCCGGCCGCGCCGGGCAGGTCGAGCACGTCCCGGACCCGCTGGCTGACCGGCCCGGCGATCACCTCGGCCGGAGGCCCGATCTGAAGCAGGGCGCCGTGATCGAGCACCGCCAGCCGGTCGGCCAGCCGGACCGCTTCGTCCAGGTCATGGGTAACCAGCAGGATCGGTATCCGCACCTCCTGGCGCAGCTGCTGCAGCTCGTCGTGCAACCCTCGCCGGGTCGGCCGGTCGACCGCCGAGAACGGTTCGTCCAGCAAAAGGGCCAGGGGGTCGCGGGCCAGAGCCCGGGCCAGCGCGACCCGCTGCTGCTGCCCACCCGACAGTTCGGCAGGCTTGCGCTGCTCCAGGCCGGTCAGATGGACCATCTCGATCAGCGCCTCGGCCCTCGCCTGGCGCTCCGCCCGGGGACGATGGCTCATGGCGGCCATGACGTTACCCAGCGCCGTCATGTGCGGAAACAGCGCATAGGCCTGGAACACCAGCCCCGCCCGGCGCCGATGGGCCGGCAGGGCTATGGACCTTTCTGTGTCGAACCAAGTCTCGCCGTCGCAGATGACATGGCCGCTCGCAGGCCGATAGAGGCCGCAGATGCTGCGCAGGATGGTCGACTTGCCGGCCCCGGATGGACCCACCAGGGCCAGCAGTTCGCCAGGCGGGCAGGCCAGTGAGATATCCAGCGGAATCGGCCCGGCCTGCTCCAGCCTGACCACCAGCCCCGGAGAATCGACCGGCTCACCCACGACGCTGACCCACCCGCGCGCCCAGCGCATGCACAATGACGATGGCGGTGATGGAGAAGACCAGCAAAGCCGCCGACATGGTCCCGGCGGCGGCCGCATCGAAGGCCTGGGTGCGGTCATAGATCGCCAGGGCGATGGTCTTCGTCTCCCCGGGAATCCCGCCGCCGACCATCAGCACGACCCCGAACTCGCCCATGGTGTGGGCGAAGGTCAGGACCAGCGCCGACAGCACGCCGGGCCAGGCCAGCGGCAGCTCGACCCGCCAGAAGGTCGCCCAGGGCGACAGGCCGCTGACCTGGGCCGCCTCCCGAACGTCCAGCGGCAGAGCCTCGAACGCCCGCTGCATCGGCTGCACCGCGAAGGGGATGTTGACCAGCACCGAGGCCAGCAGCAGGCCCTCGAAGCTGAACACCAGGCCGTGGCCGAATATCCGCGTCCAGACCTGACCGATGGCCGAGTCGCCGCCGAGGCCGACCAGCAGATAGTAGCCCAGCACTGTGGGCGGCAGCACCAGCGGCAGGGCCACCAGCGCCTCCAGCAAGCCCTTGCCGCGCCGCACCCGGAAGGCCAGGGCCCGCGCGGACAGCAGACCGAGCGGCAGCAGGACGGCCGCCGTCCAGGCGGCGAGCTTCAGCGACAGGGCGAAGGCGGTCCAGTCCATCGGATCGGTCTCAGCCCCCTTCGCCGGGCAACACGAAGCCATGGCGTCGGAAAACGCCGCGCGCCTGTGGCGACTGCACGAAGGCGTAGAAGGCGCGCGCCGTGGCCCCGGCGCCCTTCAACACGACAGCGCGCTGGCGCAGCGGCCTGTGCCAGTCGGCGGCGATGATCGCGAAGCTTCCGGCGGCCTTCACCTGCGGGGTCAGCGCCAGCGACAAGGGAATAATGCCGCCCTGCGCCGAACCCGAGGTGGCGAACTGCGTCGCCTGGGCGACATTCTCGCCCAGCACCAGCCTGGGCTCGATCATCCTCCAGAGCCCGGCGTGCTGGAGCGCTTCCCGGGCGGCCCGTCCGTAGGGGGCATGCTCCGGATTGGCGATGGCGAACTTGCGCAGCCGGCCGTCGCGCACCGCTGCGGCGAGGTCGACGAGCCGGCTGTCGGCGCGGACTCCCGAGCCCCTGGGCTGGAAAAGCCCGATGCGACCGATGGCGTAAAGCGCGCCGCCGTCCTCGGTCTTGCCCGCCGCGGCCAGCATCCGGACATAGCCTTCGTCAGCGGACAGGAAGACCTCGAACGGCGCGCCGTTCCGGATCTGCTGGGCGAAGTTTCCCGACGAGCCGAAGGTCAGTTTGACGGATTTGCCGGTGGCTCTTCGAAACAGCGACGCCACCTCCGGCAACGTGGCGTTCAGGTCCGAGGCGGCGGCGATCGGCGGCGCGTCTTCGGCCAGAGCCGGCCGCCAGGCCACGGTTGCGACCGCCGCTCCCGCGCCGACCAGGCCCAGGACCGAACGACGGCGAAGGGACGTTTCCGGCTCCATGAGGTTCCCTTCCGCGCGATATAGCCAGACGACTATATCGATTGCGTCGCGATTGCGCGAGGCCGCCGGTCAGGCGTCGGGATCACGGGCGAGAAGGTCGGCAAGCCGGTCCAGATCTCCGGCCATCGCGACGGCGGCGCTCGCCTCCATGGCCCGATAGCGATCCAGGACAGCCTGCCCCATCGTCGTCAGCCCGGCTCCGCCGTGACCCCGCCCGCCCTTCACGGTCTCGACAACCGGCTCCTTGAAGCAGCGGTTCATGGTGTCGATCAGATACCAGGCCCGCTTGTAGCTCATGCCCATGCGGCGGGCGGCGGCCGAGATCGAGCCGGTCTCGGCCAGCGCCGTCAGCAGGTCGGCCTTGCCGGGCCCCATGGCCACGGTGCGTCCAAGCAGCAGCCTGAATCGGATTCGGAGCGGATCGGCCATGGGTCATCCTATCGCGACCGATCCGGTTTGGCGGCGCCATTCCCGGCTCGCCAAGGCGGCGCTTTGGCGCGATCCTGCGTGGCCAGACCGCTTCATGACCGTCCGGGGACAGCAGACCTTGAGCACCGCGACCCTCAGCCCGTTCGGCCCGGAGATCTGGACCACCGGCGGTCCGACCGTATACGTCGCGGGCTTTGCCTACCCGACACGAATGGCGGTCGTCCGGTTGTCGGACGGCGGGCTGCTGGTCTGGTCGCCGGTGGCCCTGACCGAGCCGGTGCGGACCGAGGTCCTGGCGCTGGGCGAGGTGCGGGTGCTGGTCGCGCCCAACAGCCTGCATCACCTGTTCCTGGCGGAATGGCGAGCAGCCTTTCCGTCCGCGAAACTGCATGCGGCGCCGGGCTTTCGCCGGCGCTGTCCGGACATCGCGGTCGACGCGGACCTGGGGGACGAGGCGCCGCGGGAGTGGGCGGCGGACCTCGAGCAGGTCGTCGTGCCGGGCAACGCCATCACCACCGAGGTGGTGTTCTTCCATCGCACCAGCCGCACGGTGCTGTTCACCGACCTGATCCAGCAGTTCGATCCAGGTTGGTTCAGCGGCTGGCGGGCGATCGTCGCGCGGCTGGACCGGCTGGTCGGAACCGAGGCCGCTGTGCCGCAGAAGTTCCGCCTCGCCTTCACCGACCGCCGCGCAGCCCGCGTCGCGATCCGGCGTATCCTGGCCTGGCCGGCCGAGCGCGTGCTGATAGCGCACGGCGCGCCGGTGATGGCTGAGGGTCAGGCCTTCATCCGCCGCGCGTTCGGGTGGCTGAAGGCTTAGGGCCGCCGCCTTGCGTGCTTCGACACGCGCCTGCGGCGCTGCTCAGCATGACTTGGGTGAGTAGCCTTCAAACAACGTCATCCTGAGCAGCCGCGAAGCGGCGTGTCGAAGGACGCTGGGCCGTTCCGCGCCAAGAAAAAGGCCTCCGAGGTTTCCCTCGGAGGCCCTGATCTTGTCAGCCTGTGCTGTCGAAGGTCGAGAACTACTCGACGATCTTGGCGACGACGCCGGCGCCGACGGTGCGGCCGCCTTCGCGGATGGCGAAGCGCAGGCCCTGGTCCATGGCGATCGGGGTGATCAGCTCAACGTCCAGCTCGGCGTTGTCGCCCGGCATGATCATTTCCACGCCTTCGCGCAGCTTGATGATCCCGGTCACGTCCGTCGTGCGGAAGTAGAACTGCGGACGGTAGTTGGTGAAGAACGGCGTGTGAC
>Ga0315902_10001492_pt1 | contig 37559 bp, 43 predicted proteins | sample LakEriMetagenome_9_FD_203523 | JGI IMG/M metagenome (GOLD analysis project Ga0315902, IMG submission 203523) | Freshwater fungal communities from buoy surface, Lake Erie, Ohio, United States - Buoy 12 MA117 | ecosystem: Environmental > Aquatic > Freshwater > Lake > Lake biofilm | place: USA... | reverse complement strand
AAGGCCGCAGCGGCCCGGATCGGGGCTCTCGTGGCGCAGCGCGCTATCGAGAAGGGCGTGAAAGAGGTCGTCTTCGATCGGGGCGGCTACATCTATCACGGCCGGGTCAAGGCCCTGGCCGACGCCGCGCGTGAAGCCGGCCTGAACTTCTAGGGGTAACGTGATGGCTCGTGGCAACGAACAACGTGGCGAGGGCGGACAGCGCCGCGGACGGGACCGGGGCGCCCCCGCAGAGGAGCGCGCCGAATCCGACATCGTCGAGAAGCTGGTTCACATCAACCGCGTTGCGGCGACCGTGAAGGGGGGCCGCAGGTTCTCCTTCGCCGCGTTGATGGTTGTGGGTGACCAGAAGGGCCGGGTCGGCTTCGGCCACGGCAAGGCCCGCGAAGTCCCGGAGGCCATTCGCAAGGCCACCGAGGAGGCCAAGAAGACGATGATCCGCGTGCCGCTCCGCGAGAGCCGCACCCTGCACCATGACGGCGCTGGCCGCTGGGGCGCGGGCAAGGTCATGGTCCGCTCTGCGCCTCCCGGCACCGGCGTGATCGCAGGCGGACCGATGCGGGCCGTGCTTGAGACCCTGGGCGTCCAGGACGTCGTGGGCAAGTCGGTCGGATCGTCCAACCCCTACAACATGGTCCGTGCGACCTTCGAGGCGCTGAAGGCCCAGTCCTCTCCGCGCCAGATCGCCTCCAAGCGGGGCAAGAAGGTCGCCGAGGTCCTTGGCCGCCGCGCTGACGGCGCCTCGGCCGTCGCCGACGGAGAATGAGCATGACCAAGGTCACCGTTCGTCAGATCGCCAGCCCCATCCGGCGCAAGAAGGACCAGCGCGCGACCCTCGTCGGCCTGGGCCTCAACCGCATTGGTCGGGTCTCAACCCTCGACGACACGCCGTCCGTGCGGGGCATGATCGCCAAGGTCCACCACCTGGTCGAGGTGGTGTCCGCCTGACTTCCGGCGGGGCTCTGGTCCCGCCTTCGACCCCGTCAAAGCCGAGTCGGGCCTTTGCCCGGCGACAGATCTCAGGAGAGAGGCGCCCATGACCAAGCTCAATGAACTCGCCCCGCGCCCAGGTTCCGTGAAGGGCCGCATGCGCGTTGGCCGCGGCCCGGGCTCTGGTAAGGGCAAGACCGCCGGTCGCGGCGTGAAGGGCCAGAAGTCCCGGACAGGCGTGTCCATCGCCGGTTTCGAGGGCGGCCAGATGCCGCTGCACATGCGGATGCCGAAGCGCGGTTTCAACAATCCGTTCGCCCTGGAGTTCGCCGAGGTCAACCTCTGGCGCCTGGAACAGGCGGTGGCGGCTGGGAAGCTGGACGCCAAGGCTCCCGTGGATGCCACGGCCCTCGTGGCCGCGGGCGTGATCCGTCGTCCGCTGGACGGGGTGAAGCTGCTGGGCAAGGGTGAACTCAAAGCCAAGCTCAACCTGACCGTCTACGCCGCTTCTGCCGCCGCCAAGGCGGCGGTGGAGAAGGCCGGCGGCTCCGTCACGACCACGGCCCCCGTCGATACCGGCGAGCCCAAGGGGAAGCTGCAGAAGAAGGTTCGCGCCTGATCCAGCGGTCGTGGACCGGCAAGGGCTGACAGTCCGCCGGCCACACCCTATCTTGGACCGGTCATCAGTGAGGGCGTCCCATGGCTTCGGCCGCTGAGCAGCTTGCCGCAAACATGAACTTCGGCGCCTTCCAGAAGGCGACCGAGCTTCACAAGCGGATCCTCTTCACTCTGATGGTGTTGGTGGTCTACCGGCTCGGGACCTACCTGCCGATACCGGGGATCGACGCGGCGGCCTTTGCCGCCGCCTTTCAGGGGCAGTCCCAGGGCATTCTGGGAATGTTCAATCTTTTCACCGGCGGCGCCGTGGAGCGGATGGCGGTTTTCGCCCTGAATGTCGGCCCCTACATTTCCGCCTCGATCATCGTCCAGCTCCTCGGCTCCGTCTATCCGCCGTGGGAAAAGCTGCGGAAGGAAGGCGGCGAGGCGGGGCGCAAGACCCTCAACCAGTACACCCGCTATCTGACGGTAGTCCTGGCGATCGTGCAGGCGGCGGCGATAGCGGCCAGCCTGCAGGCGACGCCCGGCCTGGTGGTGAACCCCGGCCCGTTCTTCTCGATATCGACCATCGTGACCCTCACCGGCGGCACCATGCTGCTGATGTGGATGGGCGAACAGATCACCAGCCGGGGTGTCGGCAACGGCGTCTCACTGATCATCTTCGCCGGGATTGTCGCCGGTCTCCCGACAGGCGTCATGCAGCTTCTGACGGTCATGCGGACCGGTCAGATCTCCAGCTTCGGCGGGGTCATGATCCTCGTACTGGCCATCGCCGTGGTCTTCGCCATTGTCTTCATGGAGCGGTCCCAGCGGCGGATCCTGGTGCAGTATCCCAAGCGTCAGCAGGGAAACCGGATGTTTGGGGGTGAAAGTTCCTTCCTGCCCCTGAAGGTCAACACCGCCGGGGTGATTCCGCCGATCTTCGCGTCGTCTCTTCTTCTGCTGCCAGCGACGGCGATGGGCTTCCTGGCCACAGCAAACCTGCCCCAGTGGCTCCAGTGGATGCCGGGGGCCGTCGCCCAGCTTCAGCACGGCCAGCCCGTGTTCATGGTCTTCTACGGCGCGCTGATCGTCTTCTTCTGCTTTTTCTACACCTCGATCGTGTTCAATCCGGACGAGACCGCTGAGAACCTCCGCAAGTATGGAGGCTTCATCCCCGGCATTTCACCGGGCAAGCGCACGGCGACCTATCTGGATTATGTCCTCACTCGCCTGACCGTCATCGGCGCCGCCTACATCGCCGCCGTATGCCTTCTGCCTGAGGCCCTCATCGCGTTTTACAAGGCGCCCTTCTACCTCGGCGGGACGTCGATCCTGATCGTCGTGAGCGTCACCATGGACACGGTGACCCAAATCCAGTCTCATTTGCTCTCTCACCAGTATGAGGGGCTCATCCGGAAGTCGCGTCTCCGCGGCGGACGGGAGCGTTAGGCGGACAGACGCAATCAACGGCCCGGGACAGGGTCGGACGACGGGGAGCGGCGCACATGAACCTCATCCTTTTCGGGCCGCCTGCGGCGGGCAAGGGCACCCAGGCCAAGCGGCTCGTGGAGACCCGCAACATGGTGCAGCTGTCCACCGGCGACATGCTCCGCGCCGCCATCGCCTCTGGCTCTGAGCTCGGCAAGAGGGTCGAAGGCGTGATGCAGCGCGGCGAGCTGGTGACGGATGAGATCGTTGTCGCCCTGATCGAGGAACGCCTGCCCGAGGCCGAGGCCGCGGGTGGGGCCATCTTCGACGGCTTTCCCCGCACCCTCGCCCAGGCCGAGGCGCTGGACGCCATGCTGAGGGGCAGGGGGGCCGCCATTGACCTGGTCCTCCGCCTCAGGGTCGATGACCAGGCCTTGACCGAGCGGATCGCCGGGCGTTTTGCAGAGTCCGGTCGGCCCGACGATAATCCCGAAAGCTTTAAGGTCCGTCTGAGCGCCTACAACGCCCAGACGGCGCCCCTGATTCCCTACTATGCGGACGCAGGGAAGCTTGTGGAGGTCGATGGTATGGGGTCGATCGAAACTGTGGCCGCCGCCATCGATGACGCTCTGGGGCGTGCCTGAAGGAAGACGTCCGGGGTCCGGCGCCTATGGGACGCTGGATCCTTCGGACCTGCTCCGAAGGAGTCGGGGAGCGTAGAAAAATGGCGCCCATGCCATTGACGAGAAGGGTTCTATTCCATACACGAGGCCCTTCCGCGAAACGCGCGAGGGACGTTCTGGCCTTTTGACCCGGTCAGGGCGACGCTCGCGCATCTTTGCGTGACTAGGAGAGCATCAGACGTGGCCCGTATAGCCGGCGTAAACATCCCCACGAACAAGCGCGTTGTGATCGCGCTTCAGTACATTCATGGCATCGGCCAGGCTAAGGCCGCCGAGATCGTGAGCAAGGTCGGAATCGAGGATTCCCGACGCGTCAATCAGTTGAGCGACGCCGAGGTCCTGCAGATCCGTGAGGCCATCGACCGTGACTACACGGTCGAGGGCGACCTTCGCCGCGACACCGCCGTCAACATCAAGAGGCTGATGGACTTGGCCTGTTATCGGGGGCTGCGTCACCGCAAGGGCCTCCCGGTCCGCGGTCAGCGCACCCACACCAACGCCCGGACCCGCAAGGGCCCGGCCAAGCCGATCGCCGGCAAGAAGAAGTAAGAGAAACAAGCGATGGCCAAGGAACCGGCTCGCGTCAAAAGGCGCGAACGCAAGAACATCACCTCCGGCGTGGCGCATGTGAACGCCTCGTTCAATAACACCATGATCACCATCACGGATGCTCAGGGGAACGCCATTTCCTGGTCTTCCGCCGGCACGATGGGGTTCAAGGGGTCCCGGAAGTCCACGCCTTACGCCGCCCAGATGGCTGCCGAGGACGCAGGCCGGAAGGCGGCGGAGCACGGGGTGAAGACCCTCGAGGTCAATGTGTCCGGCCCTGGGTCCGGCCGTGAATCCGCTCTCCGGGCGCTTCAGGCGGTCGGGATGACAATCACGACGATCCGCGACGTGACGCCCATCCCGCACAATGGTTGCCGCCCGCCGAAGCGGCGGCGAGTCTAAGCCGTAAGATATCGCATTTCTCCTTCGACGGGCTGCGCTATCCGCGTCCGTTGATCCTGCGTTCGAGGGACATTCATCCGTGATTGAAAGAAACTGGAACGAACTCATCCGTCCCGAGAAGCCGGCGATCGAGCTTGGCGCCGACCCCGCTCGCAAGGCGCGGCTGGTGGCCGAGCCCCTCGAGCGCGGTTTCGGCGTGACCCTGGGCAACAGCCTGCGCAGGGTCCTTCTCTCGTCGCTTCAGGGCGCTGCGGTGACCGCGGTGCAGATCGACGGGGTCGTCCATGAGTTCTCCTCCCTGGAAGGCGTTCGTGAGGACGTCGTCGACATTGTCCTGAACATCAAGCAGCTGGGTCTGCGCATGCATACCGAGGGTGTGCGCCGCATGACCCTTCGCGCTCAGGGCCCTGGTGCTGTGACCGCCCGGCAGATCGAGACTGGCGCGGACATCGAGATTCTCAATCCCGACCATGTTCTGTGCACCCTCGACGAGGGCGCCAGCGTCCGGATGGAGTTCACGGTGCAGAACGGTAAGGGCTATGTCCCCGCCGAGATGAACCGGCCTGAGGATGCGCCGATCGGCCTGATCGCTGTCGACAGCCTCTATTCCCCCGTCAAGCGGGTCGCCTACCGGGTCGAGCCGACCCGCCAGGGCCAGAGCCTGGACTATGACAAGCTGATCATCGAGGTCGAGACCAACGGCGCGGTCTCGCCTGTGGACGCCGTGGCCTACGCCGCCCGGATCCTTCAGGACCAGCTGCAGCTCTTCATCACCTTCGAGGAGCCCAAGAAGAAGTCGGATTCCGACTCCAAGCCCGAACTGCCGTTCAACCCGGCTCTCCTGAAGAAGGTCGACGAGCTGGAACTGTCGGTCCGCTCGGCCAACTGCCTGAAGAACGATAACATCGTCTACATTGGCGACCTGATCCAGAAGACGGAGGCGGAGATGCTCCGTACGCCGAACTTCGGTCGCAAGTCGCTGAACGAGATCAAGGAAGTGCTCGCCGGCATGAACCTGCATCTCGGCATGGACGTTCCCAACTGGCCGCCTGAGAACATCGAAGAGCTGGCCAAGAAGTTCGAAGACCAGATGTAATCCTGCGGCGCGTCGCGAGACGCCCCGCCTCCGAGGAGAGACCGCCATGCGCCACGGTAATGCGCACCGCAAGCTGGGACGGACGAGCGCCCACAGGACCGCTATGTTCGCCAACATGGCCGCGAGCCTCATCAAGCATGAGCAGATCGTCACCACCCTGCCGAAGGCCAAGGAACTGCGGCCCGTCGTCGAGAAGCTGGTCACGCTGGCCAAGCGTGGCGACCTTCACGCCCGCCGGCAGGCCATCAGCCAGATCCGCGACGTGGAACAGGTCGGCAAGCTCTTCGCCACCCTCGGACCTCGCTATGCCGAGCGTCGCGGCGGGTACACCCGTGTCCTCAAGGCAGGCTTCCGCTACGGTGACAACGCCGCCATGGCGGTGATCGAGTTCGTGGACCGCGATCCCTCCGAGAAGGGCAAGGATTCCGGTCCTGTGCAGACCTCGGCTTTCGCCGACGCCTGATCCCGGCTCAGTCTTCGTAAGAGGGCTTCGGACCCCGGCCGTGCGCCGGGGTCTTTTCATTTCGGCGGGTTGCAGGGCGGCGACCGACGGGCCAAGGTTCGTGCAAGGGGATCCCGGACCATGACCACAACGCACTCGACGCCCGCCGGCCGCAAGGCCGCGTTCGGGTTCATTTTCGCCTCCGCCCTCCTGAACGCAGTGTCCTTCGGCGTGACGATCCCGGTGCTGCCGGCCCTGGTGAAGGAGTTCGCGGGCGGCGACACCGCCTCGGCTGCGGAATGGACCATGGTCTTTGGCGCCGTCTGGGGCCTGATGCAGTTCATCTTCGGGCCTATCCTGGGAGTTCTCTCGGACCGGATCGGGCGTCGGCCTGTGCTCCTGATCTCCTTCCTGGGCCTGGCCTTCGACTTCCTCTTCCTGGTCTTTGCGCCCAGCCTGATGTGGCTCTTCCTGGCGCGGATCGTGAACGGCATGACGGCGGCGAGCTTTTCGACCGCCAACGCCTATGTTGCCGACGTCACGCCTCCTGAGGAGCGGGCCCGGTACTTCGGGTTCATGGGCGCGTCCTTCGGCTTTGGTTTCCTGATCGGCCCGGTGCTGGGCGGATTTCTGGCGGGTCCCCTCATGGAGTCGCTGGTCGGGGACTTCGCCATCCGGCTGCCCTTCGCCGTCGCGGGCGCCCTGGCCTTCCTGAACTTCCTCTACGGCCTGTTCGTCCTCCCCGAGTCCCTTCCGCCGGAGAAGCGCAGCGCGCGGTTCGACTGGCGTCGCGCCAATCCGGTGGGATCGCTCCAGTTCCTGCGGGAACAAGGCCGGCTGGTCGGCCTGGCCACCGTCGGCTTCCTGTTCCAGATCGCCCACAACGTCCTGCCGGCGATCTTCGTCCTCTACACGGGGCACCGTTACGGCTGGGACATCCAGACCATCAGCCTGACCATGTTCCTGACCGGCGGCCTGGGAATCCTTATGCAGACCCTCGCCGTAGGCCCCATCGTTCGCCGGTTGGGCGAGCGTGGCGCTCTGTTGATCGGTTGCGCGGGCGCAGCCCTGGGCTTCCTCGCCTACGGGCTTGCCCCGACCGGCATCGCCTACCTTGCCGCAGCGCCGGTCTTCGCCCTCAGCAATCTTCTCAGCCCGGGCCTGCAGGGCCTCATGACGCGCAGGGTTGGTCCCGAGGCGCAGGGGCGTCTCCAGGGGGCCAACCAGAGCCTCACGGGGATCGCCACCATCATCGGCCCCTTCCTCTTCGGCGGCAGCTTCGCCTTCGCCCTGCGACACGAGGACATGGCGGCCTGGCCGGGCCTGCCCATCCTGATCGCCTCCGCCCTGATGTTCGCAGCCCTGGCGGTCGCCTGGCGGTTTGGCCGGCCCGATCCGACCCCGCCAGTCGCAGGCGCGGAGCCTTCGAAGACCTGAGGTCGCTGCGCGCCTTGATTGCGCCGAAAACCTGAGGGATCACCACGGGGCTTCCTGAGAGGAATCCGATGCGCCTGTACCGTTATGTTGTCCCGGCCCTCGTCCTGCTCGCCGCCTGCTCCGGGCCGACGAGCCGGTCGCAGGCTCAACCGCCGCCTCTGGCGCAGCCCACCCGCGCCGCGCCATCCGACGCCCTCAACATGAAGGCGTCCTTCGCCCCGGTGGTGAAGCGGGCGGCGCCGGCGGTGGTGAATATCTCGGCCAAGCGCGTGGTCCGCCAGCAGGTCGATCCCTTCTGGCAGATGTTCGGCATGGGGGTCCCGCCCAGCCGCGTTGAGGGCTCCCTTGGGTCCGGCGTGATTGTCCGGGCCGACGGGATCATCATCACCAACAACCACGTCGTCGAAGGGGGGCGGGAGATCACCGTGGCCCTGTCCGACAGGCGGGAATTCCCGGCCCGGGTGCTGCTGGTGGATCCGCGGGGCGACCTCGCGGTTCTGAAGATCGACGTCGGCGCCGAGCGCCTGCCGGTCATGCCCATCGACGATTCCGGCGACGCCCAGGTCGGCGACCTCGTCCTGGCCATCGGAGACCCCTTTGGTGTCGGCCAGACGGTCACGAACGGGATCATTTCCGCCCTCAACAGGACTGCGGACCCGCAGGGCGGCGCGCCCATGACCTATATCCAGACCGACGCGGCCATCAATCCGGGCAATTCAGGCGGGGCCCTCGTCGACATGGATGGCGACCTGATCGGGGTCAACAGCTTCATCGTCTCCCGGTCCGGAGCCTCTGCGGGAGTCGGCTTCGCCATTCCGGCCGCTATGGTCCGACGGGTGGTCGAGGCGGCGGCTGGCGGCGGGAATGTGCTCGTGCGCTCCTGGCTGGGCGCTCGCACCCAGCCGGTGACCCCGGAGATCGCCCGCAGCCTCGGGCTGGACACGCCCCAGGGGGCCCTGGTCGCCGATATCTGGCCCGGCGGTCCCGCCGAGCGCGCCGGGCTCCGGTCTGGGGACGTCATCCTGTCCGTCAATGGACGCCCAGCGGCGGATCCCGCAGCCATCGCCTTCGCGGTCGGCGCCGCCCGGCCCGGCGAAGTGCTCAAGCTCAGCGTACGCCGTGGTGACGGGCTGGTCTCCGCCAATCTCCGCGCCGAGACTCCGCCGGCTCGCCCGGCGCGGGACGACTGGCAGGTGGAGGGCCGCAACCCCTTCCAGGGCGCCACTGTCGTCAATGTCTCGCCGGCGGTGGCCGACGAGCTCGGCGTGGATCCCTTCGCTGCCCGCGGCGTCCTGATCATCAACATCTCCCGGGGCTTCGCCATGAACGCGGGCCTCCGTCCCGGGGACGTGGTGCGGAAGGTCAACGGGCGCGACATCGCTACGGTTTCCGACCTCCGGGGCGCCCTGGCCGCGCCCGCCGGAACCTGGCAGGTCACCATCCTGCGGGGCGACCGCGAGATCACCGCCAATTTCCGGACCTGACCCGGCCCCGCGAAGCGGTTAGTCTCGCGGCATGGCCGACCTGTTCGAAGCTGCGGGCCTGACGCCGCCCAACCCCGCGCCCTTGGCGGAGCGCCTGCGGCCGCGGACGCTCGGCGAGGTCGCAGGCCAGGACCACCTCCTGTCGGCCGAGGGGCCTATAGGGCGGATGGCGGCCAGTCGCCGGCTGGCCTCCATGGTGCTCTGGGGCCCTCCCGGGGTCGGCAAGACCACCATCGCCCGCCTGTTGGCCCAGGCGGCAGGCTATGAGTTCCAGCAGATCTCCGCCGTCTTCTCCGGGGTGGCGGACCTCAAGAAGGCCTTCGAGCAGGCCCGCCTCCGGCGTCAGGCCGGGCAGGCCACCCTCCTGTTCGTAGACGAGATTCACCGTTTCAACCGGGCCCAGCAGGACGGCTTCCTGCCCTGGGTGGAGGAGGGGGTGGTCACCCTGGTCGGGGCGACTACGGAGAACCCGTCGTTCGAGCTGAATGGGGCCCTCTTGTCCCGATGCCAGGTCTTCGTCCTGAGGCGGCTGGACGAAGCCGCTCAAGAGGCCCTCCTGGGCCGCGCCGAGGCCGCTGAGGGCCGGGCGCTTCCGCTGACGGGGGCGGCCCGTTCCGCCCTGGTCGCCCTGGCGGATGGAGATGGCCGCTATCTCCTCACCCTCGCCGAGACGCTTTTCGGCGTGGGCTCCGCCACGCCCCTCGACCCCGCCGCCCTCGGGCGCCTGTTGCAAAAGCGCAGCCCGGCCTACGACAAGGACCGCGAGGGGCACTACAACCTCATCTCCGCCCTTCACAAGTCGATACGGGGCTCCGATCCCGACGCCGCCCTGTACTGGCTCGCCCGCATGCTCGAGGGCGGTGAGGAGCCGCTCTTCATCGCCCGCCGGCTGGTCCGGGCCGCCATGGAGGATGTCGGCTCGGCGGATCCCATGTCGCTTGTCCTGGCAAACGCCGCCCGGGAGGCCTACGAGCACCTCGGCTCGCCGGAGGGTGAACTCGCCCTGGCCCAGCTGACCCTGCACCTGGCCTGCGCCCCCAAGTCCAACGCCGTCTACTCAGCCTTCAATCGCGCCCGGAAAGCCGCCCGGGAGACCGGATCGCTACCGCCGCCCGCCCACATCCTGAACGCCCCGACGCGCCTGATGAAGGCGCTCGGCTACGGCGAGGGCTATGTCTATGACCACGATGCGGAAGGCGGCTTCTCCGGCCAGGACTACTTTCCCGAAGGCATGGGACGCCGGACCTTCTACGAGCCCCGGGGCGAAGGCTCCGAGGCGCGGGTCCGGGACCGGCTGGCGCGTTGGGCCGAGATGCGGGGCGGGAGACGGCCCGGAGGGTCCCAATGAAGGAGTCGACATTGAGGCGGATGACCCTTCGACCGATTGGACAGTGCACGGCGGAGCAGCAGGAAGCCCTGAGGGGCCTGAGAAATCACCCCGCGATAAGGGGTGCGATGTACAGTGACCACATCATCGCCAGGGACGAACACGCCAGTTGGATGTCCGGCCTTGCAGGCGACCACCGGCGGCGTGTCTTCGTCGTGCTGACGCAGGACGGCGAAACAATAGGCCTCGTCAGCGTCACCGCGATCGACCCGACCCACAAGCGGGCGGATTGGGCGTTCTATCTGGCGCCGGAGGCCCGAGGCGGCCTGGGGGCCGCGCTGGAGTATCACCTGCTCGAGTACGTCTTTGGCGAGCTGGGCTTGGAAAAACTGAACTGCGAGGTGCTTGAGACCAATCCGGCCGTCGTCAGGATGCACGGGAAATTCCTCTTCCAGGAAGAAGGCTTCCGGCGTTCGAACATCTCCAAGGACGGCGTCCGCATAGGCGTTCACTTCCTGGGTCTTACCCGTGAGGACTGGATGGCGGGGCGGGCCGCGGTCCGGGAGCGCATCCTGGATGTGCTCGATCGGTTTGAGATCGTGCTGGAGACAGGCTCCTGAGGCGACTCCCGCTCGCGTGAGGGTGACGAAGGGGGAGCGCCTCCGCTAAATGGCGGGGTGAAGCCTCTCAAGCCCGTTCCCCTCAGCGCCGACCAGGTCGCCCACGTGCGGACCATGGTCTTCCACGAGGACGCCAGCCTCCTCGGCCTGAACAAGCCCGCGGGCCTGTCCAGCCAGGGTGGACGCGGTCAAGTGGTCACTCTGGACGAGATGCTCTGGGCCTTCGCCAAGCCCGGCAAGGCGCGGCCCCGGCTGATCCACAGGCTGGACAGGGATACCTCCGGGGTCATCCTCGCAGCCCGCACCCAGCCCGCGGCGAGCTTCCTCGGCAAGGCCATGATGGCCCGGAAGATCACCAAGACCTACCTCGCCCTCGTCGCGCCAGGGGCCCCGGTCCCGCCTTCAGGGCGGATCACCGAGGCCCTTCGCCGGGTCGAGACCGGACGGGAGGCGCGCATGCAGGTCTGCGCTGCAGGCCATCCCGACGCCGAGACGGCGGAGACCCGCTACCGCACCCTTTCGACCGTGGACGGGGCCGCCCTCCTTGAGGTGTCCCCGAGGACCGGCCGAATGCACCAGATCCGCGTCCACCTCGCCTCGATCCAGCGTCCCATCGCGGGCGACGCGTGGTATGGAGGCGCCCTGATGGTCGGGGGCCTGCCGGCGCCCAGGCTCATGCTCCACGCCTGGGCCCTGACCTTTCCGCACCCGGAAGGGGGACAGATGACGCTTCGCGCACCGCTGCCTGAGGACTTCGCCAGCCTGCTGTCCGGACTGGGCCTTCAGGCGCCCCCGGAACCGACTGTCCCATGAGCGGCAACCTCATGCTCGTCGCGGCCGGCGGCGGCGCGGGCGCGGTCCTGCGCTACCTCCTGTCCCTGTCCCTGGCCCTGTCCCGGCCGGGCGTCGGCTGGCCCTGGGCCACCTTCACGGCCAACATTGCGGGCGGCTTGCTCATCGGGTTCCTGGCGGGATGGCTGACCCTTCGCGCCGGGGCTGAGGGCGAGCGGGTCCGGCTTCTCCTCGGGGTCGGCGTCTTGGGGGGGTTCACGACCTTCTTGGCCTTCTCGCTCGAGACCTTGATGATGATCGAACGGCGGGCCTGGGCGCAAGCCGGCCTCTACGCCCTCCTGTCCGTTCTCCTCTCGACCGCGGCCGTCTTCCTTGGCCTGGCGGTCATGCGCCGGCTCGCCGCATGAGGGAGGTCCGCACCCTGACTGTGGATCCGGGGGAGGGCGGGGTCCGGCTGGACCGCTGGTTCCGCCGGCGATGGCCCCACCTGACCCAGGTCCAGATCCAGAAGCTCACCCGTTCGGGCCAGATCCGCGTTGGCGGGGCCCGGGTGCGTCCGGACACCCGCCTGGAGGCCGGCGACGAGGTCCGTGTTCCGCCCCTGCCGGACGCCCCAGCCGCCGACGCGCCCCGCCCCGCTCTGCCGTCCCGTGACGCCGCCTTTGCCCGGAGCCTGGTGCTGCACGAGGATGAGGCGGTCCTGGCCCTCAACAAGCCCGCCGGCCTCGCGGTGCAGGGGGGCACCAAGACCCGCAACCACATCGACCGCCTCCTCTCCGCCTGGGGGGAGGGGCTCGATCGACCCCGCCTTGTCCATCGGCTGGACCGCGACACCTCCGGCGTCCTGGTCGCCGGAAAGACTCCCGCCGCCGCCGCGCGCCTCGCCGGCGCCTTTGCCCGGCGCAAGGCGGAGAAGACCTACTGGGCCCTGGTCCTCGGTCACCCTCGGCCGCAGGACGGGATCCTCAGCCTGCCCCTGGTGAAGAAGGGCGTGGGCGACCGCGAACTGGTTGTGCCCGCCGAGCCCAAGGATCCCCGGGCCGAACCTGCCGAGACCGAGTTCACCCTCATCTCCCGCGCGGGGGATCGGGTCTCCTGGATGGCCCTGCGGCCCCACACCGGCCGGACCCACCAGCTGCGGGCCCACATGCTGGCCATGGGGCATCCGATCCTTGGGGACCCCAAGTACAACACCCCCGAGTCGGTCGGGCTCTCGGCCGGGCTGGGCCTGCAGCTCCATGCCCGCCGCCTGAGCCTGCCCCATCCCACCGGAGGTCTGCTGGTCCTCGAGGCGCCGCTGAGTCCGGAGATGAAGGCGGGCTTCAACCGCTTCGGCTTCGAGGCCTCGGAGGCCGATCCCGATCCCTTCCGGCGGTCGGGTCGCGGCGGACGGCGCGGCGGCTGACGGCGGGCTTGCCTCGCCACGCCTCCGGCGGCATTCAGCACGGACTCCGGGAGATCTGACCATGGTCCAGAAGGGCTTCATCGAGCCGGGCGAGAAGCCCCGCCGCTTCTACGAGATAGTCTCCGTCGAAGCCGGGGAGGGGGGTTGGCGGGTCCTGCTGGACGGTCGCCCGCCGCGTTCCTCCCGAGGCGCCGCCCTCGTGGCGCCCACCCGCGCCCTTGCCGAGCTGGCCGCAGCGGAGTGGGAGGCTCAGACCCGGCACGTGGACCTGGCCGTCATGCACGCCACCCGCCTGGCCTTCACCGCCCTTGAGGCGATCCCGACCGCCCGTGAGGCGGTCGCGGACCAGATCGTCCGCTACGCCGGCAACGACCTGCTCTGCTATCCGGCTGAGGTCCCCGAAGGCCTGCGCGCCCGGCAGGTCGCCGAGTGGAGCCCTGTCCTTGATCGCGCTCGGTCCGAGCTGGGGGTGGCCCTTGAGCCCTCCCGGGGCATCTTGCACCGGGACCAGCCGGATCACGCCCTGGAGGCGGTCCGGCGGCACGCCCTGTCTGCGGACAACTTCACCCTTTCCGGCCTGGCTTTCGGCGTTCCCCTGTTCGGCTCCGCGGTCCTGACCCTGGGGCTCTGGCGCGGCTGGTTCAGCGGAGAGGAGGCCTTCGCCGTCTCCCGGCTCGATGAGGCCTGGCAGGAATCCCAGTGGGGGATCGACGAGGAGGCCGCCGAGCGGACGGCCCGCCTGCAGGCTGAGGCCAGGATGCTGGAGGCCTGGTTCCGTGGGCTGGAGGCGGATCCGGTTTCCCCGGCGTGACCTTGCGCCCCGGCTCTGCTCCGACTAGGGCTTTGCGCCTGTCGTCAATGCGTCACGGGGTTCTGCGGTGAAGGAAATCCTTGAGGAGCTCGAGCGGCGGCGCTCGGAAGCGCGGGCCGGTGGTGGTGGTCGCCGCATCGACGCCCAGCATGCCAAGGGCAAGCTGACGGCGCGGGAGCGTCTCGATCTGCTTCTGGATGAGGGCTCCTTCGAAGAGTTCGACATGTTCGTCGAACATCGGGCCGTGGACTTCGGCATGGCCGAGCAAAAGATCGCCGGCGATGGGGTCGTCACGGGCTGGGGCACCATCAACGGCCGGGTGGTCTTCGTCTTCTCCAAGGATTTCACGGTCTTCGGCGGTTCATTGTCGAACGCCCACGCCCGCAAGATCGTCAAGGTGCAGGAACAGGCCCTGAAGGTCGGCGCCCCCATCATCGGCCTCTTCGACGCTGGCGGCGCCCGCATCCAGGAAGGCGTCGACGGCCTCGCCGGCTATGCGGACATCTTCCTCCAGAACACCCTCGCCTCGGGTGTGATCCCGCAGATCAGCGTCATCATGGGCCCGTGCGCCGGCGGCGATGTCTATTCGCCGGCCATCACCGACTTCATCTTCATGGTGAAGGACACCAGCTACATGTACGTCACCGGGCCGGATGTGGTGCGCACCGTGACCCATGAAGAGGTTACCCACGAGGAACTGGGCGGGTACCGGGTCCACGCCCTGAAGTCCGGCGTCGCGGACGGCGCCTTCGAGAACGACCTCGAGGCCCTGACCCAGGTGCGTCGCCTCGTCGACTTCCTGCCGCTGTCGAACCGCGAGAAGCCTCCGGTCCGGGAGTGCTACGATGACGCCGAGCGGATCGAGGCTTCCCTCGACACCCTCGTTCCGGCCAATCCGAACAAGCCCTACGACATGAAGGAGCTCATCCTGAAGGTTGTAGATGAGGCGGATTTCTTCGAAATCTCGCCGGACTACGCCAAGAACATCATCTGCGGTTTCGCCCGGATGGAGGGTTCGACCATCGGCATCGTCGCGAACCAGCCCCAGGTTTTGGCGGGTGTGCTGGACATCGACTCCTCCCGCAAGGCCGCGCGGTTCGTCCGGTTCTGCGACGCCTTCGACATTCCCCTTGTCACCCTCGTCGACGTGCCCGGCTTCATGCCGGGGACAAAGCAGGAGCAGGGCGGCCTGATCCGGCACGGCGCCAAGTTGCTGTTCGCCTTCGCCGAGGCGACGGTGCCCAAGGTGACCCTGATCACCCGCAAGGCCTACGGCGGGGCCTATGACGTGATGAGTTCCAAGCATATCCGAGGCGACGTGAACTACGCCTGGCCCTCCGCCGAGATCGCCGTCATGGGATCGAAGGGCGCCGTGGAGATTATCTTCCGCTCCGAGATCGGCGACACCGAGGCGATCGCCGCCCGGGAGGCCGAGTACAAGGCGCGCTTCGCCAATCCCTTCGTCGCGGCCTCACGCGGTTACATCGACGACGTGATCTCGCCCCACTCGACCCGGCGTCGTATCGCCCGGTCTCTGCGCAACCTGAGGGGGAAGGTGCTGTCCAATCCCTGGAAGAAGCACGACAATATCCCCCTCTGATCCGCCTTCGGGCGCGGGCTCCATGAGGTTCTGGTGCACAATCTCGCCGCGCAGCTGATGCTCTCCACAGGGCTTGTGTCGGCGACGGTGGTCATGCACCTGATCGGCCTGGGCATACTTCGGCGGCTGGTGCGTCTTCACCTTGAGCGCTTTCTCCTCTTCGTGCACCTGGACCGGGTGATCGTTCCCATGGGCGTGGTCCTGGGGCTGTTCGTGGTGCACGGGGCGGAAATCTGGCTCTACGCCCTGACCTACCAGGCCATGGGTTTGACCGACTCCCTGGAGGAGGCCCTCTTCATCTCCACCAGCTCCTACTCGACAATCGGCGAGGCGGCCGGGCTGCTTCCTGCGGACTGGCGGCTCGTGGGGGTTCTTGAGGGCGTGAACGGCATGCTGCTTATCGGCTGGTCCACGGCCTTCCTCTTCCAGCTCCTGGACCACATCATGAGCGATGATGAGGAGGTCCAGGCCCAGAAGGGCGCCATCGCCCGCCGCCGGCGCGCGAAGAAGTAACGGCGGGCTTCCTCAGGCTTCGAGGGTCGCCATGTCATCCCCACGCTGAAGCGGGTCGCGCAAGGCCTGGTCAGCTGGCGTGAACTCCAGCGAGACCGAGTTGATGCAATACCGCAGTCGCGTCGGGGGAGGGCCATCCGGGAAGACGTGTCCCTGGTGGCTGTCACACCGGGCGCAACGGGTCTCGATCCGGAGCATGCCGTAGCTGGTGTCGCGCACCCCGATCACGTGCGCCGGGTGGATCGGCGCCCAGAAGCTGGGCCAGCCGGTCCCACTCTCGAACTTGGTCCCGGCCTGGAACAGGGGCAGTCCGCAGAGCCGGCAGCAATAGACCCCGTCGGCCTTGTTGTTTAGAAGGCCTCCGCAGAACGGCGCTTCGGTGCCGTGTCGGAGCAGGACCTCGGCCTCCTCGGTCGTCAGACCGGATTCAAGACGCTTGCGTTCCGCAGCGTCGGGTGGCGTGAGGTCGAAGGAAGACGGAGAGATCGCGGGCTTGTCCATGCCTGCAATCTAGGGGGCGGATGTCCCGGGTGGAAGCACCCGATGCGCCGAATCCCCGGTACTGTTCAAGGGGCGCTGGATGTTCAGGAAGATCCTCATTGCCAACCGCGGCGAGATCGCCGTGCGGATCATCAAGACCTGCCGCCGTCTGGGGATCGCCACCGTGGTGGTCTATTCCGAAGCGGATGCGGATTCGATGGCCGTCGAGATGGCCGACGAAAGCATCTTCATCGGCCCGGCGCCTGCGTCCGCCAGCTACCTGGTGGCCGACAAGATCGTCGAGGCCTGCCGGGCGACCGGCGCCGAGGCGGTTCATCCGGGCTTCGGTTTTCTGTCAGAGAACGCGGGCTTCGCCAAGCGCCTCGCCGAAGAGGGGATCGTCTTCATTGGCCCCAATCCCCACGCCATCGAGGCCATGGGAGACAAGATCGAATCGAAGAAGTTCGCCGCCCGCGCCAACGTTTCTGTCGTGCCGGGCCATGTGGGTGAAATCGACGATACCGCCCACGCCATCCGCATCGCGGAGGACATCGGCTATCCGGTGATGATCAAGGCGTCCGCCGGCGGCGGCGGCAAGGGTATCCGGGTCGCCTGGAACCGCCGGGATGTCGAGGAGGGATTCCCCGCCGTCCGGGCCGAGGCCAAGGCGAGCTTCGGAGACGACCGGATCTTCATCGAGAAGTTCATCGAGAGCCCCCGTCACATCGAGATCCAGGTCCTCGGCGACAAGCATGGCAACGTGGTTCACCTGTTCGAGCGCGAGTGCTCGATCCAGCGCCGCAACCAGAAGGTGATCGAAGAGGCGCCGTCACCGCTCCTCGACGAGGCGACCCGCGCCGCCATGGGCGCCCAGGCGGTGGCCCTGGCCAAGGCCGTCAACTACGACAGCGCGGGCACCGTGGAGTTCGTCGCCGGCCAGGACCGCAGCTTCTTCTTCCTGGAGATGAACACCCGCCTCCAGGTCGAGCATCCGGTGACCGAGCTGATCACCGGCGTGGACCTGGTCGAGCAGATGATCCGGTCCGCCTGGGGCGAGAAGCTGGCCTTCCGTCAGGAGGACCTCTCGATCAACGGCTGGGCCATGGAAAGCCGGATCTACGCCGAGGACCCTTACCGGGGCTTCCTGCCCTCCATCGGGCGGCTGGTCCGCTACAGCCCCCCTGCGGAGGGCGAGGCCGAGGGCGGCGTACTGATCCGGAACGACGCCGGCGTGCGCGAGGGTGATGAAATCTCGATGTTCTACGACCCCATGATCTCCAAGCTCTCGACCTGGGGACCGGACCGGATCGCGGCCATCGACGCCATGGGCCAGGCCCTGGAGAACTTCCACATCGAGGGCTTGGGACAGAACATTCCCTTCCTGGCCGCCGTGATGGACCAGGAGCGTTTCCGGTCAGGGCGCCTCTCGACCTCCTACATCAAGGATGAGTTCCCGGAGGGCTTCCAGGGAACCGCCCCTGACGCCTTCCAGAAGGACCTGATGACCGCGGTGGCCTGCGCCGTGCACCGGGTGATCGCCGGGCGGGCGGCAGGTGGTCGCCTGCGCGATGACTGGATGGTGATCGGCGCCGGGGAGCACCGCCCCGTCCTCCTGGAGACCTCGGAGGGGGGGCTGAAGGTCGACCTGCTCGACGAGGGCCGGGCCCTCCACCTGGACCAGGCGGACTGGCGTCCGGGACTGCCCGTCTTCCGCGGCGTTCTGGACGGCCGGGACTTTGCCTGCGCCGTGCAGCCGGTCGCCGAGGGCTACCTGATCCGTCACCGGGCGGCGACCTGCCGGATCCTCATCCTGTCGCCGCGGTCGGCCCAGCTGCATGACATGCTGCCGCCCAAGAAGGCGGCGGATACCGCCAAGCTGGTCATCTCGCCCATGCCCGGTCTTGTGGTCACCCTGGATGTCGAGGCCGGCCAGTCCGTGCGCTCGGGGGAACAGGTGGCCATCATCGAGGCCATGAAGATGCAGAATATCATCCGGGCGGAGCGGGACGGGGTGGTCAAGGCTGTCCTGGTGACCGCAGGGGCCTCCGTCGCTGCCGACGAGGTGTTGATCGAGTTCGGATGAACGGTCCCGGCCGAGCGAAGGGGAGGCCGGAATGAGCCTCGTCGCAGGGTTTGTCCTGCTGTTGTCCGCCTTCGCCACCGCACTGCTCTCCGGAGTGTTCGGCATGGCGGGCGGACTTGTTCTGATGGGCGTTCTCGCCCTGATCCTGCCCGTGCAGGCCGCCTTCGTGACCCATGGCGTCCTGCAGCTTGCGGCCAACGGCTGGCGCGCCCTGATCCAGCGAGGCCATATCCGCTGGGCGGTGATCGGTGGGTACGGCCTGGGATCTTTGATTGCGGCCGCTGTTGTCCTTCTGCTCGCCTTCTCTCCTTCCCGTCCGCTTCTCTTCCTTTGCCTGGGCCTGACCCCGCTTCTGACCTGGCTTCCGGGGGATCGACTGAGGCTGGACGCTGAACGGCCGATCCACGCCGTGCTCGCGGGCATCTCCGTCACAGGGCTCAACCTGACCGCGGGCGTGGCCGGACCGCTGCTGGACATCTTCTTCGTCCGGACCGGAATGACGCGCCACGCCGTGGTGGCGACCAAGGCGGCGACACAGGTCCTCGCCCACCTCGCCAAGACGGTGGTCTATGGGGTCGGCCTCCTCCAGCTGGGCGGACAGGGCATGCCCCCGGTCTGGCTCCTGGCCCTTGCCCTGCCTCTCTCCTTTGCCGGCACGGCCGTTGGCGCGCGCCTGCTGGACCGGATGAGCGACGCCGGCTTCCGCCGATGGACGCGCTGGATCGTCACCGGGATCGGCGTCGTCTACCTGGTCCAGGCGGCGAGACTGCTGCTCGCCGCCTGAGGCTCAGGCCAGGGCCGCCGTAATGGCCTGGTCAAGGTCGGCGACGATGTCGTCGATGTGCTCGATCCCGATCGACAGGCGCACATAGCCGGCGGAGACGCCCGTGGCCTCCTGCTCTTCAGCCGACAGCTGGGAGTGGGTGGTCGAAGCCGGGTGGATGGCCAGGCTCCGCGCATCGCCGATGTTCGCCACGTGGTAGAGCAGCTTCAGTCCGTCGATGAACTTCCGGCCGGCCTCGACGCCGCCCTCGAGTTCAAATCCAACCAGTCCGCCCAAGCCGCCCTTCATGACCCTGTCTGCGCGGGCCCGGGCTTCGCCGGTCTGCTGGGAGGGATGGATGACGCGCGAGACGCCCTTGCGCCCCTTCAGCCAGGCCGCCACAGCCGTGGCGTTGGCGCAGTGGCGCTCCATTCGCAGGGCCAGGGTCTCGACCCCCTGGAGGATCTGGAAGGCGTTGAAGGGCGACAGGGCCGCGCCCAGGTCCCGCAGCAGGATGACCCGCGCCCGCAGGATGTAGGCGATCGGCCCGAGGGGCTTTACCGCCTGGGTCCACACCGCGCCATGGTAGGAGGCGTCCGGCGTGTTGAGGAGGGGCTGGCGCTCGGGCCGGCTCTCCCAGTCAAACTTCCCGGAGTCGACGATCAGGCCGCCGATCGAGGTGCCGTGTCCGCCCAGGTACTTGGTGGCGGAATAGACGACGATGGCCGCGCCGTGGTCGAAGGGGCGCACCAGAAGGGGTGCGGCGGTGTTGTCCATGATCAGCGGAATGCCGAACTCCCGCCCGATGGCGGCGACTTCGGCGATCGGGAACACCTCCAGCTTCGGATTGGGCAGGGTCTCTGCATAGTAGGCGCGGGTCCGGTCATCCGTGGCCCGCCGGAAGTTCTCGGGATCAGCCGGATCGACGAAGCGGACCTCGATGCCCTGGTCCTTCAGGGTGTTGGCGAACAGGTTCCACGTCCCGCCATAGAGCGCTGTGGAGGACACCACATTGTCGCCGGCCCGGGCGAGGTTCTGCAGGGCGAAGGCCGAGGCCGCCTGGCCGGAGGCCACCGCCAGGGCGCCGACGCCGCCTTCCAGCGCCGTGATGCGCTGTTCCAGGACGTCCGTCGTGGGGTTCATGATCCGGGTGTAGATGTTGCCCAACTCCTGCAGGGCGAACAGGGAGGCGGCGTGGCCGGTGTCCCGGAACTGGTAGGACGTGGTCTGGTGGATGGGGACCGCTACCGATCCGGTGGTGGGATCGGCGCGCCATCCGGCATGCAGGACAAGAGTTTCGGGATGCTGGGGGGCGTCGGACATCGCGGGCTCCTTGCGCGCAGGACAGGGCGTCCGTCCTAACAGTCGCTTGTAGGCGGTCAAGCGAGGGACCCTGGCCCCGACCTTAAGAATTTCTGGATGGGCGGCCCGACGGCCCTCAGGTCCAGCACCTTGGCGCGGCGCTCCACCTTGGGTTATCCACCCTTCCGGCGCCGGCGATCCGGCGGGAAGTTGGTGGGTGCACAAGGATTCGAACCTTGGACCCGCTGATTAAGAGTCAGCTGCTCTACCAACTGAGCTATGCACCCTGGCCATACGGCGCCTTCCGGCCCCGTGGGCGAGGGCGCGGAAAATACTGGAAACCGCGTCGAACGCAAGGGCGTGGAAGGGAGTGTTCCGAATGAGTTCGCCGGGGGGCGCCAGCCGCATCGATTTCGGGGTCCTGGATCGTCTCGCTGCAAGCGACCAGGGCCTCATGCAGGACATCCTCGAGATCTTCCTGGAGGAGTCGACGGGGTGGGCGGAAGGCCTGGCAGGCGAAGCGGGCGAGGGGCTGGCGGAGACCATCCACACGCTCAAGTCGTCGAGTCGCGCTGTCGGCGCGCTCGACCTGGGCGACTTTTGTGAGTCCTGGGAACTCGGCGAGATCGAGGACACCGGCCCCGTCCTTGACGAGCTGGTCCGGGTGAAAGCGGAAATCCGCGACTGGCTCGCCCGCTAGATTCCCGCGCCGTTGTCGAGAGTCTTCAGGGCCGCCTCGTGCGCTTCGGCCTCGGCCGTGATCCAGCCGATGAAGGCCTTGACCTGGGGCAGTCGGCCCTTCGACTTTGGGTGGACAAGGTAATAGGCGAAGTCCACGGCTGTCGCGATCTGGAGCGGCGCCACGAGCCGTCCGGCGTCCAGGTCGTCCTGGGCCAGGGTCCGCTTGGCGAGGGCGACGCCGCGACCGTTCACCGCCGCCTCGATGACCAGGCTGGACTGGTTGAACCTCGGGCCCCGCGCCCCATCCACGCCCCGGACGCTGCGAGCCGCCAGCCACATGGTCCAGTCCGGGCAGGAGTCATCCGGATCCGGCGAGCCGTCGTGCAGCAAGAGGTGATTGGCCAGGTCTTCCGGCCTGTTGAGCGGGTTGGCGGCGTGCAGTTCCGGGCTGAGGACCGGGATCACCGTCTCGCCGATCAGTCGCCGCACCTCCATCCCCGGATACCGGCCCGCGCCGTAGCGCAGGGCGATGTCCACCTCGCCGGCGGTCAGGTCCACGAGGTCCAGGCCAGCGGACAGCCAGACGTCCACCTGCGGATAGGCCGCCTCGAACCGTCCCAGGCGCGGCACCAGCCATTTGGCGGCGAAGGAGGGCGCAGCGGTCAGCGTCAGGCGACGCCCGTCCACGGCGGCGGTCAGCAGGGAGGCGGCCTCGGCCAGCCCGTCGAAGGCCTCGCGAAGGGCGGGCAGGGCGGTCTGGGCGGCGTCTGTCAGGAGGAGACCCTTCGGGGTTCGCCGGAACAAGGGGGCGCCGACATAGTCCTCCAGGTTCTGGATCTGCTGCGATACCGCTCCTGGCGTGACCGACAGCTCATCGGCCGCCCGCGAGAAGTTCAGGTGGCGCGCCGCCGCTTCGAAGGCGCGCAGGGCGTTGAGCGGAGGGAGCCGGCGACGGTCGGGTGAACGCTTCACGAGATTTCCTGAACGCTGAGGCAGAAGTCCTCGACTTGCGAATTGAGCCCTGTGCGTTCAGTTTGCAAGCCTTCCGCCCTGCGTCCCGCCGTTTCCGGGAGTGAGGGTCAGCGTTTGTCCGGGGTTCAGGCCCCGCTTCCAGGGGTGTGCTTCCGTCATGTCTGGCCGCAAAGCCGCACCCCGGCGCCGAGATCTTGTCGTTGTGGAGGGCGGGGCCCGGTCCTCACTGGCGCCGGGCAAGGTCTGGCTGACGGGCGCAGGTCCCGGCGATCCTGACCTGATGACCGTCCGCGCGGTCCGCGTCCTTGGCGAGGCGGACGTCGTGGTCCATGACGGCCTCGTGCCGGCGGCGATTCTCGACATGGCGCCCGCCGCCGCCCGACGGATCTCCGTGGCCAAGCGCAAGTCGCGCCATACCTATGCGCAGGACGAGATCAACCGCCTCCTCGTGGGCCTCGCCCGGGAGGGTCTCATCGTGGTCCGGCTCAAGGGCGGGGACCCCTTCATCTTCGGCCGGGGCGGTGAGGAGCTGGAGGCGTGCCGCGCGGCCGGGATCGACTGCGAGGTCGTACCGGGCGTCACCGCGGCCCTGGCCGCCTCCGCCAGCGCCGGGGCGCCCCTGACCCACAGGGAGTCCGCCCAGGCGGTCACCTTCGTCACCGGCCATGCGGCCGGGGAGGCCGAGCCCGACCTCGACTGGCCGGCTCTGGCCCGCGCCAACCACACGGTGGTGATCTACATGGGCGTCAGCACCGCCGGGCGGATCGCCGCCCGGCTGATCGCGGCAGGGCGCTCGCCCTCGACCCCGGCCCTGGTGGTCTTCCGGGCGAGCCGACCCGACGAAAGGCGCATCCCTACCTGCCTGGGAGACCTTGCCGAGGCGGCGGCGTCGGACTCCGGGCCCGCCCTGCTGGTGGTCGGGGAAGCCATGTCCGCAGCCCTGGCCAGCCCGGCGCCCTCCACTCAGCTTCGGGAGGAGCGGGCATGAAGGCGCTCACCGCAAACCGTCTCAGCGATGGGGAGGTCGTGTTCTGGAAGGATGGGACCTGGGTCGAGCGCCTGTCCGAGGCCCAGGTCTTTTCTGACGAGGCCGGGGCTGGCGAGGCGGAAGCATCAGCCCGCACCCAGAGGACGGTGGTCATCGACCCCTACCTGATCGACCTCGTCGACAGCGCGGGTTTCTGGGCCCCCGTCAGCTACCGCGAACGCATCCGGGCCCTGGGTCCGACCAATCATGAATTGCATGGCAAGCAGGCCGAAGGTGGCGGCGCTGTCGAGGCGCTCCGGCAGGCGCACGGCGCCGCGCGGTCCTCCGGCCGCGTCAACCTGATCCGGCGCAAGTAGGAGGGCGAATGTATCGCTACGACGCCATCGACCGCGCGGTTCTGGCCGACCGCACCGCTGAGTTCCGGGACCAGGTGCGCCGACGCCTGGCGGGCGAGCTGACCGAGGACCAGTTCAAGCCGCTGCGGCTCATGAACGGCCTGTACCTGCAGCTTCACGCCTACATGCTCCGGGTGGCCGTTCCTTACGGGTCTCTCAGCCCCCTGCAGATGCGGGCACTGGCGGATATCGCCCGGCGGTTCGACCGGGGGTATGGGCACTTCACGACGCGCACCAACATCCAGTTCAACTGGGTGAAGCTGGCGGACGCCCCCGACATCCTGGACGCCTTGGCCGCAGTTGATCTCCACGCCATCCAGACCAGCGGCAACTGCATCCGCAACGTCACCGCCGACCCCTACGCCGGCGCGGCCGCCGACGAACTTGAGGATCCCCGGGTCTGGTGCGAGGCCATCCGCCAGTGGTCGAGCCTGCATCCAGAGTTCTCCTTCCTGCCGCGGAAGTTCAAGATCGCCGTCACCGCCTCGCCGCACGACCGGACGGCGGCGAAGGTCCATGACATTGGTCTGCTGCTGCGGCGCGGGCGGGACGGAGAGACCGGGTTCGAGGTGATCGTCGGCGGCGGCATGGGCCGCACCCCATATGTGGGGCCCACCATCCGGGCCTACCTGCCTTCAGACCGCCTGTTCTCCTACCTGGAGGCGGTCCTCCGGGTCTACAACCGCCATGGACGGCGGGACAACATCTACAAGGCGAGGATCAAGATCCTCGTGGCGGCTCTGGGGGCTGAGGCCTTCGCCCGCGAGGTCGAGGCCGAATGGGAGAAGATCGGGCCTGAGGGCGATCTCCCGCGCGCCGAGATCGACCGGATCGGCGCCGCCTTCACCAATCCGGACTTCGTCGCTGATCCCGCCTCCGGTGACTTCGAGGCCCGGCGCGCCGCCGAACCCGCCTTCGCCCGCTTCGTTCGGAACAACCTGAAGGCCCATGTCCGGCCCGGCTACGGCATTGTCGACATCTCCCTGAAGGGGATCGGCGAGACGCCCGGCGACATTTCCGCCGACCAGATGGACCTGGTGGCCGACCTGGCGGAACGGTTCGGCCAGGGAGACATCCGCTCCACACATGAGCAGAACCTTGTCCTTCCCCATGTCCGGCTTGAACACGTCCACGAGGTTTGGAAGGCCCTCGACGCCGCTGGCCTTGCGACGCCCAACATCAACCTGATCAGCGACATCATCGCCTGCCCCGGCCTGGACTACTGCGCCCTCGCCAACGCCCGGGCCATCTGCGTGGCCCAGGACATCGCCCGGCGCTTTGAGGCCCCGGAACGAGCCGAGGCCATCGGAGAGTTCAAGATCAAGATCTCAGGCTGCATCAACGCCTGCGGCCACCACCATGTGGGCCATATCGGCATACTCGGTGTCGATAAGAAGGGTGAGGAGTTCTACCAGCTCACCCTGGGCGGCTCCGGGGCGGAGGACGCCGCCGTCGGCAAGATGCTCGGGCCGGCGCTGCCGATCGACCGGGTGACCGATGCGGTCGAGGCGATCGTCGACGCCTACCTGCGGGAACGCAGGGAAGGCGAACGCTTCCTGGACACCCTGCGCCGCACCGGCGACGCCCCCTTCAAGGAGGCCGTCTATGCCGAAGCTCATTAGGTCAGCGGGCGGGGCCTTCGAGGAGGTGGAAGACACCTTCGTCGCGATCGAGGACGAGGCCCCGGACCCGGGCGGCGACATCCTCGTCAGCGCCTCTCGCCTCAAGGGCGGGGGCGAGGCCCTGGCGGCGAGGGCTCACGGCCGCCTCGGGGTGCGGCTCGAGCCGGAGGACGAGATCGAGGACCTTGAGGGGCGCCTCGCCGGGGTCGCTCTCGTGGCGCTCGCCTTTCCCAAGTTCAGGGATGGCCGTCCCTTGACCTCGGCGCGGCTCCTGCGCACCCGCCTGGGTTTCAAGGGAGAGATCCGCGCCATCGGCGATGTCCTCAGGGACCAGGCCGGCTTCATGGTCCGTTGCGGCTTCGACGCCTTCGTCCCGGCGGATGGCTCCACGGCATCGACCTGGGCGGAGGCTGCGGGCCGGCACAGCCATGTCTACCAGAGGGCCGCTGATGCCCGCAAACCGGCCTTCGTCGAACGTCAGGGGGAGTGAAATGGCCTACGACCCCGCTGAACTTCCTGACCTGGAAATCCGGCTCAACTCCGAGCTGAGACATGCCGAGCCGGAGGTCATCCTGGCCCGGGCGACAGAGCTCTTTCCCGAGGGCCTCGCCCTGGTGTCGTCCTTTGGCGCCGAGTCCGCCGTCCTCCTGCACATGGTCGCGCAGGCCCGCTCGGACCTGCCGATCCTGTTCCTCGACACCGGCATGCTCTTCGCCCAGACCCTGGACTACCGACGCAACCTGGCGGCGCGTCTTGGCCTGACCGGAGTCCGGGACCTCAGGCCAGCCTTCGCCGACCTCGCGACCGCCGATCCCAAGGGGGATCTCTGGCGAACGAGCACCGACGGCTGCTGCGAGGTTCGCAAGGTCCTGCCATTGGACCGGGGCCTGGAGGGTTTCGAGGCCTGGATCACCGGTCGCAAGCGCTTCCATGGCGGTGACCGGATGGCCCTGCCCGTGGTGGAGCGCACCGACGGGCGCATCAAGTTCAATCCCCTCGCCAACTGGGACAAGTCCGCCCTCGACGCCTACATGGACCGCCACGACCTGCCAGCCCATCCCCTTGTCGAGCAGGGCTATCCCTCCCTGGGATGCTGGCCCTGCACCCAGCCGGTGGAGGAAGGCCAGGATGTCCGGGCCGGACGCTGGGCGGGTTCCGAGAAGACCGAATGCGGGATACACGTCGCGCGCACGCCCGGGGCGGTGAACGACCTCGGCGGCGATATCTGACCCCCTTCCAGTCTGGATTGTTCAAGTGACTGAGACCGCCGCCGCGCCCGCCAAGAAGTCCGGCGCCTTCGCCGAGGAGACCGTGACCTGGGTCCAGCACTGGACCGACAGGCTCTTCTCCTTCCGGACCACCCGGGATCCATCCTTCCGCTTCCAGAGCGGACAATTCGTCATGGTCGGGCTCATGGTCGACGGAAAGCCCCTGGTGCGGGCCTATTCCATCGCCAGTCCCTCCTGGCACGAGGAACTGGAGTTCTATTCGATCAAGGCGCCGAATGGCCCGCTGACCTCCCGGCTCTGCAATATCGAGGTGGGCCAGACCGTCCTGGTGGGACGCAAGCCGACGGGGACCCTTGTCATCGATGGCCTGAAGCCAGGCCGGCGCCTCTACATGCTGGGGACGGGAACCGGCCTGGCGCCCTGGCTCTCCCTGGCCCGGGACCCGGATGTCTACGACCACTTCGAGACCATCGTGGTGACCCATACGGTGCGCCAGGTCGCGGATCTCAACTATCGGGACCTCTTTGAACGCGAGCTGCCCAATGACGAGATCCTCGGGGAGATGGTGGCGCCCAAGCTGAGGTACTATCCCACCGTCACCCGCGAGCCGTTTCCCACCCAGGGCCGGATCACCGATCTCATCGCGTCGGGCCAGATGTGCCGCGACCTGGGCCTTCCGGACCTCGATCCGGCGGTGGACAGGCTGATGCTCTGCGGAGGCCCCTCCGTCCTCGCCGATCTGAAGCCGCTCCTCGAGGCGCGTGGTTTCGTGGAGGGCTCCCTCTCGCAACCCGGGGACTATGTGCTCGAGCGGGCCTTCGTCGAAAGCTGATCAGGCCGGCGGGCAGCCCTGGAACTGACCCACCTTGCTGACGGTCAGATGGGACATGTTCAGCCTCATCATAGGCTTCATGGACGACGATCCGGAACCGGTGAACAGGTCGATCCTCTGGCCCTTGATGGCGCCGCCGGTGTCCGAGGCGTACCAATAGCCGTCGTGGACGCGGCCATCGGGCATCCTCAGGCCCACGGTCTCCTCGATGAAGAGCACGGTCCGCCGGGGGATCACCCGGGTGTCGATCGCCGCCGTCCGCATGGCCACGACCCGGCAGCCGAGGGAGTCCAGGACTCCGACGCCGCGGGCGCCGACATGATAGAGAGACGCCTTGAGCCGGAACTGTGGCGAGCCCGGGACGGCCCCGGTGAGGGCGCCGAGCAGGAGATCGCCGATCGGGTCGGGGGCGGACTGCGGGCTTGCAGCAGCCGGTGCGGCGATAAGGCAGGCGGTGAGGGCGGCCAAGGCGGCGAGGCGGCGTCGCATGACGTCTCCTCCTTCGTCGTTGATCTGTCGTCGGGGGACTTTTAACGAGGGACTCTCGCCGGGGCAACCAACGGCTGGCAGGAGCGTGTCCATGAAGATCTTCGGCGACTCGATCTCAGGAAACTGCCTGAAGGTGAAATGGACCGCCGATCACCTGGGTCTTGCCTATGACTGGGTCGAGACCGGCGTGCAGAAGGGCGAGACCCGGACCCCCGCCTTCCTGGCCCTGAATCCTGCGGGGCAGGTCCCACTGGTCCTCCTCGACGACGGACGGCCCCTCGCCCAGTCCAACGCCATCCTCCTGCATCTTGGCCGGGGCTCAGACCTGATCCCCGCCGATCCCTATCTGGAATCCCGGGTGCTGGAGTGGATGTTCTGGGAACAGTACAGTCATGAACCCTATGTGGCGGTGGCCCGGTTCCAGGTCCGCTACCTGGGGCGGAGTCCCGAAACCCTCGATCCCGGCCTGGTCCGGCGGGCCGAAGGGGCGCTGGATCACCTGGACACAGCCCTGAAGGGTCGCGACTGGCTGGTAGGCGAGGCGTTCAGCCTGGCGGACATGGCCCTGGTCCCCTACACCCGCTTCGCACCCGAAGCCGGTCTGTCCCTTCAGTCCCGGCCCTCAGTCTCCGGCTGGATTTCCCGGTGTGAGACGTATCTTGGCTTGCCCGGCCTGGGAGTGTCTCCATGACCCGTCGCATCGCCACCCTCCTCGCCCTTTGGGCGCTGACGCTTGCCCCGCCGGACCCTGCCCAGGCCTGGGGCGCGTCGGGCCACCGGATGGTGGGGGTGGCGGCCATGGAGTCCCTGCCGCCGGACCTTCCGGCCTTTCTCCGCAGCCCCGCCGCCATCGCCGACGTGGGCGAGCTTTCCCGCGAACTCGACAGGTCGAAGGGATCCGGCCGCGCGCACGGCGTGGCCCTCGATTCAGGTCACTTCCTGGACGTCCTGGACGATGGAACTGCGATGGGCGGGCCCCGCCTTGACGCCATGCCCCCTGACCGGGAGGCCTACGAGACCCTCCTGCGCGCAGCGGGGACCAACGCCTGGAAGGCGGGCTGGCTCTATTACTCGATCCTGGAGACCCAGCAGCAGCTCACCAAGGACTTCGCCATGTGGCGGGTCCTCGACCATGCCGTGAAGACCGAGCGCAAACCTGATCGCAAGGCCTGGTTCCGGGCTGACCTTCGGCGTCGGGAGGCCCTTGTCCTCCAGACCATCGGCCGGCTCTCGCACTATGTCGCCGATGGCTCGCAACCCTTGCACGTAACCCACCACTACAATGGTTGGGCGGAGGGCCCGAACCCCGAGGGGTTCACCCGCGAGCGGATTCACTCCCGGTTCGAGGGCGAACTGGTCGCGGCGGGCGTGAGGCTGGCGAATGTGCGCCGCGCCATGCCGTCTCCTGCGCCTGAGACGGGCGGGCTGGAGGCCCGCATTGCGGCCTATCTGGCCGTGGGCTGGAGAGAGGTCCCGGCGCTCTACCAACTGGAAAAGGCGGGCGGTCTCGCCGCTGGGGATCCCCGGGGCGCCGCCTTCGCCGGCGAGCGACTTGGTCACGGCGCCGGCGCCCTCAGGGACTTCGTGGGCCTGGCCTGGAAGGCTTCCGAGGGGTCCAAGGTCGGGTGGCCTGAAGTCACGGTCCAGGACGCCCTTTCGGGCCGGGCCGATATCTGGACCTCCTTCTACGGCAAGGACTGATGGGGGACCCACAGTTCGGATTTCCGGAGGCGGGCGCCGGCTGGCCTGACCGCCCCTCGGTCTTCGGGATCGCCCGCCGGGGACGGCGGATCGCCCTTGTGGAGATTGGTGATCCGACCTCGCGGGTCTGGCTGGCCCTTCCCGGCGGAGGGATCGAGCCCGGGGAGGATCCTGAGGCCGCCCTGGTGCGCGAGTTTGAGGAGGAGACGGGGCTCCGGGTTGCGCCGGTGGGTGAGCTGGGCGGCTCCTCCGACCGCGTGGTGATCAACGACGGCCGGGCCTTCAACGTGCGGGGGCGCTATTTCGTCGTGGACATCCTGGCCGAGGCTCCTGAGCGCCTGACCGAACCTGATCACAGGCTCGTCTGGCGAACCCCGATGGAGGCGATCCGCATCCTGCACCGGGAGTCGCACGCCTGGGCCGTTGTCCAGTGGCTACGGGGTTTGCGCGACCATTCCGGGCATAGTAGGCGAGGGCGCCTGGGCGCACGGAGGGAAGCATGAGCGAGGCCAGGCTGATCGATGGACGCGCCGAAGCTGACAACCTCCGGGCCAGGGTGGCGGCAGAGGTGGCGGAGCTGAAGGCAAGGCATGGACTGACGCCGGGGCTGGCCGTCGTGCTGGTTGGCGAGGATCCGGCCTCACAGGTCTATGTCCGGTCAAAGGGAGAGCAATCCCAGGCCGCCGGGATGCACTCCGTCACCCACAAGCTGCCCGCGGAGACGTCCCAGGCGGCGCTTATCGACCTCGTTCGGCAGCTGAACGCCGATCCCGCCATCCACGGCATCCTGGTCCAGATGCCCTTGCCCGCCGGCCTGGATGAGAAGGCGGTCATTGCGGCGATCGATCCGGACAAGGACGTCGATGGCCTTCACGTGATCAATGCGGGCCGGCTGTCCCAGGGCCTTCCGGCTCTGGCGCCCTGTACGCCTGTCGGGTGCATGATCCTGCTGCGGCAGACGCTGGGCGAGGATCTCTCAGGTCTTCGCGCGGTCGTGCTGGGGCGCTCCATCCTGGTGGGAAGGCCCGTCGCCCAGTTGCTGCTCCAGGCCGACTGCACCGTCACCATTGCGCATTCCCGGACCCGGGACCTTGCCTCTGTCTGTCGCGAGGCGGACATCCTGGTGGCGGCGGTGGGGCGACCCCGGATGATCCCGGGGGACTGGATCCGGCCCGGCGCCACCGTGATCGACGTGGGCATCAATCGCGTGCCCTTCGATGACCCGGCCAAGGCGGCGGAGGGCAAGACCAAGCTGGTCGGCGATGTCGACTTCCGCACCGCCCTGAAGGTGGCCGGGGCCATCACGCCGGTCCCCAACGGCGTTGGTCCCATGACCGTGGCCTGCCTCCTTGCCAACACGGTGACGGCGGCAAGGCGCATCCACAGGGTTTAGCGACTCATGCGGCGGGTCCGGCCGCCACGCCCTCGTCGGCGGTCCTGACGATGGAGCCCAGGGCTTCCGCCGCAGCCTCCCTGAAAGCCTCCGCGATCGCCCCGCCACGGTTCTCTGAGGCCCGTCGCCTGACGGAGAAGGACTGTTCCTGGACCACCTTCTGGTCCCGGAGGCGGGTGACCACGACATGCAGGTCGATGCGGACCTCCGGCGCTGCCCGGGAACCTTGGTCGTAGTCGGCCTCGAAGCGGGAAACATCGACCCGGAGCCCGAAGATCGGACGCCCGAGTTCACCGGGCATGATCAGGCGCGCGTTGCCGGGGCTGGCGGCGAAGGCGGCCACAAGCGCCTGGTCGAACAACACGGATGCCGACTGGGTCCAGCGGGCGTTGGCGAGATAGGCGGCCTCCGCTCCCTCTGCGGTCAGGATCCGATCCCCTGCAGCGGCCGGGTGAAAGCTTCCCCCGGCGCGGATCAGGGCCGTCCGGGCCGTTCCGGCGGCGGAGACGGCGGGCAGGGCCCCAGGATCCGGTGTGAACCGGTAGAGCTGGGCCGGCTGGGTGTCGGGCAGGAGGGTGATGCAGCCGGCAAGGATCAGCGTTGCAATGCCGGCGGTGAGCCGTGAGAGCGTCTGGGTCAGGGTCACGGGCGGACCTCCTTTTCCTTGCCGGGACTCTTGGTGAGGAGACCGCGGGGGTTGGATTCCAGTTCTCGGGAGAGACGGGTGAGGGAGTCAGCCGCGCCCTGCAGTGCGCCGACTGCGGCGGTGAACTGCGCGAGGCCGCTCGCCGTGTACTCGCCTGCTGGGCCATCGACCCGGGCGATCAGGGCCCTGACATCCTGAACCGCAGCCCGGGTCTCGGTTGCCGCCTCGCCAAGGCTCCTCAGGGACTGTGCGCCCTCACCCTCCACCAGAGTCTTGCTGGTGGCGGACAGGGAGGCGATCTCCTTGGCGGCGTTGTCCAGACTTTGCAGAGCGGCCTGAGTATCGGCCAGGACGTCCTTGCGGCGGGCAAGCTCGGCGGAAAAGGCTTCGGTATTCCGCAGCGTGCCCTGGAGCGCAGCGATGTTCTGTGGCGTGAGGATGGCGTTGATCCCCTGAAGCGCCTTCACCGTCTCGGTCAGGACAGATTCGCCTCCGGAGAGGATGCCATCGAGGGCTGAGGGCCGGGAGGGAATGACGGGCGTCTGGCCGAAGGCGACCTGCTCACGGATCAGGGGATTCACCCGGGTGCCGGCGCTGACCTGGATGAAGTTGACCCCGGTGATGCCCAGGGGCTCGATGGAGGCGACGGAGTCGGTGCGCACGGGCACGTCGGTGCTCATGCGGACATGGGCGACCACCTTTTCGGTGTTCTGCGGGTAGAGCTCTATCTGGGTGATCTCGCCCACCTTGATCCCGTTGAAGCGGACCTCGCCGCCCCTGCTGAGCCCGTTCACCGGGCCTTGGAAGACGATGTCATAGTTCTGGTAGTCCCGGTTCAGGTTGAACTGGGAAAGCCAGATGCCGAAGCTCAACAGCCCCACCAGCAGGAGGAGGGAGATCAGGCCCACAAGGGCGTAGTTGGCGTCTTTTTCCATCAGGCCTGGCTCCGGGATTTCAGGGCGGCGGCTCGGCCCCGGGGCCCAAGGAAGTATTCCCGGATCCAGGGGTGGGTTGAAGATTCGAGGTCCCGGACCGGTGCGGCGGCGACCACATGCTTGTCGGCGAGCACGGCGACGCGCGTCGTAATGGCGTACAGCGTATCCAGGTCGTGGGTGATCATGAAGACCGTGAGTCCCAGGCTCCGGGACAGCTCCAGGATCAGGTCGTCGAACGCCGCCGCGCCGATGGGGTCCAGTCCGGCGGTGGGCTCGTCGAGGAAGAGGAGTTCGGGGTCGAGGGCGAGGGCCCGGGCGAGGCCCGCGCGCTTTCGCATGCCGCCGGACAGCTCCGAGGGCTTCAGGTCGCAGGCCTCCGGCGGCAGGCCGACCAGGGCGATGCGGATCTCAGCCAGTTCGCGCATCGTCTTCCGGGAGAGACGGGTGTGCTCCATCAGCGGCGCCTCGACATTCTCCGCGACGGTCAGGTTCGAGAACAGGGCGCCCTGCTGGAAGAGAACGCCCCAGCGGCGCTCGATGGCTCCCCATCGCCGGTTCGGGTCGGCGTGGATGTCGTGCCCGAAGACCCGGACGGAGCCGCCCTCTGGCCGCTTCAGTCCGATGATCGAGTTCAGCATGACCGACTTGCCGGACCCGGAGCCGCCCACCACGCCCAGGATCTCGCCCCTCTGCACGGTCAGGTCGAGGTTCTCGTGGATCACCCGGGACCCGAACTGGGACTTCAGCCCCCGGATCTCGATCGCCGGAGCTTCGTCGGACGTTTCCGTGGCGGCTGGCCCGGTCACAGGTCCAGCTCCATGTAGATCAGGGCGAAGACGGCATCGATGAGGATGATGGCGAAGATCGCCTGGACGACGGCGGCGGTCACCCGCTGGCCGAGGGAGAGGACATCGCCCTTGACGAGCATGCCCTGCCGGCAGCCGATGCCGGCGATCGCGATCGCCATGACCGGGGCCTTGGAGAGGGCGATCCAGAAGTGCGTGGCGCCGACGCTCTCGACCAGACGGGTCATGAAGAAGTTGGGGCCGAGCCCCAGCATGGACCAGGTGACGAGGGCGCCGCCCATCAGTCCGGCTACGGTCGCGACGAAGGTGAGGAGCGGGATGGTCAGAAGCAGGGCCGCAACCCGCGGGAAGACCAGGGCCTCGAAGGGGTCGACCCCCATGACCCGCATGGCGTCCACCTCCTGGGTCATCTTCATCGAGCCGATCTCGGCTGCGAAGGCCGAGGCGGATCGGCCCGCGAGAAGAACCGCCGTGATGACGATGCCAAACTCCCGGGTGACAGCGATGCCGATCAGCTCGACGGCGAACACTTCGGCGCCGAACTGCCTCAGCGTGTTCACGCCCAGGAGACCCACGACGGCGCCGATGAAGAAGGTGGTGACGATCACGATCGGCAGGGCGTCCAGCCCGGCGCGCTCCGCCATGGACACGCAGGACGCCCAGCGGATGCGCCGGGGATCCATCAGGGTCTTGCCGGTGACGACCATGAGCCGTCCGGCGAAGGCGAGGGTCCCGTAGGTTTCCTCTGCGACGCTCATCACGCCCCTGCCGATACGTTCCAGGAAGGCGCGGATCGGGCCAGGTCCAGATCGGCGATTGGGCCGAGACGCGTCGGCGCTGGCGACCATGTCGAGCAGGCGCAGGTGTTCCGGACGGGCCTTGATCCGCCCGATATCCCGCTCGGCGCCCAGGGCCCTGAGGACAGCCCAGGCGCCGGCGATGTCCATGCGGCGGACCTCGGTCAGATCCAGGGTGGCGGCCGGAGCGACCCATACAGACCGGATCAGGGCGTCGCCGACCTCCTGGACCGGCGCGCCGCACCAGTCGCCGGCAAGTCGGAACTCGCCCGCATGCGAGGCGTCAGGTTCACTGAAAACGGGGGCCGGGCTCATGAACTCATCCTGTCGCGGGGCCCGGGGAGGGGCCGCGCCGCGCACCGCGACACACTAGTCGAGGCGGGCGCCCGTGCGCAAAGGCCTTGTTCGTCCGGCCGCCGTCACGCGAGTCCGATTTCCCGCAGTCTCTGGGCGAGGAAGGCCCCCGCGGTGATCTCCGGCTCGGGCGTGCGGGCCTGCCGGCACGAGGGCAGGGCGGCCAGGGACAGGTCCGAATGCGGGTGCAGGAAGAAGGGCATTGAGTAGCGGCTGACGTTGGGTCCGTCGGGGTTCACCACCCTGTGGGTGGTGGCCGGTATGACCCCGTTGGTGAGGCGGGCCAGCATGTCGCCCGAGTCGACGATGAGTTTCCCGGGGTCCGTCTCGACGGCGACCCAGCTTCCGTCGCGGTCCAGGAGCTGTAGGCCCGCGCCCCGGGCGGCGACAAGGATGGTGAGGAGGTTGATGTCCTCATGCGCGGCGGAACGCACTGCGCCCGCGGGCGCGTCGGCGGGCACAGGGGGATAGTGCAGCAGACGCAGGAGGGAGGGACCGTAACGGACCCGGGCCTCGAACCAGTCCTCCGGGAGGTCCAGCGGGGCGGCGAGGGCGGACAGAAGGAGGCGTCCCGTCTGGTCGAGGCCCTCGTAGAGCGCTGAGAAGGTCTCGCGGAACCCCGGGAGAGCCTCCGGCCACACATTGGTCGGAAGGGGCTCGACGGCCAGGGCCTCCGGCGTCGGCTCACGACCGATCTGCCAGAACTCCTTGAGGTCCGGTGTCTGGCTGTTCCGGGCGTGCTCCTTCCCGAACGGCGCATAACCTCTCAGGTTCCCGGCGCCGGCGAGCTTGGTCGGCTTCGGAAGCTGGAAGAGGGAAGCACTCAGCCCGTAAGCCTTCTCGAGCAGGGCGGTCGGGACATTGTGGTCGGCCAGGATGACGAACCCCCAACGTCGGAGGGCGGCGAACAGGTCGGCCTGGAACCGCTCCCGGGCCGCGGGGTCCGGGCCGGTGAAGTCGGAAAGCCTCAGTTCAGGTACGATCCCGCTCATGTCACGTCTCCGGCCAGAAGATCCTCGACCTCCCGCCGGGTCGGGCATGCCGTCTGTGCGCCAGGTCGGGTGGCGGAGAGGGCCGCGGCGGTGCAGGCGAACCGCAGGGCGCCCGTATCGTCCCCCCCCTCCAGCAGGGACACCATCAGGGCGCTTGTGAAGACATCCCCGGCCCCCGTCGAGTCCACGACGCGGACCTCCGGAGGACGGACCCGCGCCGTCTCGCGGCCTCCACGGAGCATGCGAGCCCCCTCGGCGCCCAGGGTGATGGCGACGGCGCCGCCCGACCGCGCGACCGGGTCGCCGAGCGCCTCCGCCTCGATCTCGTTGAGGACCAGGAGGTCGAGGCGCTGCAGGCAGTCGAGGGGCAGGGGTGCGTAGGGGGCGAGGTTGAGGGCGACGAACCCCCGGGCCCGGCGAATGGCTGCGGCCACCACCTCCACCGGACATTCCAGCTGGCAAAGGAGGGCCTCGGTGATGTCCGGGGGAAGGTCCTCCGGACGCATCCGGGCGTTCGCGCCCGAGGCGACGAGGATCTGGTTCTCCCCGGCCGCATCGACGCCGATGAGGGCGACGCCCGTATGACTGTCGGGCAGTCCGATGACCTCCGAGAGATCCACGCCTTCGGCCCTGAGAAGCGCCAGGGCCTCATCCGCGAAGGCGTCGATCCCCGTCCGGGCCCACAGCCGAACGTCGGCGCCCAGGCGGGCGAGGGCCAGCGCCTGGTTGGCGCCCTTGCCGCCGGGATGACGCTGAAGGCTGGCGCCTATGACGGTTTCTCCCGGGCGGGGGAGGGAGGGCGCGCTGGCCACGATGTCGAGATTGACCGAGCCGATGACCCGCACGAGAGGGCGGGTCATCCGTAACGCCCCATCAGGTCGCAGACGAGGTCGAAGGCGCCGTCGGCGTCCGCCTCGATACCCCAGAGGGCGTTCTGCGGATGCCGCTCGCCGGTCCGGAATTCCACGGCGGTGTGGCCCAGGGTCAGGGGGGAGCGGGTCTCGATGGCCAGGTGGCAGGCCTGCAGCCGGAAGAGGCCCGGCGCCAGCAGCCAGAGGATGACGCAGGGGTCATGCATCGGGGGTGGGCCGCCCATCCCGATCTCCGCCTCGGTGCGGGCGCTGAAGTCCAGCAGCTGTCGGGCCGCCGCCGCCTGGGGGCTTCGCAGCCCCGAAAGGCGCGCCCGGCGGGCCGGCGTCGCCAGGACCTGGTGGGTCAGGTCGAGGCCGAGAAGCACCAGATTGACCCCTGATCCGGCCACGATGTCCGCTGCATCCGGGTCGGCATGGATGTTGAACTCGGCCGAGGCCGTGATGTTCCCGCCCTCGCGGCGGGCCCCGCCCATGGCCACGACCTGCCGGATGCGGGGCGCGATGTCCGGCGCTTGCCGGATCGCCTCGGCGAGGTTGGTCATGGGTCCCAGGACCGCCAGGGTGACCTCGCCGGCGGGTCGGGCCCTCAGGACGCGCACAAGATGATCCACCGCAGGTTCAGGCTCAGGTCCCCGCGCAGGAGTGCGGACGGGAAGATCACCAAGACCGGTCGCCCCGTGGAAGTGGTCCGCCGCCACGGTCGCCCGCAGGAGGGGACGGTCCAGCCCCGCAAAGACCGGGATTTCAGGGCGGCCAGCCAGGTCCCGGATCAGGCAGGCGTTCCGGGCGGTCAGGTCGCCCCCGACATTGCCCGCCACCGTGGTGATGGCGAGGATGTCCAGGGCCTCCGGCGCCGCGAGGGCCAGCAGAAGGGCGACGGCGTCGTCGACGCCGGGATCGCAGTCGATGAAGAGGGGGAGGCCGGGCATGTACCAGCTTCCCCCGCTTCGCCGGTCAACCGCAAGGCGCGCTGCGGGCCCGTGTGGCTAGCTCGTGATCTGACCGGGCTTTGTAGCTCGTGAAGTGTCCGGTTTGTCGAATGGCTCTGTGGAGGGCCGATTGATGAACCGGGCGCGTATCGACGAGGGCATACGACAGATGCGTTTTG
>Ga0315902_10001489_pt1 | contig 37597 bp, 40 predicted proteins | sample LakEriMetagenome_9_FD_203523 | JGI IMG/M metagenome (GOLD analysis project Ga0315902, IMG submission 203523) | Freshwater fungal communities from buoy surface, Lake Erie, Ohio, United States - Buoy 12 MA117 | ecosystem: Environmental > Aquatic > Freshwater > Lake > Lake biofilm | place: USA... | reverse complement strand
CTGCTTCTTGAACGCTTTGTCGCGATGAAACTTATTCGCGCGATTGAAGAACTCGTATCCATCTAGATGGTCGATCTCGTGCTGCACGACACGGGCCGTCAGACCTGAAACGTTGATCGTATCCACGTCGCCTGACGCGGTCTGGAACCTTAGGCGCAGGCTGTTGAATCGCTTGATCTTTACGTTCAGACCGGGAAAAGATAGGCATCCCTCTTCAAGAACGTTCGTGCCTTCGCCGAAGCTCACGATCTTTGGGTTGAAGCAGGCGTAGTTCTGTTCTAAACCGCGCATCACAAATACGCGTAGGTTGTAGCCGATCTGATTCGCCGACAGACCTATACCCTTGTTGTCGTTCATAACTTGAAGCATCTCCTGCACGAGCTCATGTGGATCAACTTCTGGGTTGACGAAGTTGAACTGGCGCGTCGGCATCCTTAGTATGGGGTTAGGAAACTTTACGATCTCTGTCATATCATTCAATCTCTTCTAAAACTTTGAAGCATATCTTAGTGGTACCGTCGATTCCGTTCGCTCCTTCATCGCTTATTTCAACGAAGAAGAAGTCGACTTTATCTTTTAGATCATTCTTTAAACTCTGCATCGCTTCAACGAATACGTATTTAGTCTGATGAACTTTATTAAGCCTATTCATCATACCTATATTGAACGTGATTAGCCCTTTACCATCTTTCTTGAACATTGATATGTATTCTATGATTCTATCTTTTATTCTTTCAAATGGTACAAAATGCAGAGAGTTGATGGCAAAGGCTCTATCGACTTTGTTTCTATTCTTACTCAAAAATTCTTCAAAGGTACAGTGAAGATCAGCATCATCATTAGTATCTATACCTATTACATTAAACTTGTCGCTATAAATTTTCTTAAAAAAATTATCACCACAACCTATATCGTAATAGTCGTAGTCTTCATTGTCAAATATCATATCCAAATAGTAGAAAGTGTCAATAGTAAAATACTGATAAATTAAACTTTTTCTAGGATTCATATTCATATATTGATCGTGTGTGATCAACTCGCAGCTGTAAAGTTTCTTTATCTTATCAGCGAGTTCAGTTGAATGAAAGTTGTTAAGATATTGCTTCTTGGTCACGCCGCTATCCTACTGAAGTTCTTGTGCTTCTCAAACTTGATGACGTTGGCGAACTTATCCACCATCTGATCCACTTTGTGGCTGATGATGAAGGTGTTGGTGTCGAGCGTCAGGTTGCTGATTATCTTGAGGAACTCATCGGTGCCGTTGGAGTCGAGCGACCCGTCGAGCACCTCGTCCATGATCAGTAGATTCGTCGACGCGCTGTTGCGGAGTCTGGCGATCGCCCGCCACGTGAATAGGATCGCCAGATTGATCCTCATCTTCTCGCCCTCTGAGAACGATGCGTATGAGAACTCATCGCGGAATCGCGACTTGATCTTCTCCTCGAAGTTCTCATCCATCTCGAAGTTGACGAAGAAGTCCATCGCCGACAGGTACTTGTTGATGAGTCGGTTGATGACCGGCACGTACTGCTTGATGATCTTAGCCTTGATGCCGGTATCTTTGAGGATGATCGACGCGACGTTGAGGGCGTCTTTGTCGCGCAGCAGCTCGGCCTTGTCGTCGGAGAGTCTACCGAGCGTTCTCTCGAGCTCCTTCATGACGCCGTCGTCGATCACGAGCTTATCGTTGTACTCCTGAGTCTCCTTGATCTTAGCCGCGAGCGACTTGCACTGGTCGATCAAATTGCTGATCGTGTTGTTCTTGGTGATGACTTCGATGTTCACGGAATTAATGTCAGCAGCCACCCGTGCGATGGATTGTAGCCTATCAAGAACTCGCGTGATCTCCACTTGTAGTTTATCGATTGCGTCCCGTGTTTCTTGAACTTGGCCCTGTTTATCACCGACAGTCTCACACTTAAAGGTATGGTCAATGTCCTGCTTGCATGTAGGACAGCTATCGTGTGAAGAAAAGAACTCGATGTCAGCCGTGAGTTTGGCAACTTTATCAGCGAGTTGTACCTCGAGTCGTTGTAGCTTTTTTTGACGCTCGCCGATCGACTCTTGGTCTTCGATCTCGGCTTTAAGGGATACTGCTTTCTCGCTGAGTCGCTTAACAGCATCGCGCTCCTCCTCTATCCTGTCTGTGTTCTTATTTAGCTCTTCCTTGAGCTTCGCCACGTATGTGTCGTTGAGAAGCTTCGTGCTCTCGATGATCTGCGTCTGCATCTTGATCTTCTCAGACGTCAGGTCGCATTCGTACTCGACCTTGGTGATCGCGGCGTTGTTGCCTGAGATCTTTTCCCTGAGCAGTGAGTTCATCACCGAGAATATCTGGATGTCGAGCAAGTCTTCGATCACCTCGCGCCGCTGACCGGCGGGAAGCTCCATGAACGGGACGAACGAGGCTGAGCCGAGCACCACGACTTGACAGAAGCTCTTGTGATTCAGCTTTAGGATCTGCTTCTCAAGCACAGTCTGATAGTCGCGGTCCGCCGCCTCTTGGTTGAGCAGCTTACCGTTCTGGTGAACCTCGAAGACGTTCGGCTTCATGCCGCGCTTGATGTGGTATCGGTTCGACCCAATGTCGAAGTCGATCTCAACCAACGTATCTTTCTTGTTGATCGAGTTCATCAGCTGAGACTTGTTGACTTTGCGGAATGGCTTGTTGTACAGTACAAACGACAATGCATCGAGCAGCGTCGACTTGCCGGCACCGTTCTCACCTACGATGAGTGTGGTGTCCGACTGGTTCAACTTCAGCTCGGTGAAAGCGTTTCCTGTTGATAAGAAGTTCTTCCAACGGATTGCTTTGAAGTAGATCATTCTATCTCGTGCGCTTCAATGTATAGTGACTGGATGATGTTTTCAACGCGCTTCTTATCGGTGTTCACGTTCATCGAGTCGACGAACTTGCGTATGATGGTGATGGTGTCCTCAGCCTCGTTGACGATGTCGTTGTCGTCCTCAAGGTTCAGGTTGAAGTGATCCTCGACGATCTGGATGTCGGCGGGTCCGGACTTCTCGATCTTATCGATCACAAGGTCGAACCAGTACGGGTTGGTCTTGTTCTTGACGATCACCTTGACGTACGTATCCTTGTACTGCGCGGCGTCGAACACCAAGACCTCGTCCATCTGCTTGTTGATGTCGTCGTAGTGAAACTTAAAGAATATCTTATACGGGTTTTCGATAAATGTCAACCCTCGAGTTTCCGTATCCAGCACATAAAAGCCCTTAGTGTCTCCGTAATCAGACCAAGTGTATTGAGCAGGAGTGCCAAGGTAGTGAATGTTAGAGCGAGAGGAGCGAGTATGATAATGCCCAGAGCATACGAGATCGAACTTATCAAAGATCTTAGGATCATCGCCGTGTTCATTCACCTGTCCCCTGTACATCTCAAATCCGTTGAGCTCCAAGTGCCCCATCAGTATCGGGGCGTTGGTCTCGTCGATCGCCTTCATGCACTGATCGCGATTCTCGTCGCAGATCCACGGCAGCATGAATATCTTGGTCTTATCCGCGAAGATCATCTCCGCTGCAACGTTGTCGTATATGTTGATGTTGGGATACTTACGATCAAGCAGCTCACGAAGACTGTTGATGTCGTTCGTGTTCTTGAAGTACGTATCGTGGTTGCCGGCGATGATGTGCACGTCGATGTTGCGTCGGCGAAGTGGCTCAAGGAAGTCGTCGCGCAGGCGCTTCGCCGTCACATAATTAATGTACTTGCGGCGATCAACAAGATCCCCCAGATGGATAACAGTATAGATATCTTGACTATCGATCGTAGGAAAGAAAACTTCATCTAAAAACTTCTTCATCTGGCTCAGCATCACCGGAGAATCGTTTCTGATTCCCCAGTGTGTGTCCGTTATAAGTGCGATCTTCATTCAGGTAACTCACCAAAGTACTTATCTAGGTTGCCGGCGGTCTTCTTCGCCTTGATCTTAGCCTTCTTCTCCTCCTGCTTCTTGTCGTAGGTGGAGACCAAGTTCTTCATGTACTCGTTGTCGAGGTCGACGTTCACCGCGCGCTCGTCGCCGTCCATGCCCTGCTCAGCGAGCATACCCTCGAAGTAGAAGTTCTCAAGCGTCTTCTGCTTTATGTATAGGTGCTTCTTCTCACCGTTGATCCTCGCGAGGAACGCGTAGTAGATGATCTGTGTGAAGTAGGCGAACGGGTTGCTCGACTTCTCAGGATCGAAGTTGTCGAAGTACGCGATGCACTTCTCAAGCCCGTCGGCCACCATGTCCTCGCGAAAGGTGTAGTTCACGAAGTTTGGTTTGAGCGACAGGCGAAACGCGATCTTATACAGACACTCACCTATGTACGGTGGGATCCGCGGCTTCTCATCGCCGCGCTCCTTGGCCTCGAGCACGCGCTGCTTGTAGTGTATGATCTCCGTAAAGAACTTCTTGTTGTCGACGTAGTGTTTAGGCACTGGCTTATTCATAAATCCACCGTGTATATTTTATAGTCAAAGTCTTCGGAGTTGTAGATCTCCATGCGCTCGGTCAAGTGCTGGAGCGTGTAGTTGGTTCTGTCGCCGTGGCGAAGGTCGTCGCCTACGTCGTACACCGTCACCGAGTCTTTGGTGTCTGAGAGTCGAAGGCCTCGACCTATCGACTGCAGCAGCCTTATCCTTGACTTTGACGGAGAAGCAAGTACGATGTTGTGAAGGTTGCGAATGTTAATGCCGGTAGAAAAGGTGCCAAAGCTAGCCACGATAACAGCGTTAGACTCGCTCTCAACGATTCTTCTGACGTTCTCTCGGTCTTCTGCGTCGACTCCGCCATGTATGAAGAACACCTTTCTGTTCGGATCTTTCGACTTAATGCTATCATACAACAGTTTACCGTGTTTGTCAACAAACTGGAACAATAAAAGTGTGTTGCCCTCGGCTGAGAGCGTGAGGTTTCTCAAAAACTTGTTTCTCACGGGGTTTGAGACTATCCAGTCCACCTCGTCCTGATAGTTGGCCTTTGAGATGAGCTTCCTGTCTTCCTTCTTGTGCTTCAGTATGATGACCTTGATGCTGAGCTTCGCGACCTTCCCGTCGTCCATCAGGGACTTGGTGGTGGTTACCCTGTGGACTGGACCGAAGAGTCCGGTCAGCGTGATCTCATTCGTCAGCGAGCCGTCGAGAGTACCGGTGAACCCGAACCTGTACTTCGTGTTCTCCATCTTCTCCATGATGGTAGTCAGCGACTTAGCCTTGAACTGGTGCGCCTCGTCGCCTATGATCAAGTCATAGTCTTCGAAATAACCCTTAGGTAGTTTGTATATGCTCTGCCAAGTTGAGATGGTGATTGGCTTAGGCGAGCGTTTGTCCTGTCCAGAGAATACACTATGAACGTTAGTGGAAGAGTCGAAGCCATAGTCAGCAAAATCAGAGGCAAGCTGAGAAACAAGAGAAGTAGTTGGTACGATGATAAGAGTGCGCGCATTGTAGTACCTAGTGATGAGATAGATGATGAACGACTTGCCCGACGCGGTCGGCGAGAGGAACACTCCTCGGTCGCTGTTGACCGCGCGCATGAAGGCTTCGACCTGATAGCCCCTCGGCTTCATGGTTAAGTTGAGAGACTTGAGGAACTCTATCGTCTCCGCTTCGTCGATCTTTTTGGTTGGCTTAAAGCTGTCGTCGACGCTGAACTCGTAGTCGCGAGCTTTGCAGAACTTCCTGATCTCCTCGACCAGTCCGGCGTACGTGATCGCGGTGAGCGCGTTGAGCAGGCGAATCTTTCCATCCCAGAACCTGTTGCGGACGGCCGGCATAAACTTCGCGCCGGGAACTTCAAACGTTAGTTGGTCCGACAGCTCCTGTACTACTGACGGCTCGGCTTCGACCCTGAGATAAGTCTCATTGATCTTGCGAAGGTGCACCTTATCCACCCACCTTGAACCGCTCAAAGTCTATCGCACTCTTTATCAAATATCCTCTGTTGCTTATCGATTTTATAATCGCTTCAAGAGTGTCGACCTTCTCTTGCTGAACAGAGATCTTTAGGTTGATCTTAATGATGTCTTGGTCGGCGTCAAGGTACATCGGCAAATCGGACTTCAGTACGGACAAGCGGAAGGGTTCCCAACCGTTCGCACGCAAGTCTTCCTCAGGTAGGACGCCGCGGTAGTAGTCGATCTTAAGAAGCTTGAGTGTGCTTCGATCTTCTTCAAGCTTGCGCAGCAGCATCCTCTCGTCGGAGAACATCCGTAAGTATTTACTGTGCAGCTTTGGGATCTTTAGAGCTTCTTCACCGAGCTCGATGCGATTGATGTCGCAGTCCTGCGACCACAGGGCGTGGATTTCGTCCAGCTTCATAGTGTATCCTCACTCGCGTCAGAGAGACACGATCTTCATGATGTTGAATTTGAATCCAACCCTCGCGGTCACGTAGTTGAGGGCGGTGTCAGCCGTGGTGAAGTTGACTTCACTCAAGCTGTATGGGAACATGTTGGTGAACTGAACCTCGGTGGTCGGAGCCATCGAGCTGTTGAGCACGGTGAGCGTTCCGTCCGACACGGTTCCCTCGCCGGATCCTATCGCGGCGTTCTTGAGCGACGCGTACTGCTCGAAGCTCTCGGGGAAGCCGAGCTTCATGAGCCAGACGTATATCTCCAAGTAGTTCGCTAGGTTCTCATCGACCTTGAACGTCAGGATGAAGTCGCCGAAGCTCGGCTTATCACCGGGGATCTCCATCTTCTTGAACGGAGTCTGCACGTTTATGTACCCGATCTCGAAAGACGGGATGTTCGCGTCGGTCGCGAAGAAGTTGAGGTTCGGGGCGCGCTTGAGCTTAAACCTGAAGCCGAGCGGCGACAGAAAGTTCGTATCACCGGGTTGCGTGAAGAGCATCCCGGTGTTCGCAGCACTGATGGTGGTCGTTAAGTCTATGGCCATGCTTTATTTATCAATCACCCTCGTCGCATCTTGGAGATGTCCTCGGCGTCTTGTGAGTTGAAGACGGGAACCATGTTCGACTTGTGCATTGTCGCGATGCCCTTGAGGTTGCCGCCGGTGTAGACTTTGGCCTCGGGCTTTGGTGCGGAGCTCGACGACATGCCGGCGCTTTGGTAGTCGGAGCGATCGACCTGCATGGTGCTCTTGTACTCGTTGAGCCAGTCGCTGCGCAGCACGTCGCGGTCTGCCTTCTTGCCGCCCGTGACTTTGTGGATGAACTGAGCGTGCTTGAGCTTGGCCATGTCGACGCGTGGGAGGCTGCCGAACGACTTGGCTGCGCGAGGCTTCTTACGGGTCTTGAGGTCGTTGAAGTATACTGGAAGCAGGTGCATCGTCATTGGCGGGTCTCCGTGATCTAATCTTACCATTATACACTTTTACGTACAATTGTACACCGTTATTTTCGCGCTGAGTCACCAACCTGCGCTTGTTCATAGTTCAACCCTTCATAAAGAAGATTTCGTAGATCGCCGAGATCGTGAGACCCGTGACGGCCACCGAGATCGGGAGCATATAAGCTGAGACTACTGCGTAGATTTCCTGTAACATTTGACTACCCTTTCCAATCCATTATCTAGATCTTATCAAAGTTTTAAGAAAATGTCAATAGAAAAGTGCCGGTTTTAAGAAAAAAAATTGTGTAATCTTTTCAATGGGTTAGGGGTAAATACTCGATCAGGAGGGCTTGAGATGGAAAAAAGGGTGGTCCCAAAGTGCCGTTTTGGGCAGCACAGCTACTTCTCGGCCGAGGGCAGGTGGCTCCCGTGCTGCAGCTTTCCGGCCATGGGGAAGGAGTTCAAGGAGAGCATATTCTCAAGGGATGAATACCTATTAAAGAACAACGAGCGTGTCGACGAGTTTCACGACAAAGATTCTTTCTTGAACTGGATCGAGCACATAGAGACGAGCTACGAGAGCAACCTAGAGGTATGTAAGAATCGTTGTTCACTGCAGGCGCATGAAACCATGAAGAATCGCAGGGGCATGCGCTGGACGATGGAAGAGCTGGAAGAGCATGAATCTTGACATCGAGCTTTCTACGAGGTGCAGGCTTTCCTGTCCTAAGTGCATAAGGACAAGGCTCGTAGAAAGAAAGGAGCTTGAGATCTACGATTTTCCCGTGGATCAGTTTAGAAAGATCTGTGAATCAAAGAAGTACAGGAGCATGTTCTTCGGCGGAACGTACGGCGACTGCATTTACCATCCAGACTTCTATGAGCTTGTCAAGATCGCTAAAGAAAACAACATTTTTATCCAAATTCACACAAACGGTTCAGGAAAATCCCTCGACTGGTGGAAAAGCATATTCTTGCTCATGACTAAAAATGATGCTTTAAACATAGCGATGGATGGATTCAAGGAGACCGCTGGGATCTATCGTGTTAACTTCACTGAGAAGGACTTCTATAAGAACTTAGAGATATTTAAGCTGGCAAAGATTCGCGGGATAGAATGTGTTTGGACTTTCATACCTATGAAGTTCAATGAACATCAGATCGACGACGCGAAGAAGCTAGCTAAGGAGCTGGGAATCACGTTCTTATTGAAAAAGAGCGAGAGGTGGTATAAGAAAGATGATCCCATGCTTCCCAGTAATCCAGAACTCATCGCCACCCATGCCAGAAACAGGCTAAAAATATAGTTGACATTTCATCCCGCTCATGTATAATCATACTATGAGATTAAAACAGGGATAGACCATGATCATCAATACGGATTCAAGTTTTCTCAAGAAAGAAATCATCGAGACGGTCGAGAGGGAGTACAAAGCTAAGTACGTTCTCGAGTCTTGTCTTAAGTATAAAGACGGAGACTGGGGCAATAGACCGGCAGCCATCTTCTATACGGAAGAGGCTCATCCACGGGGATCCAACTACTTCGCTTTATACTTCAGGGGCGACTCGCTGATGATCACAGATGGACTTCCATCCATCAAGGACGTGGTGTTCTCTGGGATCGAGGCTGAGGGTGAGGTTGTCTATTCACGGTATCGCCACGATTTTCGTGAGGGTAAGAACGGAGCATTTGTAGATGGCGGACGAGATTATTTTAAGTATGGTGGCGATCGGTTTTCTGATTACAATGTTGTTAAGTTTAAAGTGGTGAAAGATCATCTGGAGATCATAGAATGAACAGACGTAGTCTATTTGGAATGTTTGCCCTATCGCCTTTGATGGCGGTTGAAGCGTTTGCTAAGGAGAAGCCGACGGGGGAACCATTAGCAGATTCAGTAAAAATGACTCTAATGGGAGCTAAGAAGAAAGATGGTACAATGATGTATCTTGGAAATAGTTCTTCTATGATGATTGGCAACTTTCCTCAATATGATCCGAATAAACAGGTATCAATGTCAGTGGGTGAAGATGGAAACCTATGGCTGAAGAGTAAAGACGGCGACTGGAAGAGAGTAGTCGTGGAATAAAAAAGGGGACCCCGAAGGGTCCCCTAAGTTCTTTAAGTAGCTTCTTCTGTTTATTATCAGAGAAGGTTCGACACGAGAACACGACGATAGTAGACGTTCGTGTCTTCTTCGAGCGCGCCGGTTGCCGAAGCAGCGGTTGCACCCTTTGCGAAGGGGTTCGGTACGATGCCGTAACGAGTCTTGAAGCCAATCTTCGGCTGGAAGGTATCTTGACCGACCGCACGAACCATCTGGAGAGGAACGTATGGGCAGTAGAAGAGACCAGCGTCGAACACGTTGGCACCCTTGTAACCAACGGTCATATAGTTGCCGGTGGTGTATGGGTCGATGTAGACACGGAAGCGGCCGTTAAGCACACCGGCGAAGGTGTTGCCTGTGTCGTCAACCTGAAGGTTGTTGCTGTTGAGAGCAGGTGCGTAGTCAAGAACGCCAGCCATCTGGAGTGCCGAAGCGACGTCCGACGAGCAGATGATGACGTTACCCTTACCGCGACGGGTGTCCTTCGCGATTTGGTTGGCTTCGCGTTCGATCTGGAACATCAAGCCCTTGAACTTTTCAACCGACCAACGACCGTTTGAGTCGGTGTCGAGGTCGAAGATGCCTTGAGTCGTGGTGCCGGTGTTGGCGCCGCGGACCGCGGTGATGTTGATCGAGCGAACAACTTCACGGTTGATTTCCGCGAGGATTTCCGACTGAAGGATGTTCGCGAGTTCTGTCTCAGCGTCGAGGCCATGGATCGCCTTAAGGTCTTGTGCGAGTTCCATGGTGTACTCTGCCTTGAGAGCGCGTGACTTCGCGGTCACGGTCTGCTTGTCGATCGAGAACGCCATTTCAGCGAAGGCAACGTTCGAGGTCGAACCGAGCGCTTCAGCCTGTTGGGTGTTCGCGCCGCCAGCAAAGTTGTAGATGTTGCTGTTGGCGAGGACGGTCGTCTGAGCGGTTGTGCCAGGAACTGTACCGACGTTCTTGTTGCCGATCGTGTTGGCCGAGGAGATGCCAGGTGAAGCGAACGCGGTGTTCGCTTCGTTGTACAAGGCTTCGTCGGTTGTACGAGCGGTCGAGTTGGCGTAGTTTGCGCGCATCGCGAAGATGAGGCCGGTAGGACCGGTCATCGGCTGGACGCCGCAGATGTCGTATGCGATGAGGTTAGGCATCGCGCGACGAACGAGAGAGATGAGGATCGGGTCGTAACCAGCAACGCCAGTGCCGCCTGCGCCAGCGTAGCCGCCGGTGCCGACAGAGTTGGTCGGTGAAGTTTCGAACAACGACTGTGGATTGAACATCGCCTGTTCCTTGATCGCGATCTCGGTGTTCTCGAGGATCTGCGCGGTGACACGGCGACGATGAGCGTCCTTAATAGAAGGAAGGTCACCGTGCTCGAGCACGGGCTTCCACTTATTAAGCAACTCTTCTTTAATGCTGAAGGTTTCCATTGTTGTCTCCTTTCGAGGGGTTCTAATTATTTATCCAAAATTACTTCTTAATTGTTCTAGAAAGCGACTGAACGTAGGCCTGCATCTCAGGTGCCACATGTTCCGGCTTCGCGGGCTCATCGACTGATTCGCTGAGAAGCTGATCAGCATTCACCTTGACGTCACTTTTAGCAAAGTAAGTTTCCTTGATGATGTTAGCTTTCTTGTTGAACTCTTCAACGGAAGAATAGTCAACTGCTTCAATCAACTTGGTGAACTTTTCCTTCTGGGTGTCTGTCATGCCTTCCGCAAGCTTCGCGGCCGACTCGGACACTTCCTTCTGGGAAACGATCTTAGTGAGCTCGATGTTCTTTTCAGTCGTCTCATTGACTTGAGACTTCAACTCCTCGACTTCAGCCATCAGCGACTCAACGACGCTGACTTCTTCGTTCGGGATGTCGATGTAGTGTTCAGTGAAGAGGTTGTGGAGGCCGGCAAAGAAAGACTCAGCCATCTCAACCTTGATGTTGTTCTCAACCGCGAGCTTGTTCTGCTCGAGCCACTCAGCCACTGCGTAGTTGAGGTAGGCGTCGATGTTCGACTCCATCTCTTCCTTGAGCGACTCGAGGGCTTGTTCAGCTTCAGCGGCGACTTCTTCTTCGATGCGAACCCTCTCGAGGTCGACGCGGGTCATGACCGCGGCTTCGAAGAGGGTCGAGATCTTATCTTTGAACTCTTCCGAGAGATCGAGCGAGTTGCCGAACACGAGGGCGAGGTCTTCCTTGACAGCCGAAGGAAGCGCCTTAGCTGCTTCTTCCGGCGCGCCGGCTGACTTGATCGATCCCTTGTTCTTTGCAGACGCGTCGCCTGTGACCTGCACGGATGAAGCGTAGTTGGCGTCGTTTGAAGAGGTCATCTCTTCAGCTGAGCCGATGCGGGCAACGAAGTCAGCGAGCTCTTCCGAACCCATCTTCGTCGCGTATGAAACCATGTTCCTGATAAGGTCTGAGCGAGACACGGTCGGCTTTGCGGCGATCGTGCCTGCGTTTGAAGTCTCTTCTTCGACCGCCACTTGGGTGTCGATTTCAAGATCTTCGTGGTTCAAGTTTTCTTCAGACATTAGAATACTCCTGTTTTTTCTTAAAGTATTTATAAAACTCAAAGATTTGAAACGAAATGCTTGAAGATCCGGAGTTGAGCCTCTTCGAGCTCCTTCTTGTTCACCTTGCGGGCGGACTCTTCAATGTGTTTCTTTGCTTTCTCCAGCTCCTGAGCCTTGAGCAGGCCGTTGTCCCAGACCCAATCTACGCCCTCCATGATGCCGTTTACGAAGGCGTTCGGGGCGGACGGGTCGGCGACTATGTCGGCTGCCGTGGCGAGGTAGAAGTCGTCCTGTACAACTTGGACGCCGTTCACTTCTTTGAGTGAACCCATGCCGCGAGTCGAGACTCCGAGCTGGACGCCGGACTCGATGAGGTTGCGGGCGATCTCACCCATCGGGGTGGAGAGGATCTGCGCCTTACCTATGAAGTCGTTGCCTTCCGGCACCAGCGAGACGATCTTGTGTGAGACGCGATCGAGGTTCAATGAGGGACCATCGGGATGGCCGAGCTCACCGAGTGCGCGTCCCTTGTTGACGTACTCCTCGTTGTACCTGTTGACTTCTCGGGCGACCGACTCGCGACGATACATGCGACCGTTGCGGTTCTTTACCTCAGTTTGGATGAACGGTCCGTGGATGTAGAGGTTCTTCTTGCCCTCCACTCCCTCTTCGGTTATGACCTTGACCGATTCGTTTAGTTCTGCTATGAGCTTCATCTTAGTTTCCTCAGTGTGTATACGCAAGCGGGGTCGCGAGCATATTTGCACCGGTGAGTGTGTCGGTTGGTTGCTTCTCAACGACCACGAACTCTGTGTTCGTGACCGTGACGTTGGCGTATACCGTGGCGTTCGCATAGGCGAAGTTGAGCACCGCGGCGGCTCCGGTGTTGATCACCCTTACGAGCTTGGCCGAAGCGACGTTGTTTGCCGAAGCAATGGATCTTTCAGCGCCGATTGGTTTGATTGAATTAGGCATCAAAGTCCCTGCTCTCTTGCGAAGTCTAAGAGATACTGAACACCTTCGTCGGTCTCAAGCATCTGTTCAAACTTCTCTTTGTTTTCTTCCGATAAAGTATCATACAACTTATTTAACAGCTGTTCAGCGACGTTTGCATGGGTCTGTGTGTCGCCACCGATCGGCTTGTTGCCCTGTGTCGGCGGAAGGGTAACCTTCTCCTTTGAGGCCAACGGATCGGACTTCATCTTGTCGATGCTGTCCTGCTGCATGTTCTCCTTGCCGACTACGCCGTGCTGAGTCTGAGAGGCGGCAGCTTTCGCGACGTTGGCTGCCGTCATCTCCTCGGCTTCTTGAACCTTTTTCTTGCCGCGAAGGATCTTAAAGTCTTGGCCGTCGATCTTGCCGTTCTTGTTCGCGTCGATCTTATGTTGGTTGCCCTTGAGCTCCTCGGCGGTGACCTTGATCTCCTTGCGGGCTGGGGTGAAGTACTTCACCTTAACGCGACCGGTGGTTGGATCGATCATCGTCATAGCTTGACGGGCCTTCTTCCCACTTTCGCGGGTGGGCATATCAACCTCTTCCTTGCGCATCGTGCCGAGCGACACCTTGGGCTTAGGCTTCACAGCCGGAGCTTTACCGTGCTTGACGACGTGCATGAAGTCTTCGTGCGAGCGACCGAGGGCGTTCTGAACCTCTTCCTTCGCGCCCTTGGCGACCGGAGTGTTCGCGTGAACTTCCAAAGCCTTCGCGACGTGCTTAGGCTCGATCATGTGCTTCTTGCCGTTCTCAAAGGTGATCTTATGCATGCCGTCGACCGGAGCTTTACGCATCTGGTTGATGATGTTCTTGTTCGCCGCGCGGTCCGACTCATCTTCGTCGTCGCCCTTCTTCTCAACGACGAACTCCTCACCCATGCGGTTCATGAAGTTCGCGTAGTTGGCGGCCATCGGTGAAGTCTGATCCATCGGCTTCTGAGGCTTATGCTCACCGCTGTAGGTCATATAGTCGTAGACGCCGTCGAGCTGCGACTTGGCGTATGAGATCTTTGACTGAACCCAAGCTTCAAGGTCGTCTGAATCGTTGATCATAGAGATGAGCTTGTCGGCTTTATCGCGAAGCGCCGAGAGCTCGGTCTTCGCCATGATGCCTTCAAAGTCGTAGTCGTCGCTCTCCGTGTCAACGTCTTCGTTGCGCTGCATGGCGTAGTAGGCTCCGAGGGCCTGCTTCATGCGCTGCTTCTTAGACTTACCGGCGAATTTAGGGTTCTTGCTGTGAACGAAGTCTGAGATGACTTTAGCGAGCGGAGTCTTCTTTGTGATGACTTCGTCGATCTGCTCAACGTCTTCCTTCATCGGCTTCTTATTCACGATGCGAGCGGTGTTGTTCTTATCTTTATATTGATTCAGAGCCGCGAAAGCTTTTGAGGGGTGAACTTTAACGTGCTTAATTGCGCCGGTGTGCTTGTTCTTTACTTCAATGTACTGATGCTCTTCTTCGACCTGCTCGACCTCTTCGTTCTTCATCGGCTTCCTTGAGTAGACATCGACCCGTGCGCTGTGCTCAGGCTTAACGTCCTGTGAAGTCATGGTATAAAGCTCTCCGCCCTTCTTATAGAGGTGCTTGAACTTTTCGAGCGGGGCGCGACCGCGAACGCGGTGTCCGCCGACGGCCTTCTTCTTCATCTCGCCGACTTTCTTCTCATAGTCGGGGTCGTCCTTGTGAACGGTGCCGATGTAGAGATTCGACCGAGCTTCATCGATCTCAGCTTCTTCTTCAACGTTCAAAGTCTTATCATAGGCTTGGGCCGACTCGCTGTCTTCATAGGACGCGGTCTTAGGATCCTTGCGCTGAGGTGAACCCTTGAACAGGTGCTCCTGATCGGTGACGCCGGGAACGAGGTTCTTGAAGTCTGGGTTGTGAAGGGCTTTGAAGTTCTTCTCGCCCTGTGAGAGAGGCTCTTGAACTTCCGTTATGCTTTTCTTAAGTTTGTCATAGAGCTTCATCGGTTTGTTCTTCCTGACTTGAGTCTTCGATGTTTGAATCCGTGTCGGAGGAGTCTACTTCGACTTCATCGCCGACGGTCATACCAAACATGCTCGCCGCGACGTCGGCGGTGATGTTTGATACAGCTTCCTGCGAGCGCGCTGAAAGCGCTGCGTCGACGGCCGCTTTGAGTCCGACGGCGTCTTTTGTGAACGCCGAGTGAAAAATATCAGAAAGTTCAGTCATAAAATCCTCCAAAATCTCATAGTATTTATAAAATTAGTACTGTTCGCCGGTTCCTGGGATGTTCGGCTTGTTGGCGATCGGCGGCGGTGGTGACGGTTGTCCCGGCTCAATAGGTGTAGTGAGTGGAACTTTCTCACCCGCCATCTCATCCATCATGTCCGCGATCTCCTTCTCATCCATCTTGAGGATGTTCTTACGGATCCAGAGGTCTGAGTAGTAGCGACCGATGTACGGCATCATCTGGTTGAGAAGGTTCAACCTTCCTTGCATCACCTCGATCTCCTTGAACTCCTCGAAGTGATTGTCCTTGTTGAAGTTGAAGTTGATCTGCTGCTGAAGCTCCGACCAATCCTCCTCCGAGCAGACGCCCTTGAGGATGAGCTGCTTCTTGAGAGCTTCAAGGAAGAGCATTGAGAACCTACGGCGCAGGCGACCAACGAACTTGGTGAACTTGACCTCATCGCGTGAGATCTCCGAGGCCCTGCCCAATACGTTCGCCGTCTCGGTGTTGAGCCTTGAGACCGGAACGTTGAGAGAGCGAAACAGCTTCATCTGAAAGTACTCGACGTCCTGCATCTCACCGAGGTTCTGACCGGCTGGAAGGGTTGTGATCTCCGTTCCACGGTTGCCCTCACGACGGGGGAGCCAGTAGTCTTCAAGCATCGTCATGTACTTGCGATCGTCGCGAACCTCGCCGGTGACAGCGTCGTAGACGAGACGATTCTTATGGCGAACCATCATATCGCGAAGGTACTGCTCGGCCTTCACCTTCGGTAGATTACCGACATCAATATAGAAAATACGGCGCTCAGGAGCGCGACTAATACGATAGATGACTGTAGCATCTTCGAGCGTCCTAAGTTGATTGAGAGGCTTGATGGCTTTCTGCAGGTATGAGTAGACCATCTGGTTGTTCTTGTCCATCAGTCCAGATGTGACGTGAAGGATCGAGTCGGTGGCTATGCGAAGGCCGCCGGTTGAGTTGTTGTCCTGCGCCAATCCAGCGTTTCCTGGGGCGGCTACGAACGAGCGATCTGAGTACACGAAGTACTCGCGCTTCGTCTTTTGAATGGTGATGGGACCCTTAGGCTCCTTCTTGACCTCGCGAACCTTACGGATCTTTCGCGGATCAAGGTATCGGATCTCTTGGATTCCGGCCCTAGGATTCTTCTCATCGATGATTACGTGGTAGTAGAGGCGACCGTCGACGTACCAGCGCTTAAAGATCTCATAGGCTTCGTTCTGGAAGTTGAACATCTCAAGGATGTGGTCGAACTCCTCGCGGATCTTATTCTTTACGTCGTCGCTGTATTCGATGTTGTCGAGGTTGATCTTGACCACTTCGTCCGAGTCCGTGTCGATGGCTTCATTGACGATGTCGTCAACGGCTCTCTCGATCTCGGCTTCGAGTGAGATCTCCCTGTACTTAGAAACGAGCTCAGCCTCCGTCCTCGCGGTCCCATCAAGATCGATGTAGGTGCCGTACATGCCTCCTGCGGCAACGACCACTGCACCATCGTCTTTTATCTCGGGAGCGAAGGACTCAAGAGGCTGCTCTTCTTTTCTCTTGATCTCAAAACCAAATAACTGCATAATGATTTCCTATGAAAGAGCCGCTATAGGTTTATTTATAGCGGCTCCATCAAAGTCGTTAGATCGCGCCGCCGGCGTTGCCGGTGATGCCGCCGACCACCTCGAAGTTGTCGTAGAGGAAGGTTACGTTGAACTCCTCCAGCTGGTCTTGAGCGTTCCAGTCAAGACCGATATTCGAGACTTCGACGGGGAAGATGCCGTTGAACTGGTAGGTCCTGAGCACTTCTCCGGCTTTACCGAATTGAGTCACCGTAGCTTGAGACTTATAGAGCGCAGGAGCTCCCGAGCCAAGCTTGTTGATGTTGCCTTCGTAGGCGTTGATCGAGTTGTTCCACTGTTCCATCGCGTTGCGGATGAGGAAGTCTTCGTCGTTCATGACTGTGACCGTCCACGGCGCGAAGGTGCGGTCTCCGGCCACGTAGATCTTGCGGCCGAAGTATGGAACTGCGATGTTGCCTATGGTTGAGGCCGGAATCTCCGCCCTCACCGTGAGGAATGGAACCTTGAGGTCGGCGATGGCCGAGACTGGGTTCGTGATGGTGACTTGAAAGAGTGCTGGGCGAGCGCCACCGAGAGTAAGTTGAGCCCTAATGTCGTTGATTGAAAATGCCATCTTTAGCTCCTATTATACCCTACCGACGATCTCATCGAACTGAACTCCGGTTCGCACCGCGACGAAGTTAAGCTGGATGAAGTTGATCGAACGCGCCGGCTTGATGTAGATGTCGCCCCAGAACTCGTTGCGATCGATGCGCTCAGGTGTGTTGTTGGTCTCGTCACACACGACTCGGAAGTCGTAGATGCCGCGACGGCCCTTAATGTCCCTGAGGTAAGGCTCGACGAGGTTGCGGAACGTCGCCCTAGTGAACTCATCGTTGAATTCAAAGAGGGTGAACTTCGCGGAGGTCGAGATCGCCTTCTCGAGGACGATGAAGAGGCGGCGAACGTTGATCCTATCGAAAGCCGAAGGCTTACCGAGAAGGGTCTTATCACCGTAGAGAACAGTTCCTTCACCAGGAAAGTTGACGACTGGGTTGATGTCAGCTTTATAGATGACGTCCCTGTCGGTTTTGTCTGGGTTGAAGGCGAGCTTCACAACGTTCTTGATCTGACCGCGGTTGAAGCCTGCGGGTGAGAACCAAGGATCCCTCGTGTTGTCGGTGCGAACGATCGTTCCAGCGACGTCGCCGTTCAAAGGAACCCAGCGATACGTATCGTTGTACTTGTCGTACATGTACTTGTATCCTGAATCCATGACGGCGTATGAGCTGTTGTGGACCGCGTTGCGGAAGGTCACCAATGAATCAGCTGGGCTGTGGGACGAAGTCGCGACAACGAGGCTCTTAGGAGGAGACACGAGAACGATGCAGTCCTTGCGAACTTCAGCGATGTTGTCGATGATCCAGTTTGCGAGACCCTCACCGAGCGCACCATACTGATTCTTTCCTGTAAGGATGAGCGAGACGTCGACCTGTTCGGTCTTGGCGAACTTGGAATACGCGTCCGTCAGGTTTGCCAGAGTCTGAGTCGTCTCAGTCACGCCGTCGTACCCGCTGCGGAACGACTGGGTGTAGGGACCAACCGTGATCGCCGTCATGTTGGAAGCGGTGTTTGAAGTCACGCCGGCCCTTGCGTTGGCGAACCAGACGTACTGCGACTGCTGGTTGATAACGGTCTGATAGAAGTTCGTCGCGCCGTCTTCGGTCTTTGCATCCGAAGCGCGTGAGAGACCTTTCCAGATCTCAAGAACTTGACCAGCCGTGCCGGTGAAGACGCCGTCTTCGTCGACAACCGCGACATGGAGCTCGTCGCCGGCGCCGCCGAGCGATGAAGTGTACCTCGAGGTGCCAGGTGCGGCATCGACGAAGTTGAAGAACTCCCAGTAACGGGTAACGGAGTTTGAGCTAACGTTCTGCGACAAGTTATAGGTGGTCGAAAGCGAGATGTTTGCCTGAGCCGTGTAGACCGTCGAGTTCGCAGTCACCGAAGGTGCACCGATCGAGGTGATCTTGATGTTCTGAGTGCCGAGTGTTGAGTTACCAGCTACCACGTAGTCGCCAACGTTAAGTAGGTTGACGATTGTGTTGGCCATCGTGTTGGCGTTGGTGTTCGAAGTGGCTGAAGTCACGACGATTTGAAGGGTGTTGCTGTTAATCGTAAAGCTAAAGGCCGGAACGCTGTCCGAGTTACCGGTCAAGGTGGCCGAGTAGGCGTTCGTCGATTCACAGGTCGAGATCTTCAAGCTGTTGCCTTGGTAGCCGGCGTACTTACCGATCCAGTATGCGTTTGCATCAAAAGTTCCAACTTGGTTATCGTATGATTCGCTGTTCCTTACGCTCGTGTTGGCGAAAGAGACTGAGCTGTTGACCGCCGCCACTGAGTTGTAGGCATTAGATGCATTAGAGCGAACGACGTAGAGCTGATTGCCGTAGGCCAAGAAGCTTGAGGCTGTGAAGAAAGTTTCGTAGTTGTTTGCGGTTGGGCGTCCGAAAGTTGCGACGAGTTCATCTTCGCTAGAGATCAAAACTCTCTCGTTAACCGGTCCCCACCTGAAGACGCCCGCGATCGCACCCTGAGTGGTTGACACCGCAGGGACGATGGTGGTAAGATCGACTTCAGAGACGTTGACGCCAGGACTTACTTGAAATGGCATGATTTTCTCCTTTGATCATAAAATTAGAGCAATAAATCGTATTCTTATTTATAAAAAGGCTAGTTTAGAAGCAGGCGGTCGAACTCGTCGCCTGAGACCGTCATCACGTCTTCTTCAGGCATACCGTCGTCTTGGAATCCGAAGGGAGACATGTTCTCCTCGATCTGCCTCTCGTTCTCCTCTAGGATCCTCTGTCGAACGTCGGTGTCCGACAATTCCTTGAAGTACTCTTGACTAACCATCCATGAGAACAGGACCAAGCACATGACCAAGTCGTCGTGATGGCCTTCTTCGGCGTTGAACGACGACTTATCCGCGACGTAGGTCGAGAGCTGCTGGATGACTTCAAAGTCGTTGAGCTTTATCTTATTCGACTCGACCAGAGACTTGAGGTTGGAGCAGCCTATCCTCTTCGTGACCTTCGTGGTCTTGACGCCGAGTCGACTTTGGCTTCCGCCCGAACCAAGCATGACTCCCTTTCGACCGCTGGTCTTAGTCGTGACCACGTTCTCGTACTCAAGGTCCTGGTGAAGGATGTTGACGACCTGCGACCCTATGTTCGTCTCAACGAGGACCCAAGCGCTGTTGTAGTACTTGGCCACGTTCATGATTAGGGTAGGAAACAGGAGCTCCGATATGCTGCTGTTCTTATAGGTCGCGACCACCTCGTACGGCACTGTCGTCGCGTCTATCACGGTGAAGGCCGAGCTGTCCTGACCGAGACCCTCGGCCAAGTCGACCGTCATGAAGTATTGGTGACCCTTCTTAGGCTCGGCGAAGACGTTGACTCCCTGCGCGTTCGTCTGCGGCGGGAAGAACACGAGCTTCGACAAGACCGACGGGTGGATGAGGGTGTTCGACGACCCAAGGAACTCACACTCGAACTCCTGCCTGAATTGATCGACCGAGGTGTTCTTGATCATCAGATCTTTCCAAGCCTCGTCGCGTCCCGGAACGTCCGACCAATGTACGTCGACTCGGGCGTAGGTGTTGCGATCCTGCTCGGAGTCGATCCAGATCTTATAGAAGAGGTCCATACCGTTCGGCGTTGAAGTTATGATGAGTTTAGTCGTTTGACCAGAAGATATCGTCGGGAAGACCGAGGCGAAGAACTGGTCTTGAATGTTGCGCGGAACGAAGGCGAACTCGTCTAGGTAGATGAGGTTGTAGGACTGACCGCGGATCGCGCTCGATGAGGTCGACGAGGCGAGGATCTTCGACCCGTTCTCAAGCTCGATGCTTCCCTTGTTCCACTCGACTATCCCCTGCTGCATCCACTTCGGAAGCCACTCGTAGGCCAGTTGAACCCTAGCCAAGATCTCACGGGCCTGCCTCTCCTTGTTAGCGAGGACGGCGACGTTGTAGTTCTCGTTGAAGAGAACTTTATGAAGGAGGTAGCCTACGACGCCCGTGGTCTTACCGACCTGACGAGGCATCTTACAGATCGTGTACCTGTTCGCATCGAAGACGTCGAACATCTTGACTTGGTACTTGTACGGTGCGAAGTCTATGAGGCCTCGGTCGACGTTGACGATCTTAACGTACTTCTGACAAAAGTACTCCACGTCTCTCGAACATTTCAGGTACTCCTGCACCTGATCCGCGGTGAACGGTATCTTTACGTCGCGGCTCTTTAGGTTCTTATTACCTAAGTAGATCTCACTCATTGCTCTTTATCATCTTCAAGAGGTCTGCCGACGTCAGGTAGAGGTTGTTGTTCACGGTCTTTGGACCCTCGTCCTTGACGTCTTCGAGCTGCTTCTGCTTCTTCGCGAGCTCGAGTAGGTCTTTGTTCGCGTCGACCATCGTCTTCAATAAGTTCGTCACGACCTCGAAAGCCCTAGGCGACTCAGACTGCTTCGCGACGTCTATGATGTCCTCAAGTGCGTGTGAACCCTTGTTGATGAGGTCGTATAGGTTGCTGCGCGCGAATTCGTAGTCGTCGGTCGCGATCTTAGGTGTCAGGTCGGTTATCCTCGACTTACTCGGCATGTCGGGTAGGTTGAGCGACTGCCCTATGATATCTTTCTTATCAGCCACTTGGGAAGTCCGTAGTTGTGATCACATAGTCGAAGTTGTCGGTCTCATCGATCGACGTGTATGGAATGGTGTCCGCGAGAATCGTCGTCGGGTTTCCGTTTGCGTCTAGTCCCGGCTGGGTGACGACCCTGTTGAGGGCGAGGTTCGCCGTCATGGGAGCGAATGAGTTGACAGTCGCGACCTTGATCTGCTTCGCCTTCGTCACCGGACCGTAGAGGTACGCCTTCATGGTGAAGTTGATCGTCCAGATCAAAGCGCGCCGCTGGGTGAAGTCAGTCGCGTACGTATCCTCGATGTCGATGGAACCGATGACGATCGGGATGTCCGTGGTGTTCTCAAAGTCAGCCAGAAGCTGAGCCGATATGGTCCACTCAGGGGTGAAGTAAGGGAGGATCTGCTCGACTATCCTAGTCGCGTCCTCGGTCTGCTTCGTCATGATGGACATGGTGAAGTCGATGTCGTATGGAACGGGTGAGTACACCTTCTTGAGGACGCTGTTGCCCGATACGTTTTGGTTGGTATACAGCGGGATCGTGGTCTGAAGCTTCCTGTCGCTGGCGTACCTTATGCCGCTGATCTCGAAGCCGATCCTTGGAAGTATGGCCGCAGTCTGAACTATGCCGGTCGGGTTGGCTTCGACGCGGGCGAGGAACTTCTCCCTCGGTCCGTAGGCGATGGGAACCTTGAAGCTCGTCACCACGTTTCCGTTTGCGTCGAGCCTCTCGATCTTGATGTTGTTGAACAGCGTGCCGAATATGACCACGTATTTGCGAAGAAGCGAGTGATAGAATGGGACTGAGAGCATTAGCTTCTATAGCCTCCAGCCTTTTCACTGAACGGATCGAACTCGGTGAAGTCGATGAAGTCTTGACCTTCAGTCTCATAGACGTCGTTCTCAGCTTGCACGTCGATGGCTTCGATGTCGAAGCTCTCAAGGATGATCCTCTCGCCGGATTCAGTGACGAGAACGTTTCCGTTCTCAGCGAGAAGCTCGTATCCATCAGACTTAAGTGAAAGGGCGTTGTATACGCCGTCGATCTCGGTGATGCCGGTGTTGAAAGTCTCGCTGCTAGCTTCATAGAGCTCGCAGGTCAAGTCGTAGGTCTGAAGGGCACCGAGCTGATAGAATATAGGCTTGACGTCCGCGTTCTTAATCTGAAACACCGATCGCGTCAATGGAAACCAGATGAGGTCTCCTTCCTTCGGACGAACGTCGGCCGTGTAGTTTCCGACTTCTGCCTTGAAAGTCCTCTGAGCGATCGTGAACACGATCTGGTCCCTGACCTGCAGTCCAAACTTCGATAAGAACTCCCCGTCTCCGGTGAAGCCGTCGACGTTCCTTATGTAAGCCTCGATCAAGTAGGATGAGTTGTATGAGTATGAACCCTCCCTGAAGACGTCGTCGCGGTTGCTCGTGGTCCTAGGGATGTAGTATACGTCGATGCCGTAGATCCTGATCGACTCAATGATCAAGTCCTCGATGAGGTTCTGCTCAGCGGTGGAGTTGAAGTTGTTGAAGAAGACGGAGGTTGCCATCAATCATCCGATCATATCGTATGCGGGCAACGAGTAGGACACCGCCATCTCGTTCTCAAGCTTCTCAATCTCAGCTTCGGCGTCGTTGTATATCTTCTCACCGTTGAAGGTGACCCCTCCCGGAAGCTGAAGACCGTTGAACTTCGTCAAGTTGGTGCCCCACTGCTTCTTGATGAGTTGCGTCGCGTACCTCTGAAGCCAGCGATCGTTCCATACGTCCGTGAACTTGGTCGGGTCGACGATCTGATAAGCCTCGATGACCAAGTACTGACCGGCCTCAACCTTGTTCCAGTTGACGTCGATGTACAAGCGATTCGTGTTCCTGTTGTAGCGGATCGGCTGCTTACCGACGAGAAGCTGCTCAAGGAGCTGGATGTGTTGAAAAGCCATGTAGTAGGGAACCATCGACTGGTAGGTTAATGTGTACAGGTCGTTCAACGCGATCTGGTAGCGTATGTTGAAGATGTTGTTGGTAGCGATGTAATCGCCGATGTCGAAGATGTTGACGACACCTATGATGTTCTGTGGGATGGTGATGTATCCACCCTTGAAAGCTTGTACGCTCGCGCCCGATCCGCCGCTGGTCGTGATGGATACGTTTGGATCGAGCCTATAGTTCGATCCCCTCGCGGTGACGTTGATCGATTGAATCGTGCCGTTCGCGTAGGTCGTGAGCGTCGCAGTTGCCCCCGTGCCTGTCGTGTCGCCGGTCGCCGCGGTGATCGTGACAGTGTCCGTGTTTGAGTAGCCCGTGCCTCCGTCGTAGACCATAACCTCCTTGACTACGTCTGGGAAGTCGCCGGCTTGAAAGACGTGGCGGTAGAACTGCTTCTCGGTGCCGTCGAAGTGATAGTCGTAGTAGTATTTGAGCGCCTCGTCGATGCGATCGTCGACCTGATCGTCGTCGACGTTGATCTCGATGACCGGCTTGCCGAGCTTACGCAGGCAGTACTCTTTGAATTGGTCTCTGGTCGTTGGAGTGGCCATTATAAATTTCCTCTTTCAGGTATTTATAATCAGCCGTAGCAGTTGACGTTCCCGCTTCCGGTGCTGGCGTCGGTGGGAGGCGGAGGGTGCAAAAGGTCGGCTGACGCGGGATCCCCTACCACGACTACTTTCTTATTGTTTATTTTTACTGTCATGCCGACGGGATTCAAAGCCCCGCCGACGTGACTGTTCTGATCACCGTCGACCGCCCAAAGCTTTCCATTGACGAAGACGGAGCTTTGACCGGTCACTATGGTTGTGGCTCCGCACACCCTCAGATCATCCTGTCTGTGTGCGGCTGTCAAGTCTTAGACTCCCAAGATCTCTTTGAACTCTTCGGTGTGCTTCTTGCGATCCTCAAGGCCGATGGTGCCACCGTTGATGCGCTTCGTGACGGCGACCACGTCATCTTTGTCGGCAAGAGCGTTGAGGCCGTTCTTTTTCCAGAACCAAGCTGCCGACTCGATCGCGCCCTGCGGCGTAGCGAGGTAGGCAACGGCTTCATCCACGCTTACTCCGGAATCAGTTGCGAACCCAGTATAGTTGCTTTTTCCGGTAAGTTGGATAAGTCCGCGGCCGCGAAACCTATAGCCGTCGCCAGAAGCAGTATCACCATTACCCATTCTCGAGGCGTAAACAACGTTCGCAATTTTTTCAGGCTTCCTAGCATATTCGTTCGGGTCCTTGTCCCTGAAGTACTTGGGGAAAATCTTCATGAGTCCATCGGCTGAGTAGTTGAGGTTCTCCTCGATGACGCGGAAGCCGCCCGACTCATGCGCGGTCTGCGCGAGGAAGTGCGCGAGACGGAGACCTGAGATCTCATACTTGCTCGCGAGGGTCTCAAAGCTCTCAACAAGCGCCTTGACGATGTCCGGCTTTGAGTTTGGGTAGCCGTGCTTAATTTGTTCTTCTGTTAACATAGTGTCTCCTTACTTAGAATTAAGAATGTTGATTATGTTGTCGAGCTTTGTGTTGTTGACAGTCACGAGCTCCCGACTCAATTCAATCTTTAGATCATCAATCATCATAGAAACAAAGTTTCTCCAGAAAGCTTTTTGAACTTCTGTAATGTGAGGAGGCCACTCAGTGATGAGGTCTGCCGGAACGGATCCGTCGTTCGGCATGTCTCTCCAGTACGGCCAAGACACACACTGCATCGCGAACTTTTCTATAAGTTCTTCCATAAGTTACCTCATTGATCAGCGAAAGTAGTTGAAGGAGGTGTGAATCCTGTAGTATAAACAGCAACACCTTTGGTGATTCTAACGTCATCTATATAACAACCTGCCCCTGATGAAGCAAATTTTGTTACGCCGATTCTTAATTCATCCGTGGTGGTGACTAAAGCGCCGGATAAAGTTTGCGGTGTTCCTACAGAAACGCCATTCTTGTATAATGTTAAAGTATTCACATTTCTTACTAAAGCAACGTGTGTCCAAGCATTTGCCGTCAGTGAGCTAGCATCTGTTATTACTTTTTGACTAACACCGTCTTGAGCAATGGCCTGTAAGAAACCTGAAGACGTCATTTCAATAAGAAATGGAACGCTTGTGCCGGCAGAGTTAGATTTTGATATGAATCCTGTTCTTGTAGATGTTCCTAATGGATACACCCAAAGCTCTATTGTCCAACTTCCAGCTCTTAAATCATAGAACTCAGAAGAAGTGCTGAGGTAATAACTATTAGTCGCGGCTGGTATTGATATGCTAGAGTTTCCAAATTTTTCTTGAGTTGTAGATATTGTTGCAGTACCATAATTAACAATGTTGTTTTTACCAGTTTGATCGATTACGCCTGCGTTTGTGAAGTTTAAAAGTAAAGCTGTGTTTGAAATGGCTGTAAGAGGAGCAGTTGGTACTGTAAAGTTGCTGGTGTACAACGCAGTTCCTTTTACGTATCTTATATTCGACATATAGCCAGTTACATAAGTAGAACCACCAGGATCCTTACCGGTAGTGAATTGAAGGTTGTTTGTCCAGTTTAATGAATCGGTGTAAGTGGAGCCAACTTGCGTTCCGTTGACAAACATCTTAGTCGATCCCGAAGATCTACAAAGCGCGATGTGATACCACTGCCTAAAAAGAGATGTCGTATAAGTTATCCTTGCAGAGGCGGCTGTTGAGTCGCCTCCTGAATAAACAATCTGAGTCCCACTATAATAGAACAAGATTCTGTTGAATCCTGACGTTGCCTGAAGGTTGAACCAGTCTTGTCTTGCAGTGGCGAGTGGATAAGCCCAAAACTCAATTGTAAAATCTTGACCGGTTGAAGGCAACAGTGCTGCAGAAAATCCACTGCTCTGTAAATAATCTGCTGAGGAAGAACCAGCGAGATATGCGCTCCCTCCAACTGTTGAGGTAGAGTAAGAAGAAGATGGCACGAATGGAGAGAAGGGTTGAACGCTCGCTGTGCTTGTGATTGTAATAGATCTAGCGTTGCTTGAATTATCAACAAACCTATTACTTTGACAGCTGAGAAAATCTGTACCTCCAACCTCTGTGAGCGGGGTCGTCGAAGGAGTGAAGTTGGAAGTGTAAAGAGCTTGATTTGATACGTATCGCAAGTTTGATACGTATCCATTAAAGTATGAAGTCCCAGCGACAATGCTTCTGCCGATGGTCAATGACGTATTGGTGAACGTATAAGAAGTTGAAGAGGATCCCACTGAACTACCATCTACATAGAGTGTTACAGTTCCGGAGTTTCTTACAAACGCGACGTGATACCACCTGCCGACTACCGGAGGCGTTCCTAATCCAGAACTTCCACCGACACCTAGAATGTTTTGAGAATTGTTTCTTACCGCCCAACCTAAGGCGCTACCGTAAACTTGAAACCCTGCACTGCTCGATGCACCAAGTATTGCAAAGGGTGACGGTGAGTTACCTACGCCCGATGACACTGTGCTAAAATTTACCCAGCCTTCGATCGTAAAGTCTGCGTCCGGTGCCGTAACCGTTGCCTGTAGATAGTCGCTGCTGCCGTTAAAATAATTAGACCAACCGGTATGACTGAATGGAGAAAATGAACCCTGTTGAGGTTTACCGTTCGTGTTTATAATTAACGAGTTAGTAGAACCGTCGACAAATACTGTGTTGTTTGATCCATCAGTTCCTTCGGCATGAGTCAAGAAAGTATTGTAGTAAAAATTTGCATCTGTCACAACAGCCGGTGGAGGGGAGGGCCAAGCAGTATTTCTTACAGATCTTTCAAGATCTTTAAGAGACCACATGCCAACCGCGCTTGTTGTGTTCGATGTGATTACACTTCCGTGTACGCCACCGTCCGGCCTAATTCTTGCCATTAGCTTATCTGCTCAAAACTACAAATTGCTGTCAATGAAGTATTCACGCCAGCGGTAAGCTGAAGTGAAGTGTTTTCTAAGAGGTAGATCGGGTTGTCTTTACCTAAGATCGTCAAAGACGCGTTTGCCGGCACCGTTACCGCGCGTGCGATGTAGGTATTCGTTCCAGCGTTGTTGTATTCAACGGTCACTGAGACTGCCGACGGCGTCGTGTTTATATTCGCGATCGTCAAAGAATTGATCTTATATACAGCTCCAGAAGCGTTTGGATTCTGTACGACGTTCGCCGCCGTGGTGCTCACCGAAAGCGTCGACGTATTTCCATAGATCGTAGTGACGTTCACTATGTTTGGGTTAGCCATATTATCCTCCGAAGACGATTGCCATCGCTATCGCCTTGCCTGTTGTAACGTTGGAGCTTCCGCCGCCGGAGCTCGGGGTCGACCAGTAAACTGAGCTGCCGTTAGACGTAAGTACTTGACCTGAACTGCCAAGACCTCCATTAGCATATATACCTGCGCCGCTGGTGATTATAAGTTCGCCGGTGGACGTGATCGTTAAATTTCCTGAGATCGTGGTGTTGGCGCCGGTGAAGTTAAGATTTCCTGATAGCGTCCTTGAGTCGGTATTCTGCACATAGTTGGCGGCCGCCGTGTCGTTCAGGTAAGAAGCATTGTTGGACGTCAAAGAGTTGTTGACGTTTAGGTTTCCTTCGGTCTTACCGAATGCATATGTTGCGTTGTTAGACGTTATGGTTCCAATGTACGCAGAGTTTACAAACAACCCTGTCGCGTTTGCAACGATTCCAGTGTTGGCAAGGATTGAAAGAGTCCCAGATCCTGTAATCGGACCGCCGGTGAGACCATTTCCCGATCCAACGGAAGTCACCGTTCCGGTGCCTCCACCTCCACCCGTTAGAAGATTGGTGCCAACGCCGTTTGCAGCTGCGGAGATATCAATATATGCTCCGCGATTATTGCCACCGCTTTCAAAAATTCTTATTTTATTTTGATAAACATCGATTGTTATCACACCGTTTGTCGTTCCATTCGGTGCTTTTGCTAACCTTATCTCACCACCTTCGTCTCCACTGGCAGCCGTTGAAACAAGATCTAGTCCAGTGATAGTTCCATTGGCAGTGACTACACCGGTGGTGTATATTCCAGTGGTGTTTCCTGTATTGTTTGAAGATCCTAGGTAGGATGCGCTGTTCGCGGTGAGGGCGTTGTTTACGTTCAGGTTGCCTTCAGACTTGCCGAACGCGTACGTTGCGTTGTTGGCGTTCTGTGTAGCAACGTATGACGCGTTTACGAATACACCAGACGCGTTGGAAACGAGACCCGTGTTCGCCACGATGTATGTCGCAAGGTTAGAGACCAATGCGCTGTTGACGTTGAGGTTTGACTCGGTCTTACCGTTCAAGTATCCAGCAGCGTTGGCTGTTAGGGTCGCTACGTTTGCCGACAAACCAGCGGTCGTCTGATATCCAGCGGCCGCGGTGCCTCCGAGGTACGAAGCATTGTTTGCAGAACCTGAGAAAGCGGTGCTGTTGATCGTCGCGTACACCGAGGTGTTACCCACGCGATGCGTGTTGGCATGGAAGTCGGCGATGTGGAAGGTCGCGTTGGCGGTGTCGATGTACGGTGAAGCGTCAGGCTCCGGCGCGTAGTTGTCGAACACTTTCCAGAAACCGTCGGTCGCGTCTCTGAAGAATCCTGCGTGGTGGTACGAACCGTCGTTGTAGTTGCCGGCGAAGCCAAGGTCTGGATTAGTAACGTTGTTGTTACTATTCAGGTAGATCATGTTATCGATGAGCGTAAGGTTGTTCGCCCCGATCACCGCGACGTTGCCTGTCACGGTGAGGTTGCCCGTGATCGTCATGTTTCCAAACGAGACGGTGTCGGTAGTCCTTACGTTCTGATCCATCCTATATGGAAGGCGCGCTTCACCCAATGTGCCGCTTGAGATGTTTGTGGCGTTTGAGGCAAAGGTGGTCGCGTTGGTGTACGCGTTTCCGGATTTGTTGTCGGTATAAGTTCTTAAGTCAGAAGCGGTGTTTCCGCCGAGGTAGCTGGCGTTGTTTGAAGTCAAAGAGTTGTTGACGTTGAGGTTCGACTCAGTCTTACCATTCAAGTACGTAGCGGCGTTTGCACTTAAGATCGCCACATTAGCGCTTAGACCCGTCATAGTCTGGAAGGTTGCGTCGGTGTAAGCGACCGCGTTGGAATAAGCGTTTCCAGCTTTATTGTCGGCATAGGTCCTAAGATCTGCCGCGCTGTTGCCTCCTAAGTAGGAAGCGTTGTTAGACGTAAGCGAGCTGTTTACATTCAACGATCCAGCTGTGTTTGCATCGAAGTTACCTACTACGTATCCCGCGTTTGAAGTCGCAGAGTTTGAGTAGGTTATGATGAGGTAGCCGTTGGAGTTTACGACTGAGCTAGTGATGCTTATGCCGTTTGAACCATCGACGCCGTTTACTCCGTTGGTTCCATTGGTGCCATTAGTACCATTAGCACCGTTAGCTCCAGCCGGTCCGACCACGTATCCAGCATTCGCGGTGGCTGAGTTGGAATAGGTGATGATCAAATAACCGCTGCCGTCGATTGTGGCTGAAGTTATACCGACGCCATTCGCCCCAGTTGCACCTGTCGCTCCAGCAGCACCGTTAGCGCCGGTGTTGCCGGTCGGTCCGGCCGCGCCGACAACGTAGCCGGCGTTTGCAACGACGGAGTTCGAGAAAGTCACCATCAAGTGACCGTTCGCGTTCACCAAAGCGCTTGTGATTCCTACACCAGTGGACCCGTTCGGTCCCTGCAGACCACCATAAGAAAGGTTGGTCCATGCGTCGACGCCGTTTCCAATCTTAAAGTTGCGTGTATCAAGCGCGACGCCGATCTCACCGTTCGCCAGAACGCTGTTGGCGGAAGCCCATTCGGCCTCAGAACCTCTCCTGAATTGAAACTGAATGAATGCCATTCAGGTAACTCCTCCACAGTCTATGCTCATGCCGACTGAAAAATCCGTGGTCGGCGTCCCACAGTCGTATATTAGGGAAGCGCCGGTAGCTATAGGTCTACCGTTGACCTTTGAATCTTCGGGTAGATTAACTCCACTATTTATGGCTTCAATCGTGGCGTTTCCCAAGACGATCGTGTTGCCTGAAAGATAGAGGGTATGAAACCTTAAACCATCCGTGCCTATGTCAACAGTGTTGTTGGTGGCTGGGACTAAAGCAGTTGCTACTTCGATCGTTGCGACTGAGATCGACTGTCCGTTGGTGAATCCACCTCCTCCACCTCCGCCGCCGACTACGTATCCGGCATTAGCGACGTACGTGTTTGAATATGTGATCTTTAAGTAACCGTTTGCGTCGACCGCTGCGTTTGTTATGCTTATGCCATTTGCACCTGTAGCTCCAGACGCGCCGACGACGTATCCAACGTTAGCAACATATGAATTGGAGTAAGTGACGTTGAGGTAACCACCGCTTATCGCGGTGTTCGTTATACCGACACCATCGACGCCGTTGGTTCCATTGGTACCATTCGTTCCATTGGTTCCGTTGGTGCCATTCGCGCCGTTTGCACCAGCTGGTCCTACGACGTATCCAACGTTCGCGACATGCGAATTGGAATAAGTTATGTTGAGGTAGCCGCCGCTGATCGATGTATTTGTTATTGAGATCCCATCGACACCGTTCGCGCCTGCCGGTCCAGTGGGTCCAGTTGCACCGGTGGGTCCTGTGGCTCCAGTAGCGCCAGTGGGTCCAGTCGCGCCGGTCGCACCGTTCGCGCCATTGGCACCCGTCGGACCTGTAGCACCAACCACGTAGCCTGCGTTCGACGTGGCGGAGTTTGAATAAGTTATGATGAGGTAACCGTTGCCGTTGACCGTGGCGTTGGTTACACTAATACCGTTTGCACCCCTTGGACCTGTTCCTCCACCACCGGCGCCGCCCGCGGCGAATATGAACTTTCCAGAAGCGGCGTCGTACTGCAGGTAGTAGCCGTCTTCAATCGTGCTGGCGTCGACGTCGTCTAAGCGCGCGAGCTTGACTTCGCCGCCTCCGCCCATCTGCGAGTGATTCGTCGCGAACCTGTGAAGGTCGGCGATCGACTTCTTAAGAATGTCGAGCTCACGACGAAGGCCTCGTGGAAGCTCATCGACGACGTCTTGTATCTTTCCGGGTGCCGACTTGGAGATGTCTTTAACCGCGAGTGTGATGATGTCGTCTTTTGGAAGCTCAGGTTGAGGCTGAGCCGCGTTCTCTTCGATCTCTTCTACCGGTGCTTCTTCGGCGATAGGCTCTTCAGCGGTCGCGGCGATCGTCTCTTCAATCGGAAGCTCAGCGATCGTCTCAGCGACTTCTTGCTCGATCGCTTCAACGTATTGTGGGTTGCCGGACACGAGAGCGTTGAGTGACTTATTGATCTCATCGAGGAGCTTCTGCTCCTTCTCCCTCTTCGCTCGAGCTTCTTCCTTCTTAGCTTCAAGCGCGCGCTGCTTCTCAGCCTGCTCGTTCTCGATCTCCTCAAGCTTACGCTTCGCCTCAGGACCAAGCATCGAAGCGAGACCCTCTAGGTACTGCTTCTCCTTGAGCTTCTTATCTTCGATGTCCTTGAGCGCCTTCTCGCCGGCAGTGCCTAAAGCTTTGGCGAATCCCTCAAGGAGCTTCTTCTCATCCATGTCGAGTTATCGTGTCACTTGAGGGGTGATCGTGGCGATGCCTTCAGTAACGCGGGTCACTACGCCCGTGTTGCTGGTGATCTCAATGTCGTAGACGTACCTGCCCGAAGACAGGTTCGCCGTCGCGTTTGAAGTGAGTGAGATGTTGACGTAGCCGGTGCTGTTGCCGGTCGCCGTGAAGGATGTGCTGTTGGAAGAAGTGTAGTACTTCCTGATCTGACCGGCGACCGTGTAGGTCGAGAGATCGATCGCGTTGTTGCTTGAATCTTTGACAAGTATCGCGTTTGAGTAGGTCGCGCCTTGGTCTATGACCAGATTGAGTTTCGTTGCCATGGTAACCTCGACTTAGCTTCAAACTATTTATAATGTCAAAGAAAAGCTTGGCTCCCGTCGTATCTCGACCAGTATACGTAGACCTTGACGTCGCTTCGCCTGTAGTCTTGGTGGTAGACGCCCTCGTCGTCTAATCCCAGCGCCTGGGCCAGCTCGAGACTGTTCCAGACCTGTAGGACTTCGTTCTCATCTATGAAACGCTTGATGTGCTTATTCTGTGCGTCTACATACTTGACCATCCCGTCGATGTTTTTATAGTAGTCGTACTTAGGGTAGGTGATGTTGAAGTGACCGCACCTGATCCACCACCCTAAGCACGCGTCCGAGTCGCGGTAGACTAAGACTATAGGATCTTTCCACTTCTCTTTGAGGTCGTCCAAGTGATAGGCGAAGAAGTGACTCTTAACTATCTTCCTTCCGATTCCGTGCGTGAAGGGTCGATCGAACTCAGCTTCGGCTTCCTCCTTGCTGAGCATACTGAACATCTTAAAGTTGTCGCCGAACTCCATTCCCGGATCAAAGTACGACCCGAGATGCATGAGCTGACGCTTGCCCGAAGCGTCGTGATAGTACCTGCGATCTAAGGAGAAGTCGCTCTGGTTGATGTCGCCGCTGAAGTAGATGCTGCGAACCACCGAGCTCCATTTGGAGCCCGGTGCGCCTGTGACGAATATGTAGTCGCCGCTCACTTTAAGATCTCTGGCTTATAGACCGAGTTGATCTCAAGTGCTTCGTTGGTGAACTTGACGAGCGTTTGAAGCGACTTCTCATTCAACGACTTCTTGATCTTATTGTAGGCGTTGAGCATGTCGTCGCCGATGAACCACTCATAGTCTCCACCGTCTTTGACGATCTCGGCCCGCGCCTCAGGATCTTCAAGCATCTTCCTTACGGCCTGCTGAAGCTTCGCCTTGTTTGGGTTGTTCTTACCGACCCATAGGGACTTCTGAAGGACGTCGCGGTAGTTCTTCACGAGAACGTAGGCGTCGTAGAATTCACCGGAAGGAGCCTTGCCCCACTTAGCTTTGTACGCTTCCTCGAAGCTAGGCGATGCGAAGTTCTTATCCTTCACGATCCTACCGGTCTTGAGGTCGAGCACACCGTGGTTGAACCATTCCTTGAACTTACCCTCTTTGACGGTAGGCTCAATGAACTTCTTCTGACTCACGAACGTCTCACGAACCACGTTCAGCTCACCGCGGAGCGCCGCGAGACGCGCTTCGGTTGGATCCATTCCCTTGACGAAGGTGATGTGTTCATTGAAGCAGGCGATGTATTCATCGACGTTCTTCTTTGGTCCGCACACGAGAAGTGTTATCGCCATGACGTCCGGACGACGACCTGAGGTGCTGCCGAACTTGATGCGCTGCGAGTATGGATCGAAGGGCTCGGCCATGTGGCTCACTGTGATGTTGAGGTTGACGAGAGCGATCGGGTCGTACTTATCGTAGTCGTAGTCGACCTTGTCCGTGAGGAAGCTCTCGGCGTTTCCACCGTGCGCGACCATGATCACTTTCGGATCTTTCTGAAGCTCGTTGTGAAACTTATTGAACCCAGGAATATCTTGAGCACCTGGGATGTGCTCAACGATGACGGGCTCACCGATAAACTTCTCAAGGTGCTTCGACACGATGGTGGCCCAGACGGACGTGCCGCCTCCCGGCTTCTGTGGAACGATGAGCCTATAGTCGGCCAGCGCGGCCGATGCGCTGACGGCGACCGCCGCGATAGCGAGTAGAATCTTCTTCATTTATACCTCCAAGTACCAGTTCTTATTAGCTTTATTGAGGATCTGTTTGGTCACTTCAGTGGTGTAACCGGTCAGCTGCAGCATAGGTCGATCCCACCACCCCATGTTGCAGGTCGCGTGAGGCATGTCACGCCATTCCCAAGTGATGCAGTCGCCGGCCCTCCACTGGGTGAAGAACGCGTTGCCGAGCTGAAACACCTGTCCGTGCTTCCAATCGTCGAGCATCACCGCGAAGCGCCTCATGGTCGATGGGTCCTTGTCGAACTCCGTCACTTTGTAGCTGTTCTCCCTCTCAGGGCGCGCGGCGAAGTTGTCGATGTGCCAAACGAGCATCTGTCCGGTCGTCTGGTTGTGGAACTTAATGCTTGGGTCTTCCAAGCCGAGCCACCTAGCCACGCGCCTGAAGATCTCAACGTCTTTCGCCTCGGTGCGCTTGAACACCTCCATCTTAGGATTGGCGCCGGCGCGAATCAAGTCGTTCTCCTCAGGCGTGGCTGAGTATAGACCTTCCTGCTCGATCTTCTTGTCGTAGTTGTTGCGTGAGCTCCACGTCGAAGCTTTCGCTTCAGGGAGGCACTTAACGATCGCATCCGTGAAGTCGTTGGTGAACCTGCAGACGTGCGTGTAGCTGTCGGCTCCCGGTGTCGGCGGGACGCTTGGGTCGAAGTGCCACTTGCTCTGGCTCTTAGTATACTCCCAGCGGCTGTCGCCCCAATTCTCGTACTCTGTCATGCGTAGTCTACCTTTGCTTTGTTGAAGAATACACCATACACCATGGCAAAGATCGCCAAGATGACAAGCGTTAAACTTATAGGTCTCATAAGTATGTCGAAGGGTTCAAACAATGATCTGTACTGATAAGCGAGCTTCTCCAGCCTGTCGCTAAGGACGAAGCCTATGATGAATGAAGCCCTACCGAACTTAAAGTGTTTGAGAAAGAATCCAAGAGCGACACAGGCCGCAAGCATCAAGTAGTCTTCGACGTAACCGGTGTATTGAACGCAGCTCCAGACGACTAAGGCAACGATTGGCCAGAACCAGTAGTCGATGCGCACCTCAAAGATCTTACCGATGTACTTGATGGTGGCCATCGCTATCAAGAATGATAATGCCAGCGAAGCGACGTAGCTCATCGTTAGAGTATCAAAGAACTTCGTGTCCTTCAAAAGAGCAGGTGTTCCGAGCTCGATTCCCACTAAGACGAAGAGGCTTAGGATGATCACCTCAAACGGTGCAGCGGGAATCCCAAACAGTACGGTCGGTATGTATCCGGTCGCCTTCTGCGCGTTGTTGGCTCCCTCGCAGCCTATGACCCCGCGTATGTTTCCGTTGCCATAAGTCTCTTTGTTGTTTAATGCGACCGTTTGCGAATAAGCCATCCAATCGGCAACGTTGCCACCTATTCCCGGAAGGGTTCCTACGAATGCACCGATCGCCCCGCCGCGTAGTCCATCTTTCCAATGAGTAAAGCTGTCTTTTACACCATCGACTACTTGCTTCCTATAGTCATCTATCTTTAGAGACACCTTTTCAAACTTTGAGAAATAGAGCTGCAGCAGTTCAGGGAACGCAAGGACGCCGGCGAGGATAGGTATTATCTGCACACCTGCTTCTAAGTATTGCCAACCAAACGTAAACCTAGGTACACCCGACATTGGGTCTTGACCAATCATTCCGGCAAAGATTCCAATTACAAGTCCCATCAACGACCTGAACCAGTAACCGCTGGCGATGAAGCTCACCGTCGTGAATGCCAAGAGCATGAACGCAAGTTGCTCCGGTATGCCGAACGAAAGCACCGCCGCACCGTAGTAGGGAAGGAGTAAGAATACAAGTAGCCCCCAGATCAACCCATTGATCGCACTCGTGGTGATCGCCGCCGACATGGCGTAGGCACCCCTGCCCTTCTTAGCGAGTGGAAAGCCGTCGACCATAGTCGCCGCCGAACCGCTCGCACCGGGAACGTTCAACATGACGCTTGAGAAGCTGTCGCCTATAGTGCTTGAGACTACTATAGATGTCGTGAATACGACTAAAGTGTATGGGTCGTGTCTAAACACATCAAGGAAACTGTAGATTGTGATCAAAGCAGTAGCCGCACCAGCCACTGGAATGAGACCAAACACGAAGCCGTATAAAGTTCCCGCTATCAGCCAGACCAAGTACTCAAGCATCAGAGGCCCTTCTTCATTATAAAGAAGATCCTTCGATCGTTGCTGTAGTTCATCTCCTCTTTATACTCGATCAGCTTATAGTTGTACACCTCGCTGATGTGCCTGATGAACGGTTCGTCCCAGCTGAAGTACTGTATGAGCTCAGAGATGGGGAACCTCTCGTCGACGAATGGCTTGTCGCGGGGATTGACCCTCCAGATCTGGATTCCCTCGGGACGCGTAAGCTTATCTATCGCCTCCACTTCCTCGAGGATCTTCGCCCTAGGTCCAAAGTTTATCGAGCCCAGAGCCATGACGCAGTCGTACTGACGATCGGGAAAGTTACGCTGGTACTCTGTCACCGTCATCTTATAGTCGGCGCCGTCGATGAACGGCTCAATCGCTGTGAACTTGGCCTCTGGAAACTTATCTTTGAAGTGGTTGTACCCACAGCCAACGTCGAGTATGTTCTTACATTCGTGAAGGTTGACGATCATCTCGATCGACTTCGTCTTGCTCTCATCGAATCCTTCGGGCACATCGGGCCAATAGGTGCTGTAGTACTTCTCAAGGATGAGGTCGTGTACGTCCCTGCTGAACATCCAAAGCACTTCGTCGTTGGCTTCCTTGATGAGTGAAAAGATCTTTTCCATGTTAAATCTTTACCTGTACGTTTGAGTGATCGTAGTATATCACCTTCTTAGGATATTCAAGCTCCAGAAGCTCGCAGGCTTCGATGTTGCTCTCAACGCTGATGGTCTCGTTTCTCATCAAGAAGCTCTTTATTCCTTCGTTGCACTTGTCCATGTATACCTTTGGATCGATCTTCTTTAGCATCGCGTAAGATGGAAAAGATATGTCCGCGCCTCCTACGTACATCCACCAGCTGTAGCACACCTCAGTAGGGCGATGGCATGTGATGATTGGGCATTCCGGCCAGTTTTCCGATATGAAGTCGAGCTGATACGAGAAGTCGTGGCACTTGATTATCTTCACGCCTTCGCCGGTGAAGGGAAGGTTCATCTCAGCCTCAATCTCATCCTTGGTCAGATCTTTGAGCCTATCAAATCTCTTGCCGTGCTTTTGATCCGGTCCAAAGTAGACGCCCGAGTGGTAGCTTTTTTCCTCTACATTCTTATCATTTATGAAAGTCCACGACTGCTCCTTAGACCAATCGCTGTAGTCTACGCTGGGACTCCCGTGTAGACTGAGCGCGACTCTGCTCCAGCCGGATCCAGGAGCCCCAGCTATGAATACATACTTGTACATTTTTGCATCGCAAAGAAAATTTTCATCACTTACATTATTATATATACTATATATAAGAAAATGTCAACAACAAGGATTTTTTTTATGAATCTTAAGATTTTTAGGTTCTTCATTGAAAAACTCAACAGAAGCTTCGATCTTCCTAAGTACCAAGACTTGGTGATCAACGAGGACTCCGTGTTCGAGGAGCTGCCGTGGACCCCTGCT
>Ga0315902_10001488_pt1 | contig 37599 bp, 34 predicted proteins | sample LakEriMetagenome_9_FD_203523 | JGI IMG/M metagenome (GOLD analysis project Ga0315902, IMG submission 203523) | Freshwater fungal communities from buoy surface, Lake Erie, Ohio, United States - Buoy 12 MA117 | ecosystem: Environmental > Aquatic > Freshwater > Lake > Lake biofilm | place: USA... | reverse complement strand
TATATTTGTGGTAAAATAAAGAAGATGGAACGTTTGATCGCTCAATTTCGGGCATTGATAGAAAAGACGGATACGCGACTTGTTCGTTATTTACACGCAAAAATAAATTGGGAAAATAGAATTATTGCCATACTCGGAGCACGTGGCGTGGGAAAAACAACGCTGTTATTGCAACACATCAAACTAAATTGCGATATACAGAAAGCACTTTATGTTAGTGCAGATGATTTTTATTTTTCATCCAACACGTTATTCGATTTAGCAACTCAATTTCAGTTGAATGGAGGAAAATATCTTTTCATCGATGAAATTCATAAGTATGCTAATTGGTCAAAGGAGATCAAAATGATGTATGACAATCTTCTGCCGTTAAAAATCATAATAACCGGTTCGTCTATCTTAGATTTATACAAAGGGACGGATGATTTAAGCAGACGAGTTATTCGCTACAATTTAAAAGGATTTTCGTTTCGAGAATACCTCAATTTCACGAATAATTCAAAAGTAAAACCGTATTCTTTAAATCAAATTTTGAAAAATGAAGTTACAGTAGAGGATGTAGAATTTCCGCTGATGCATTTCAAAAATTACCTCAAAAATGGATATTACCCTTTCTTTAACGAGCCTGATTACGAAATAAGATTAAATAACATTCTAAACATGACCATTGAAACAGATATTCCGATGTATGCCAAAATGAATATTGGAACTGCATTAAAAATGAAACAATTACTTTCAATAATTGCCAAGAGTGTTCCGTTCAAACCAAATTTCACCAAAATTGCAGAATTAGTGGAGGTGCATAGAAATCAAATTGCAGAATTCATGTATTATTTTGAGAAGGCAGGGATAATTAACCAATTAAAGGATAAAACAGAAGGAATTCGAGCGATTGGAAAAGTTGAAAAAATCTATTTAGACAATCCCAATTTAATGTACGCCATCGGAACAAATGCAACGGAAATTGGAAACGTTCGAGAAACATTTTTCTTTAATCAAATGAAATTAGAACATTCCGTATTTGCGCATGGAAAGGCAGATTTTCAGATTGACGACTCAATTTTTGAAGTGGGTGGAAAAAACAAAACCAAAAAACAAATCGCAGGCTTATCTGAAGCTTATATAGTCAAGGATGACATCGTTTTTGGTTATCAACATACAATTCCAATTTGGCATTTTGGTATGAGTTATTGATTCATTTAAACAATTAGGGTCGGGATTAATCTCGACCCTAATTGAAGAATCACACATTAAAAATGGTTTCCACCATTTATCTCGTAAATAACATTTCTCTGAATTTTGGCAATGGCCACAACTCGTCATCTACTAATAATTCTAATTTATCAGCGTGATAACGAATTTCATCAAAGTGTACTTTCACCGAGTCACAATATGCCAATGCTTTCTTTTCAGATGAATCGATTTTATTTGCTTTTTTACGATTTTCAAGCATTAAATCAGATGCATTTTTCATGGCATTCATGTGTGTTGAAATTTTTTCAATCAATGAAATTTGTGCCTTAGCAGCTTCTTTACCAGCTTTTTCGCCTAATACATGCATCAATCCCTGAGCATTTTGAATCAATTTGTTTTGATATTCAACTGCCGCAGGAATGAAATAATTCTGAGTAATATCTCCCATTAGTCGCGATTCAATCTGAATTTTTAAAATATAATTCTCAAATTCAATTTCTTGTCTTGCTTCCAATTCTCTGGGTGAAAGAACTCCCATTTTATCAAATAATGAAACAACTTTTTTCTCATGCCAAACTTTCAAAGCACGTGGAGTATCTTTCAAATTCGATAAGCCTCTTTTTTCTGCATCTTTTACCCATTCGTCACCATAACCATTTCCTTCAAAACGAATTTTTTTGGATGCAGTAATAATGGATTGAAGTTCTTTTAAAATTGCCTCATCCTTCGATTCACCTTTGGCAATTCGGGCATCAATTAATTTTTTGAACTCCTTTAACTGATTTGCCATTATTGTATTTAAAACAATCATCGCAGACCCACAATTCGCCGATGAACCAACAGCTCTAAATTCAAATTTATTTCCAGTAAAAGCAAAAGGAGAGGTTCTATTTCGATCAGTATTATCCAAAAGAATTTGTGGGATTTTACCAATGTTCAACTTTAATTCTGTCTTATCTTGTGGAGTCATTTTTCCAGCCTTGATATTTTTCTCAAGACTATCCAAAAGAGAAGAAAGTTGAGAGCCAATAAATACTGAAATAATGGCTGGTGGAGCTTCGTTAGCACCTAATCTGTGGTCATTTCCTGCTGATGCAATGCAAGCGCGTAGTAAATCAGCATTGTCGTGTATTGCCTTTATCGTGTTTACGAAAAAAGTCAAGAATTGAAGATTCGACTTCGGATTTTTTCCTGGTGCCAGCAAATTAACTCCTGTATTGGTGCTTAATGACCAGTTATTGTGTTTACCAGAACCGTTAACTCCGGCGAATGGTTTTTCATGCAATAATACACGGAAATCATGTTTGCGAGCAATTTTTTCCATCAAGTCCATCAATAATAGATTGTGGTCATTTGCTAGATTACACTCTTCAAAAATAGGAGCACATTCAAATTGATTGGGAGCAACTTCGTTGTGTCTCGTCGTTACTGGAATTCCTAATAAAATTGATTCCATCTCAAACTCACGCATGAATGCAGTAACTCTTTCCGGAATTGATCCAAAATAATGATCTTCAAGTTGCTGACCTTTCGCTGGTGCATGTCCGAACAAAGCTCTACCGGTCATAATTAAATCGGGTCTTGCATTGAAAAGAGCTTGATCAATCAAAAAATATTCTTGTTCCCATCCAAGGGTGGCATTCACTTTCGTTACATTTTTATCAAAAAACTGACAAACATCGACCGCTGCCTCATCCACTGCATGTAGGGCTTTTAGAAGTGGCATTTTATAGTCTAAGGATTCACCGGTGTATGAGATAAATATCGTTGGAATACAAAGCGTTTTTCCAATTACAAATGCTGGAGAAGACGGATCCCATGCAGAATATCCTCTTGCTTCGAAAGTATTTCGGATTCCCCCATTTGGAAATGATGACGCATCGGGCTCTTGTTGAACCAACAAATCACCATCAAATCGTTCAATTGCTTTACCTGGCGCAATTGGTTTAAAGAAAGCATCATGCTTTTCTGCAGTGGCTCCAGTTAATGGTTGAAACCAGTGTGTATAATGCGTAGCTCCTTTTGAAATTGCCCAATCTTTCATCGCTGATGCTACTTGATCGGCATTTTTTCGATCTAAGCGAGTTCCATTATTAATGGATTCCATCATCGATTTAAATGTTTCTGAAGGTAAGTATTCACGCATCACGTCAGCGTGAAAGACGTTCTTAGCATAGAGTTCAGAAATTTTACCATCAAATTCAATGTGTTTTGGTTGTCGATTTAACACATCTTGATACGCACGTAATCTTTTAGTTGCCATTTTTTATTTATTTTTCGACAAAGGTATCCAAAAAATAGGGGGTATACCTGAAAAATATCTAAAATTTTATAAACAGTTGTTAAAAAATAGGGGGTGTAAGAAAAAAATGTGTTTTTAAAAGAATTATATTCGATTCAATACATGTTGTATCATTTCTTCCATTTCTACATGGTATCCTTTAGAAAATTCCATGTTTGGTCGATTGGCTACACCTAAGCAAATAGTAGCGCATTTGTGTCCAAGTGATCGTCCTAAGGAAAATAGAGCAGAACTTTCCATTTCAAAATTGGTAACTCTCAACTCATTGTATTTGTATGACCCTAGATTTAATTGTAGATTGTCCATTTGATTTCTAAGTCTCAACTGTCTTCCTTGAGGACCATAAAAGCCAGAACTTGTAACCGTAATTCCCTGATAAGTAGTGTTAGATTTCAACTTATTTATTAAACTTTCATTCGCTGAAATAAAGTAAGGTTGAATGTTTTTTGGTAATTCAATATGTTGGCTGAGGCTTTTATTTATCGTTTGTTCTTCTTCGGTAAAGTCAATTTCATAAAAATGAGCTACATTATCTAAGCCAAATGCATGTGTACTAATTATCCAGGAATGGACAGGAATATCTTTCTGTAAAATCCCGCAAGTACCAATTCGAATCAATTCAAGTGAGGTAGGATTCTGATGATCAGTTCTGTTTATTAAATCGATATTGAAGAGAGCATCTAATTCGTTGACGACAATATCAATGTTATCAGTACCTATTCCTGAAGATAGCACTGAAATTCTTTTTTGTTGATATAAACCCGTGTGACAAACAAATTCACGGTGTTGTGATTTGTGTTGAATTTCATCAAAAAATTGACTTACTAATCCAACACGATCTTGATCTCCAACTAAAATTATCTTGGAAGAAATATTCTCAGGAAATAATCCAAGGTGATATACTTGACCAGCGGAATTAAGAACTAATTCTGAATGTTCGTATTTCAATGAATGAAATTTACTTTAAACTCCCAAATACTTTAGCAAGAAGATCTGTAACACGCGCCATAGGATCTTTACGTATTTTGTTTTCTTCTTTGGCTACCATATAAAACAAGCCGTCTATAGCTTTTTGCGTGATATAGGCATCCAAATCAGGATCAAGCTTCTGACCTCCTGTTAATGTCATGGCACTATTGTATTTGCTTATGATGGGGTTCCAATATTTGGTTAATTCCACTTTAGATGTGGCTGATTTCACTTTTGGACTAAAAGCTTCTATTAGTTTGGCGGAAGTATTATCCTTTAGAAATTTCGTAGCAGCACCGTCTCCACCATTTAAAATTGTAAAACCATCTTGAACAGTCATGTTTTTAATAGCATCAGCGAAAATGGGTAGCGCCTCTTTTGTAGCTTCTTCAGCTGCACGGTTCAATGTTGTTTCAAAATCGTTCACTTTACCGGAAAGTCCAAGTTCAATTGCTTTTTCTCTAACCTTAATAGCATCTGGTGGAAAAGGAAGTCGAATCGAATCATTTTTCAAAAAACCATCGGTAATTGAAGTTAGATTAACTGAATTTTTTATTCCTAATTGAAGAGCCTCTTTTAGTCCAGAGATCACCTCATCATTGGTTAATGAAGGCTTAGTATTAGTTGAGGTATTAACAGCATTTAAAGATTCTTGAAGCACGTCACAAGAAATAAATGAAAAAAGTAATGCTAGATATATTATTGGTTTTTGCATATTGACTATTTTAATACATTAACAAACCCAGTGTAGAATTTTTTTCCGTCATTATCTCTTTCTTTAAAAGATATTTTCCAAATATAAGTTCCACCTTGAACGAGTTTGCCATTGTATGTTCCGTCCCAGGAAGCTTTCGCATCATTTGTTTCCCAAACAAGTTCTCCCCAACGATTATACAACACAAGCTTGAAATTTTCAAAATCGATTCCGTCGATAAAAATAGACCATGTTTGATTGTGTTCATCATCATCCGGAGTAAAAGTATTGGGAACATAAAGGATAATGTCTGGTACAATTTGAATTTCTAAGGTAATTGAATCAGAACATCCTTCTGCTGTTGTAACAGTTAAAGTTATTGGATAAGTTCCTACTTGTCCTTCAGGATAAGTCAATATTGCACTAGGCCCTCCATTGGCAATAGATACTGCTCCTGCACTTGACCAATCCCAATTAACAATATTACCCTCTGAAATGTCAGATGTTTGTATTGCTGTTTCAAACCATGTAGCAGGATTCTTAGACACAGTAAAATCTGCTGTTGGTACCGGTGTTACTTCCACAATGTTTGGTTTATTAACAACATAGACACATCCATAATTTGAAGTGACTGTCATTTGAACATCATATGTTCCAACATTTGGAAATGTAGCTGTTAAATTTTCAGAACCTACTACGTTATAAACATCACCACTCGAAAATGCATATTGAGTAAACGCTATTTCTCCAATATTAGAAGATGTATTGGTAAAAGTGAATTCACCAGGAATACAATCTCTTGGTTTGTCTGGAACTACATTTGGAATTATTTCAATGGGGAAAGTAATGATTAAACATTCCTGAGTAGTTGGCGAACCACACTGTTCGGATAATGTTACGCAATATTGGTTTCCTGAAGCATTTGGCTCAAGGGTGATAGAATTACTTGTACCTATTGTATTTGAACCGTCTGACCAAGTAAATATATATGGAGAAGAACCTCCTGTCCCACTTGCATTAAGGGTAATCAACGTTCCTGGACAAATCATTGAATCGGGAGTAATAAAACTAATCGCTAATGGATCGGGTTCTCCAATCGTAACCGAAATTGTTTCTGTACATCCAAGATTGTCTGTAACAATTAGGGTATGTACTCCTGCATTTAAGTCATTTGCACTATTAGTTGATGAGTTAGAAATGTCCCAATTGTATGTATAGGGAGAAGTTCCTTGTGTTACTGAAATATTGGCTGTTCCATCTGATCCAGAATTACAAGTAACATCTGATTGGTTCGTAATTGCTAAGATCATTCCCGGAATTTCCGTTACGGTGACATTGACTGTGCCTGAACAGCCAATTGAAGAAGTTACAATACAAGTATAACTCCCGGCAGATAGTCCAGTGGCGGTTTGGGTCATTTGACTCAATGGATCATTCCATTGATAAGTTACAGTACCAAGAGAAGGTGTCATCGTTGCAGTGGCAGTTCCGTCAGATCCTCCAATACATGATACTTGAGTAGTTGTTCCAGTAAAACTAGCCGGAGTATCACCTACAGTGACAGTAGCAGTAGCAGTACAGCCATTTCCATCCTGCATAGTAACAGTGTAAGTGCCGGCAGTCACGTTATTTACTGTCTGAGTACTTGCACCCAATGCTGGCCAGGTGAAAGAATAAGGTGGAGGAGAGCTGGCTCCTGGATTTGCAGTCACACTTCCTAGTCCTTGAGTACAAATATCGGGTGTCGACGTAGTAGTAAGCACAGGATTCGCAACGGTAATCCATGTTGTGTCGTTTGTTATTGAACCGACAGCAGTACCGCACGCCGATCCTGATAAGAAATAACCAGATGTTCCCGGAGGAATTTGGTAATTAGGATTTGTTGATGGTAAATTTAGAACTCCGTTGTTGTATGGAAAAGTGGCTAAAATCGTTCCTGCTGCATTACATGCATTCCAAACAAAATTACTACCGGGACTATTTACCATAACGTAAGGTATTTGAGTAATGGTATATGCTGCGGTGTTAGTTGGGGATGTTGGTGTATATCGTCTTCCATCTTGATTAGCACCCCAAACAGTATTGTTCCTGCCTGTTGTTGTATGTGCTACGGTCATCGCGTTGTTTTCAGTTCCCTGAATTGCTAATCCACTGTTCCAGGTTGTACAAATTGGTTTATTTCCAATATGATACTCCACAATATTACTAGTCTCGTACAAAATAATTGCCATGTAATTACATTGGCTTGTGCAGCTAAACATGAATATGTCTTTGTATAAAACTACAAATTTTCGATTTGGAGCAGTACCAACAGTTTGATATTGTATTTGACCTCCTAAAGACGGATTAATGTCTTGATAGGTCAACATTGCTGAATTTCTTGCTCCAGTTAGCGTTGTATTGGGTAGCGGACCACCAGTCAAAGACCATGGGCAATATTGACTTGCTTGTGACGTATTGAAAGAAACAAGTCCATTTGATCCGATCACACATTGCGTATAATTCTGACCATAAAAACTAAATGTGAAACCGATATTTACAGTACCAGACCAAACGTCATCAGATAAAGTTACATTTGTAGGAGCATTCAAATAAATTCCCGCTGCGTTATTTGTATTTCCTCCCCCATTGCAATTATTAATGGTTACTGTTTGTCCGGCACAGATTGTGGCATCTTGACCAAGACACAAAGAAACATTAGCACCACCAAATACAGATTTACAACAGTTTAAAAGAAATAAAAAAATAAAGAATAGTTTATGTAGTTTCATAATTTGCATAATTCGAGTCTATAACGAACAAAACAAATGTAAAGTTGCCTCTTTTTTACAAAAATAATCAAAAATAAACAATTGATTTTTTTTATGCCGATTATTATGAAAACCTAATTTGTAACTTTGCTCATTCAAACCGAGTATTAATAACATGACCTTTAATCCCCAAATTATTCAGGATATTCATGAAATAGTTCTTAAAGCAGAAAAAATCGTAATTGTTTCTCATAAATCACCCGATGGAGATTCTTTAGGTAGTTCATTGGGATTATTTCATTTTTTAAAAAAGTTGAAGTTAAACGTAACAATTTGTCATCCTGATAGGTCTTCATATATCTATAAGTGGCTAGAAGACATAAAGGAAATTTTAATTTTTGAGGATGATTCAGATAAAGTTTTGGAGAAAATTTCAAATGCTGACCTCATATTTTGTTTAGATTTTAATGCTTTTGATCGACTTGGGGTTGAACTAGGTTCAGCGGTTGAGAATTCAAAAGCAGAAAAGATATTGTTAGATCATCATCAAAACCCCACCATTAACTCAGCTCACAGAATATGGGATAACACAAGAGCATCAACATCAGAGCTTATCTTTGATTTTATCGAATATTCTAATAATCTTAATCTTTTAGATGAAAAAATCGCACGTTATTTATATTTAGGAATAATGACAGACACGGGTTCTTTTCGTTTTCAGTCGGTATCAGCTAGAACACATCAAATTATTTGTGATCTATTAAAAACGGGTCTGAACCATACTGAGATTCATGAAAATATTTACGATTCGAATACCTTAGATAGGATTAAATTAAAGTCTTTCGCAATTGTTGAGAAATTGGAAATAATCAATGATTTTCCAATTGGAGTTATTACGCTATTAAAAACAGAGTTGAAACGATTTAATTTTCAAAAAGGAGACACCGAAGGACTCGTAAATATGATATTATCTATTGAAAACATTAAAATCGCGGCTATTTTTATTGAAAACGATGAGGGTATTAAAATTTCTTTTAGGTCAAAAGGAAATTATTTTGTTAACGAATTGGCATACAAGTATTTTAATGGGGGAGGACACAAATATGCTGCTGGAGGTTTTTCAAATCAGAAAATGGAAGAAGCAGTATCAAAATTTAAGGAAATAGTTTGTTCAGGTTTTTATGAGAAATAGGTTACTTTTATTTATGTCACTGCTGACAGGTTTGTTTTTATCTTGTAAGGAAGACAAGGTAAAAACCGACACTCAGAATGAATGGAGTGATAATACATCAGTAGGGTTTAATAAAGATCGCATCAAGGAAGAAGAACTTCAAATAAATCTATATTTGAGTCATCACAAAGAGTTGAGCATGCAATCCACAGGAACAGGGCTTAGATACCATATCTTGAAAGCGAATCAAAGTTTAAATGTTTTGTCTGGAGATTCAGTAGATGTTAACATGAAAATTTCATTACTTGACGGTAAAGTTTGCTACCAAACAGACTCATCTGAATTAGATCAGTTTTTAGTTGATAGGAGTCAAGTTGAGTCAGGAATTCATGAGGGAGTTAAATTAATGAAAGAGGGCGAAAGGGCTGTTTTTATATTGACAAGTAATTTAGCTCATGGATTATTAGGAGATTTTAAAAGTATTCCTCCTATGGCACCAATTATTGTTGAGTTGGAATTGGTTAAGGTTATTAAAAATAGCATTAAGAAATAATAATTTTTAATAAAAAGATTGAAATGAAAATAAAAATGAACCGAGCTATTTTTCTTCTCATGACCGTAAGTTTCATACTCTTACATTCGTGTCAAGATACTCCACCAATAAAAAAGCCTCAGGGAAAGAAAAAAGAAACCGCTTCCGTTCTTCCCTCAAATTTCAAGTACATAGATTCGGTAAAAGACGAAACTGGTTTAAAAATTAAGTGGGCAAAAAAAGGGATTGGACCCAAATTAATGGATGGAGATGTGGTTCTAATTAATTACGTGGTAACATTACCAAATGGCAAATTGGTAGATGGTAGTTCAAAAATCACAAAATCAGACATACCCTTTATTGTTGGGTTCAATCTTCAAAATAAAGGTTGGGATATTGCAATGAAAAAAATGCAGGTCGGGGATGTAGCAACGATATTGATACCATCTGAGTTGGGTTGGTCAGATAAATCATTGGGTGATGTCTTGCCAGCGAATTCGGATTTGATAGTTCAGTTATTTATTGTTCGAAAAATTCCTCCTTCAACCACTTTAAATGGCAGCAAAATATGGAGATGGAGCTTGAAGAAGAATGAGAAAGATGATTTAGCTTTTGGGCCTAATAAAACGATTAAGTTTAATCTTTTGGCAAATTCTAAAAGCGAAGTTGGATTGGTTAATACATTTCCAAATAACTCGGTAATTGTAAATAAATTTGAAGATGATTTTGAACCAGCCTCGTTGAAAAAAGCGTTAACAAATGCTAAAAAGAATCAGGGTATTTTTATATTACTTTCGCCTCAAGAGGTTTCTAAAATTAAAGGTATCAAGCAAAAAGCAAATATTCCGGAAAGCCTGCTTTACAACATTCAGATAGTAGATGTCACCTCTAATTAATGTAAATAGTATTATCTTTGATTATTGATGATATTAAAATGGTTCAAAATCCAATTGTAAAACTTCTTTTTTTTGTTGCCTTTTCTTTGACTCACTTTTTGGGTTTCAATCAAAAGATTATTGATACCATTTCAACTCCCAATGGTGATATTGTTTTGTACTCTAATCGCACTTGGGAATATTTGAAAGACAAAGGATTTGATGGGATTTTAAACCAAGGCCTATATGCTAATTTAAAACTGTTAACCACGAATGAATTTTCTCAAAGTTGGGATAATCAAAAATGTTTTACGGCTTCAAAAACCTCTGATCCAACTAAACTAACGGATACACTTTGGTTAAATGTTAATGACCCATCTCATCTGAAATTTGTTATGCCAGTACCAGGAGTAAAAACTTCACCTTTTGGCCCAAGATGGGGAAGAAATCATAACGGAGTTGACTTAAACTTGAATACCGGAGATACAGTTCTTTCCGCTTGGGATGGGAAGGTTCGATATGCAAAATTTAACGAGGGAGGATTTGGGAATCTTGTAATCGTTAGGCATTACAACGGCTTAGAAACGTTTTATGCTCATCTAAGTAAACTGCTTGTTCAACCCAATGATGAGGTTAAAGCAGGTGATGTGCTTGGTCTAGGAGGAAATACCGGACATTCCTACGGTCCTCATTTGCATTTTGAAGTACGATTTTTTGATTCTCCAATTAATCCAGAGGTTTTTGTAGATGTCGTTAAAAAAGAGTTGAAAGTGCCTCGACTTTACATTCACAAAAGTTTGTTCGCTCCTGAATCCAAACCAGTTGAATATGTTGCGCCTCCTAAGAAAGAGGAAATAGCAAAAAAACCTACTCCTACTAAGCCTAAGCCAACAGTTAAAAAAGATAAGGTTGTTTATTATAAAGTTAAGAGTGGTGATAACTTATCCAAAATAGCAGCTCGATATGGTACGACTGTTTCCGCTTTGTGTAAGTTGAATGGAATAAAGTCGTCAACACCACTGCGTGCAGGTAAAAGTTTGCGAGTTAAGTAATAGTATATGATGAAAGTTCTTTTATTGCTAGCAATTGTTTTATTTTTCACGAGCTGTTCCGAATATCAAAAAGTGGTTAAATCTGATGATTATGAGTTGAAATTTTCTTTTGCTAATCAGATGTTTGATAAGGAAAAATACAACAAAAGTATTGTGCTTTATGAACAAATTTATCAAAATTCCCCTAAGACCGATCAAGGTCAAGTTTCCTATTATAGATTAGCCAAATCATACTACAATTTGAAAGATTACTACATGGCAGGATACTATTTCAATGCATTTATTCAAAGATTTCCCTACAGTAATAAGGTTGAGGAGAGTTTGTTTATGGTTGCTATGTGTAGTGTTAAAAATTCGCCTGAATTTCATCTAGATCAAGAAGAAACCAACGTTGCTATCAATAATATTCAGCAGTTTATTAATGAATATCCAAATTCTGAATTGGTTGATAGTTGCAATCGAATAATCGATGATTTGAGATTTAAAATAGAAATTAAGGAGTTTGAAGCAGTTAAATTATACAGTAAAACAGAATCTTATAAAGCAGCTGTGACATCTGCTCAATTATTCATAGAAAAATACCCTCGTTCAACTTTTGTTGAAGAATCATGGGCCATATTAATCAAAAACTCATTTTTTTTGGCGAAAAATAGTGTTGCAAGTAAAAAAAGAGAAAGATATGAACAATCTATCGAAAGATATCGTAACTTTGCATCCCTCTTTCCGAATTCTGGATACGTTCGAGAACTTAAATATATCGAAACAGAATCTGATAAAGAGCTGAATTTATTAACCAATAGAAAATCAGAGTAATGAATTTCAAAAATTTAACTGCAGAGAAAACTACTGTTACAAGGGATACAATTCGACTTGAGGAGAAAACAGGAAACATTTATGAATCCATTGTTGTCGTATCTAAGCGTGCAAATCAAATTAGCGCTACTTTGAAAGAAGAGTTAACTCAAAAATTGCAAGAATTTAATTCGTCAACAGATAATCTTGAGGAAATTTTTGAGAATAGAGAACAAATCGAAATTTCTCGTCATTATGAAAGAATGGCTAAACCAACTGCTATTGCTACTCAAGAATTGTTAGACGATAAACTTTTTATCAAAAACCCTGAAGCATAACAAAAATGCGTTCTAAACGCATATTAATCGGTGTTACAGGTGGAATAGCTGCTTATAAAATCCCGATTTTAGTACGACTTTTAATCAAAAAGGGGTTTGAAGTAAGGTGCATAATGACGCCAGATTCTTCAGAATTTGTTAGCCCACTTGTATTAAGTGTTTTAACAAATCATGAGGTTCAAACTGAATTTATTTCCTCAAAAAAAACATGGAATAATCATGTTGAATTAGCTGAATGGGCGGATTTTTTTGTTATTGCTCCCTTGACTGCCAATACATTGGCGAAAATGGCTCATGGAATCTGTGATAATTTATTGCTTAGCGTCTATTTCTCGATGAAAGGTAAAACCCTTGTTTCTCCTGCAATGGATTTGGACATGTATAATCATCCTACCGTTTCCAGGAATTTAGCTAGTATTCAAAACGATGGTGTTAAAGTGTTGCAGGCAGAATTTGGAGAACTCGCCAGCGGCCTAGTCGGTCAAGGCAGAATGCCAGATCCCGAAAATATTCTAGATGAAATCCTCAATGAGTTGAATGCCAATAATTTATCAGCTCTTAAAAACAAGAAAGTTCTAATTACAGCTGGTCCAACTTTTGAAAACCTCGATCCAGTAAGATTTATTGGTAATTATTCAACGGGAAAAATGGGCTATGCCCTAGCACAGGTTTTATTGCAAAAAGGGGCCTTCGTCACTCTTGTTACAGGTCCCACCAATTTAACAATTGAACATAAGAATCTTGAACGAATAGATGTTGTCAGTGCACAAGATATGTTTGATTCTGTTAAGAAAAGTTGGGCAAACCAGGACCTTGGAATATTTGCAGCTGCCGTTGCAGATTACAAACCTAAATTCAAGGACGAACAAAAGATTAAGAAAAAGAATGATGAATTCGTTTTAGAATTAGTCAAAAATCCGGATATCTTAGGTTGGGCCGGAGCCGCTAAAATGGATAATCAATTGTTGATGGGATTCGCACTCGAGACCAACGATGAGCTAATAAATGCAGAAAGTAAGTTAAAAAATAAAAATTTAGATTTTATTGTTCTAAATTCATTAAATGATCCAGGGGCAGGATTTGCTAATGATACAAATAAAGTTACCATACTAAGTAAGAATAATAAAAAAATCGAACTATCTTTAAAGTCTAAATACGAAATCGCAGAAGAGATCGTTATGTATTTAGAACAATCGATTTAATCAAACTATGAAAGTTATTGCATTACTTATTTTTGCACTCAGCTTGTTTCGAGGTTATAGTCAAGAATTGAATTGTCAGGTTTCGATTGTTGCTGATGCAAAGTTGGAATTGACAACCGTAGACCAGGATGTTATTGCACAATTGAAACAGACGATGTCTGATTTAATGAATAATACTCAATGGACGAAGGACAAGTTTAAAGTGGAAGAGAGGATTAATTGTGTTTTGCAATTACAGATTAAAGAGAAATCTGGAACAGGAACGTATTCGGGATCACTTCAAGTTCAATCCTCGCGACCAGCATTTAATTCTTCATATAATACGACATTGCTTAATTTTTTAGATGAAAATATAACGTTTTCATTTTCGCGAAACGCTCTTCTTGTTTATGCTCCCAATCAATTTCGTGATAATTTAACATCTATACTTGCCTTCTATGCTTATTTTATTATCGGCATGGATTACGATTCATTTTCATTGAAAGGTGGAACACCATATTTCAATGAAGCACAACAAATCGTTTCCTTAGCTCAATCCTCAGGTGCTGCGGGATGGAAGTCAAATGAATCATCTAAACGAAATCGTTTCTGGCTGGTAGATAATGTTTTACATCAACTTTTTGAACCGCTTCGAGAGTGTACGTATGTTTATCACAGAAAAGGAGTAGACAAGTTGTATGATGATAAAGTTTCGGCTAGAAAACAAATGTTTGAGGCACTTTCTAAGCTAAATACGGTTACTCAAAATCGACCAAACTCAATAAATCTCATCAATTTTGTTCAAGCGAAAAGACTTGAGATTAAAGAAATAGCTGCTGATGCCGAAACAAAGGAAAAGACAGATATCGTGAATTTGATGAAAAAAATTGATCCTTCAAATGCATCAAAATACGATGAAATTCTCCAGTAATGTTATCCATTTTACGAATTTCCAACTTTGCATTAATTGATTTTTTAGAACTTGAATTAAAACAAGGTTTCTCTGTTTTAACAGGTGAAACTGGGTCAGGAAAATCCATACTTTTGAATGCACTTAATTTAATTTTGGGTGAAAGAGCCGATTATTCTGTGATTGGTCCTTCAAGTTCAAAAACATTTGTAGAAGCTGAATTCATCATTCAGGATGATTTTAAAGCTTTTTTTGAAGAAAATGACCTCGACTTTTTAACTAGTACTGTTGTTAGGCGTGAAATCAATACGCAAGGAAAATCAAGAGCATTTATAAATGATACTCCCATTTCTTTAAGTGTTCTCAAGTTATTTACTACTCAATTAATAAGGATTCATTCACAATATAATTCACTTGAACTTAAAGAGAAGTCTTATCAGTTAGATATATTGGATTGTCTTGCTGATATCGAAAATGAAAGAGCAGAGTATTCAAAACTTTATGAAACATGGAAATCTAATAATACATATTTATTAGAACTTCAAAAGGATTACAGTGATCAAGTAAAATTGATGGATTTTAATCAATTTCAGTTAAGCGAATTACTAGAACTAGAACTGGATAGAATTGATTACAAACAAATAGAGCTCGAATTAAAGGAGCTTGAAAATGTTGAATCGTTAAAAGGAAGTTATTATTCAATATCTGAATTCCTTGGATCAGAGAATGGAATTAATGTTCGATTGAATACTTTGAAGCTTTCTTTAGAGCGCTCTAAGATAGACTCAGTAAAATTGAATGAGTTAATCGATCGAATTGGTGTGTTATTGCCAGAATTAAAAGATATCAATGATGATGCAGAACGCTTTGCTGATGATCTAGAAATGAATCCAGATAAGGTAATTGAACTCACAGAGAAACTGGATAATTTTAATCGTTTACTAACCAAGCATAATAAAGTTGATCAGCAAGAATTAATGAGTTTGATTAATGAATTAAGTAATCAAGTGGATTCTACAAGTGAACTTCAGTTTCGAATTCAGGAATTAGAACAGGCAGTGACTCAGGAATATGATGAAGTGCTTATTCGTGCAGGAATTCTCCATTCCAAAAGGCTTGAAGCCGTTGGCGGAATTTCCAAGCAGATTCAGAATTTATTGATAGAATTAAAAATGCCAGATACGCTGCTTCTATTCCAATTATACAAAAGTCAACATTTGTCTAATGTCGGTCATACGGAAATTGAATTGCTTTTTTCTGCGAACAAAGGTATCGCTCCAATTTCCATTGAAAAAGCGATAAGTGGTGGTGAATTATCTCGTGTTATGTTGTCGTTACAAAAACTGATTTCTGAAAAGAAACAGTTACCGACCATAATCTTTGATGAAATTGATACAGGTGTATCAGGTGAAGTGGCCCATAAAATGTCATCAATGCTTAATTCTATGAGTAATAACACACAATTATTAGCGATTACCCACTTACCTCAAGTTGCAGCAAGAGCTAATTATCATGCAAAGGTTGAAAAGTACGATTCAAATAATCGAACAATTTCCCGAGTTTCTTGGCTTTCTGAAAATGAAAGAGTAGTTGAAATCGCCAGATTGATGAGTGGAGAAATAATAACGGATAGTGCGATTGCGAATGCAAGAAATTTAATTTTGAATTAAGTGAGCAACTTCTTTTTGAATTTTCCTATTGATAAATCGGTAAAGCACATTTCTCATGCGCACAATCTTACTTTTTTGGGAAGTTGTTTTTCGAATGAAATTTCTTCTTTAGCTCTGGAATCAGGCTTTCGGGTAAATTCCAATCCTTTTGGAACAATTTTTCATCCAATTCCACTGGCAGAAAATGTAATTCAAGTTATTGATAATAAAAATCAAAATGATTTTCTTGAACGAGATGGTAAATATTATTCGTGGAATGCATCAACTACTATTTTTGGTCAATCACCGGAAGATTTGCATCGAAACATACAAGCAAAAACAGCAACTTTACGAAATCATCTCTCCGAACCAGGTTTTGTATTCGTCACTTTCGGTTCAGCATTTTATTACGAATTGAAAGAAAACAATAAAATTGTCGCAAATTGTCACAAACAGCCTAATCAATTTTTTGAAAAGAAGTTGAGTGAAGTAGAGGAGCTTGTAGAAGTCTGGATTAATGTTATTGAAAATCTTAGAATGTTCAATTCAAAATTAAATGTTGTATTTACAGTTAGTCCAGTACGGCATATTCGAGATGGATTAGTGGAGAATAATCGAAGTAAAGGTCGATTAATTCAATTGGTTGAAAAAATATGTAAGGAATCAGGTTCGACATATTTCCCATCATATGAAATCGTTATCGATGAGTTGCGGGATTATCGATTTTTTAAACAAGATCGAATACATCCCAATGAAGAGGCGATTTCTTACGTTTGGAATAGATTTTCTGAAAAATATTTTGATGATCAGACAAAATTAGTGATATCTGATTTTTTTCAAGTTCGCAAAAGATTGGCACATAGGTCAGAAATAAATGGTATTGTTGACAATCGGTTACTTGAATTAAAATCGAAATTGGAAAGAGAATTTCCGTGGGTTCAATGGTGATATTGTTCGAAAATCATTTGTAAAATCTACTCTTTTTAGCTGAAAAAATCAATCAAAACACTATCTTTGTTCGCAAATTCACTTGATATGGCAATAAAACCGGGAGTAGCAACAGGAGATGAAGTACAAGCAATTTTCCAACATGCTAAAAAACATGGTTATGCATTACCTGCTGTAAACGTAACTAGTTCAAGTACAGTTAATTCTGTTATGGAAACAGCTGCTAAATTGAATTCTCCAGTTATTATTCAATTTTCCAATGGCGGAGCTTTATTCAATGCTGGTAAAGGATTATCAAATGAGAATGAGAAGGCTGCCATTTTAGGTGGTATTTCAGGGGCTCAGCACATTCATTCATTAGCAGAAGCCTATGGTGCGACTGTGATTCTTCATACAGATCATTGTGCAAAAAAACTTTTACCTTGGATTGATGGCTTGTTAGAAGCCAGCGAACGAAATTTTGCCCTAACAGGTAAGCCTTTGTATAGTTCTCATATGATTGATTTATCAGAAGAACCACTTACTGAAAATTTGGACATCTGCAAAAGATACTTAGAAAGAATGTCAAAAATGGGCATGACCTTAGAAATAGAGCTGGGGATTACTGGAGGAGAGGAAGATGGAGTAGATAATTCGGATGTTGATTCCTCAAAATTATATACGCAACCTGATGAAGTTGCATATGCTTATGAAGAATTAATGAAAGTTTCTCCTCGTTTTACGATTGCAGCTGCTTTCGGAAATGTTCATGGGGTTTACAAACCAGGTAACGTAAAATTAACCCCAATAATTTTGAAAAACTCTCAAGAATACGTTCAAAATAAATTCAATACAGGTTCTAATCCGGTTGATTTTGTTTTTCATGGTGGTTCTGGTTCTACGCTAGACGAAATCCGTGAAGCAATTTCTTATGGAGTGATAAAAATGAATATCGATACGGATTTACAATTTGCTTATACTGAAGGTGTAAGGAATTACATAACTTCAAAAATAGATTATTTAAAGACTCAGATTGGCAATCCTGAAGGAGATGATGTTCCGAATAAAAAGTATTATGATCCGCGTAAATGGGTTAGGGAAGGAGAGCTCACTTTTATTAAACGTTTGGAACAGGCATTTTCAGATTTGAATAATGTGAACTCCTTATCAAAATAGTTGTTTCATTTACAAAAGAGTAACACATGAGTTGGTTTAAAAGAAATAAAGAAGGAATTACTACTTCAACGAAAGAGAAAAAAGAAACACCTGAAGGTCTTTGGGTAAAGTGTTCTAATTGTAAAACGTTGTTTACATCAGATGATTTTGCCAGGAATAGCTTTGTATGTGATCGTTGTTCTCATCATGAAAAAATTGGCTCCGAAGAATATTTTCATTTGATTTTTGATGGACATGATTATACGGAATTGGATGCAGATTTAACATCAGGTGACCCTCTTGGATTTGAAGACACCAAGAAATATGTTGATCGTATAACCTCAACTCAAAAAGCATCTGGACTAACCGATGCAATTCGCACTGCATTTGGCAAATTGGATGGGCAAGATTTTGTTGTTGCTGCAATGGATTTTGGTTTTATTGGAGGTTCAATGGGTTCTGTAATGGGTGAGAAAATTAGCCGGGCAATTGATAAAGCGATTGAATTGAATTGCCCATTTATGATTATCTCAAAATCAGGAGGTGCACGAATGATGGAAGCTGGATTTTCATTAATGCAAATGGCTAAGGTTTCAGGAAAATTAGGTTTACTATCTGAAAAGAAATTGCCTTACATATCTTATTTAACGGACCCAACTACTGGAGGGGTTACTGCTTCATTTGCCATGCTCGGAGATATTAATATTGCTGAACCAGGTGCACTAATTGCTTTTGCTGGTCCGAGAGTTGTAAAAGAAACAATTGGTCGCGATTTGCCAGATGGTTTTCAAACTTCGGAGTTCTTGTTAGAACATGGTTTTTTAGATTATATCATCGACAGAACCGAAATTCGAGAAAAATTAGGTTTATCATTAAAGTTGTTCTCTAAATAATGAAGATTATAAAAGAAAACTGGGAGTCAACTCGAAAAAAAGGATTTTTTCATTTTTTCATTTTTCGTGGAATTTTATTATTTGGTTTGCCCTTTGTGTTACTTCAATTTTTATTGAAGTGGAACAATGGTAGTGCGCTTAGTATTGTTTCTGTTATACTTTCCGGTTTCTTTGGAGCTATCATTTACAGTGGTTCGATGTGGTATTTCGCCGAAAGAAACTATAAAAAAACAAATTTCAAAGATAAGGTTTAATCTTAGATTCCAATACGGATAGAGGAAAGGCGCCGCTCTCTCTCCATACTCGGTTTCCAGATTTAAACAAAACGAAAGTTGGTACACCTTGTATTCTGAATTGAGATGCCACAGATTGATTTTTATCTACATCGATTTTGAGAATTCGAATTTTTTCTCCGTATTTATCTTTTAATTGATCTAAAATTGGATGCATAGTTTTGCATGGACCACACCACGTAGCATAGAAATCAACAAGGGTTGGAATCTCCGATTGAATGATTTGATTAAAATTACTCATAACGTAAAGTTAATTCAATCAATAATACCTATTTGTAACTTCTGATACAATATTTTTTATTTTTCATTGGTTAGCGTCCAATCGAAGTATTTCAGTTCCAAATTTCTTATTTCTTTGTTGAGGAATTCTTTGAAAGCAGATGCTGCAGGCATAAGTTTTTTATCGCGCAGATGTACAAGATACCAATTGGAGATAATTGGTAATCCTTTTAAAGGAATAATTTCTAATTGACCAAGCATCAGTTCATTTTTAATTCCAATCAGCGGAACGATACTACATCCAATACCGCTAATAACCGATTGTTTCACAGCTTCGTTCGAAGTTAGGGTGATATTTTTATCAAGTGGAAGATTTTCTTTTTCAACAAAATCCTCCATGGCTGATCTTGTTGCAGAGCCTTTTTCTCTAAAAATAAGTGGTAAATGGTCAAAGAAATTATTTTTCTGTTTCTTGTATAAAGAAAGTGAACCTTTAGGACCAACAAACACTAATTTATTTTTTATTAATTCAATTGTTTCTAGATTGAGTTCTTTCGGCAAGCGTGTCATGAGAACAAAATCTACTTCATTTTTTTCAAGATTTTGAATCACTGTTCCGCGATTTGATACATCTAGAATTAGTTCAATATCAGGATTATCCTTGAGAAAATCAGCCAACAAAAAAGGAATAACATATTTTCCAGTCGATACAACTGCTATTTTAAGTTTACCAGTCAGTTTGCCTTGGTATAGCGCTTTTTTATATTGTATTTCTGAAACTTCTTCTAGAATTTTATTGGCGGCTGCAGCAATTTCATACCCAAAATCGGTGATATAAATTCGTTTGTTTATGACTTCTGTGAGAGGTAATTCAAACTGATCTTGGAAGTTCTTGAGCTGAATTGATACTGCGGGTTGAGTCAAATGCAGATTTTCAGATGCTTTTGTAATGCTTTTATATTCGACTATTTTACTAAATATCCGAAGTTGATTTAATGTATAGTTCATAATTAAATTTTATGATTTCAATATTAACAATAAATATTAATAAATGTTCTAAAAGATGCAATTTTGTCTTCATGATTGAAGCGATGGTTTTTGTTATTCTTTTGTTTTCATCTTTAATTATTGAAGACATCTTAATTTCATCAATATTGATATCGCTTTCCATATTGTTTTCTCGATGTATGATTAATCATTTAAAAAAATAGACATGAAAAATGTAAGTGTGTATCAGTTAATTGCTGGAAATTTTGAGAAGGATGAAGCTAAAAGTCTACTTACTGATTTATTTGCGAGTAAAATTAAATATCACTCTCTTTGCGCTTGGCGATATGAGGAAAGTAAAGGTGAAAAAAGTGAATATCATGAAGCCAAAATACAGGAACTTAGAAAAGAGAGGGATCGATTATTAGTTGAAATGGAGTCTCTAGATATAAATCAAATTATTCAAATTAACTCCAAAGTTGAATGTGTTTTTATACATGAAAATTGAATTTTGTGAAATAAATAAACTATGAACGCAGACATTCTAATTTCGGATTTCACGAATCCAACCCTACTTTTTTTCCTGTTAGGTATTTTGGCAAGTGTAATTAAAAGTGATTTGGAGATTCCTGAAAATTCGTTCAAATTTATTTCTTTATATCTACTTTTTTCAATTGGTTTCAAAGGAGGACAAGAACTTCAACATGGAGATTTTGGATGGCAGATAATACTCGCTTTATTTTTAGGATTCATGGTTTCGGCTCTAATTCCAATTTACACCTTTTTTATACTCAAACGTAAGTTATCGATTAGTGATGCAGGTGCTATAGCCGCTTCTTATGGATCGGTTAGTGCAGTGACCTTTGTAGCTGCTGTTTCTTTTCTTGAACTTCAAAATCTTAAATATGATGGCCACATGGTTGCAGTTATGGCATTCATGGAGTTTCCTGCCATAATCGTGGGAGTTTTATTGATGAGAAAATTCGAACATACTGAGGTAAAAGGAAGTATGAAGAAGCTATTTCATCATGCATTTTCAAATGGAAGTGTTCTTCTACTAATGGGAAGTTTGTTTATTGGTATCATTGCTGATTCGAAACAAGCTGAAGATATAAAACCTTTTACTACCGATATTTTTAAAGGGTTTTTAGCTCTCTTTTTATTGGAAATGGGAATCACGACGGCAAAGCGGTTTTCAGGTTTTATGAAAAATGGTTCCTTTCTGTTGATATTCGCAATAGTAATTCCGTTAATAAATGGTTGTGCTGTAGCTTTAGTATCAAAATTAATGTTGGAGGGCATTGGAAATCAATTTATCATGAGCATTCTTGGAGCAAGTGCTTCCTATATTGCGGTTCCTGCCGCAATGCGTTTAGCCGCTCCTAAAGCAGATCCGGGTATATACATACCTATGGCACTCGGCGTAACATTTCCAATAAATATTACTATTGGCATGCCGCTTTATTATTCAATTTTAAATTTATAATCGATTTTTCGAACATCATTTTAGTTGAAGTGTTTGGTTTTTATGAAAACATTTCTATTTATTGGTGCAAATTCAGATGTAGCTCTCGAAGCACGAAAACAACAAGAGTTAAAAGGAAATCGAGTTATTTCTATTTCAAGGTCGGAAAATGAAGAATTTGGTGATTTCCAAATAGGTGATCCGATTAAAGCTATTTTGCCTGAACTGGAAGGAAATATTGATGGGTTGGTATATTTTCCGGGTAGCATCACTCTCAAACCTTTTCGATCAATCAAAGCCGTTGATTTCCAAAGTGATTTTGAACTGAATGTACTTGGCGCCATTAATTGTATTCAGTATTATCTTTTAAAGATGAATGTAGGAAGCAGTATCGTTCTTTTCAGTACAGTTGCCGTTCAAACCGGAATGCCTTTTCATAGTTCGGTTTCAGTATCTAAAGGAGCCATCGAAGGATTAACTCGCGCCTTGGCTGCTGAATTTGCCCCAAAATACCGTGTGAATTGCATTGCTCCTTCCTTAACGCAAACAAAGTTAGCTGGTCGTTTATTGAATTCAGATGAGAAAGTCGAAGCAATGGCACAGAAACATCCCTTGAAGAAAATTGGTTCACCGAACGATTTAGCGAATACAGTGGACTTTCTTTTAAATGACTCATCCTCATGGATTAGTGGTCAAATTCTAGCCGTTGATGGAGGCATGTCTTCGCTTAAACTATGAGTTTCAAAGGGAATAAGTCTTCTTTACCATCCAAAAAATGCGTTACATGTCAGAGGCCTTTCACATGGAGAAAAAAGTGGGAAAAAAACTGGGATGAAGTAAAGTATTGCAGTGAAAAATGTCGGAGATCTAAACTAGGTTAACGAAAATAGTAAGCTGAGCGACTACTTAGTCATTTTGGAATATTCAATAGTTTGTTTTACATTTAAGATTCATTATTTTATTTCTCTATCTATGAGACATTTCATTTTATCCATTTTAATTTCATTTTTCACACAGGCTTATTTTGCTCATGACTCATTAAAGGTCTACATTGCCAGCTCACACATAGGTGATAATGTCAAGAATTATGTCAAAAAATTCGGCCCTGAAGTAGAATTAATAGATTTTTCACTGGTAGAAAAAACTAAGATTCATGAGCTTTTACGAAATTGTAGAGGTCTTTTATTACTTGGTGGAAAGGATATTAATCCGGCATTATATAAAAAAGAAAAATTAAAATCTTACTGTAGTACAGACCTTAAAAGAGATAGTTTGGAGCTAATTTTATTAAAATGGGCAGATTCTTCACAGGTTCCTATCATGGGGATTTGTCGTGGTATGCAGTTTATTAATGCTTATTTTGGAGGAACGCTTTGTGTCGATATTCCTAATTTTTGTAAACCCACAAAAGTTAAAGAGTTGCATCGTGATCCCAAAAGACAAAAAGATGTTTATCATAAAATAACGATTGAATCAAATTCCATTTTAAGTACTTGTTTTCAAGGCGTTTCTAATTTGAATGTCAACTCATTTCATCATCAGTGTGTGGATGAACTAGCCCCTCCATTGAAAGTTGTAGCAAGGAGTGAAGGGGGAATTATTGAGGCCATTGAAAACGATCCTGAGAAAAGAAAAACTTTTATTCTTGCTGTTCAATGGCATCCTGAAAGAATGTTTGAGAATATTGCGGCACAACAAGTTATTTTCGAGCGATTCGTAAATGCTGTTGTTAATCAATGATTTTTAAACTATCGTTTAACTGAATAAGTTATAGGTTTTTCATTAACCAGTTTGTAGATGATTCGCGAAAGAATCTTGATTAAATTAAATAATATTGTTTTTGGGGGATACCTGAAGAAAAATACTTTGAGTGAAGATTTGAAGCAATAAAAAATCCCACCAATGGAGGTTGATGGGAGATCTATTTTTGAGTTAAATTTTAATTATCCAGAGCAAGTATTAAGTAGGTTTGGTCACCTGCTTCAATGACTTTAATTAAATAACGACTTATTGTCAAAGGCAAGTCCAAAGATTCAAGGTAATTAATCCGTTCGTTGATTATTTCAATAATTGTACTTTTTCGTGGCAGACCATCGGTTGAACCGATACTAAAGTGATAATGTGCCTGACCAGGTACAAATGGGATTTTAACATTCTCTGTTTCTTCTTTGACATAATTCACGCAACCTATTTCAAAAGCAGGATCGATTTTCATTGACTCACCGAAGTGCACTTTCACCAAAGAATCTACTGTTTCAATTTCTGATTGATAATAAGTATTTGTAAATGCTTTTGACTCATTCATGATTGATTCCATGGTAATATTATTATCTACAATTAATCCATATCGAATTAAACCACCATATTGTTTTGTTGCAACCGCAGAAAAATCTTTGTAGTATTTTTTGAGCGTCTGCTCACCGAAAAAAGGACTGTTATACAAGTATTCTTTGTAATTATTTGCAATTCTTTTTGCTTCTTCCAATTCATCATTTTCGGTTTTCACCATCCCACCTTGTTTGGATCCGTAGCACATTGGAGATCCAGCCTCTTGTTGAGATGTAGCCCGCGCAGCAAAATTGTTTGTTGTATCCTCAATCATCCATGGAAACGCAAGAAGCATTTCTTGGGTCAGGTGTTTCTGAAATAACTTCACATCGAAACCATTGCTTAAATCAAATCCGTCTTTTTCGCTAAAATTTTGAAAACCGGAATCTTGGGCTTGTACTTGAGCATGTATAAATGCTGAAGAGCAAATGCAAAAGAATAATCTTTTCATGGTAAAATTGTTTAGGGGGTTATTAAGAAAACCAAGCAAATCAATTTCGTTACAATTTGAATGAATTTTCCTCTAAATTCAATTTCATTTATGGGGGTAGATACCAAAAAAAAAATTAAGCCATTTTAGCAATTTCAAGTTTTAAGATCACCATAATTGATTTTTCCTTCATTAGTCGGTCCAATACGAACAACCTTAAATTATTATGCTTCTCAAAAATCTCCATTTGCTTTTCAATTAAGCTACGGATATGTTTTGTTTAATGAACGTGCAATTCGTTAACGATACCAATTATATTGAGAACAATCTATAACATTGCCCTTGGAGTCCCAGCATTTATCAAGAAACATTTTACCTATTTCACAATGCCCTTGAATTTTTTGTTTTCCGTTATCATGCCATATTGAAAATGGTCCATGCTCCTTGCCATCAACAAAATTAAATTGATGCGTTATTTGTCCCTTAGCATTCCGTTTTATTTCAATTCCTTGAATTTCCCCATCAATCCATGTCGATTCAGAACTTATCTTATTTTCTGCATAACCATGATAATAAATCCAATTACCGTCTTTTTTTCCATTTTTATAATTTCCATCACTCATGACAAAACCATTTATGTAAAACTTTTTTTCAGGTCCCTCCTTTTCACCATTCTTATAATTTACTACTGATCTTAAGATTCCATCTTCAAACCTTTCAATGCTATTCCCATTTAATTTATCGTCTTTATAAACAGAAATCGATTTAACATTTCCATTCTCGTACCATTCCTTACATAAACCTTCTTTTTTGCCGTCAATATAATTCTCTTCGAGCTTCATTTTTCCATTTTTATACCATTCCTTATGATTTCCATGTAGAAGATCATCCCTATAATTAGATTCTATTTTTAACTTACCATTCTCAAACCATTCTCGTTGTAATCCATTTTTTTTACCATTCGAATAATACGACTCATTTGATAATTTTTTTGAATTATAAAACCAAAATTGCTGAATTCCTTCTGGATAGCCATTTGCAAAGTTTTCGATACTTAAGTATTTATTTTTGCCATATTTTTCAACCAAAATTCCGGTTCCATCGATGAGTTCCACCTCCCCTCTTAGCTTTCCGGATTTTGAATATGACCTCTGCCAACCTATACGCCTGCCATTTTCATAATTAATTTCTGATCTTCTTTGTCCATTTGAATAATTACCTATCCAATTGCCATGGTTTTGACCATTTTTTCTAAAATATTGATTCCTTAAAGTTCCATCTTCATACCAATTCATAACCTCAGAATTAAATGTTCCATCTTCATTCTCCATGAGACATATTGTACTTTCCATTTTACCATTTCGATACCATCTCTTTTCTGAATAGACGTCTTTGTTAGAATTTCCAACATTTCTTTCGAATTTAATCCGGGAGTTTCTGAAAAACTTTTTTTCAATATTTACACTACATTTTAGTGTCGTATCATAATAATAAGCTGAATATCTTTTTAGTCTTTTGTTTGTTTTGTTAAAAATAAAATATTGGGATGTGGTATCAGAACACATCTCACAACTTTTTGAAATAATTCTACCATTCTTGGCCCACGACATGGATCTTATTTCTTTGCCATCTATACACTCAATTTCAAAATTTGGTTTTCCATTTTTATAATTTAAAAAGATAATTCCTGTGATCGGTGAACTATCTTTTAAACGATAAAGTGAATCAGATTGATTTTCATTGTACCAATTATCCTGAATTTGAAAATAATTCGTTTGGTCAACATGGATTCGATTTTGAGCAAAACAATAAATTGAACTCAATAATATAAAAGCAAAGTGTATTTGTCCCATAAAATTTACATAAGGCATTTTAGTGTAAAAGTTACGAAAAATTAGGGGAATTGAATCAATTAAAGAACTTTTCAATTCAATAAAATTCGCCAGAAATAGATAGACAAACATTCAATTTTTGAATATTAATTTATTAGCTTGGTATTTTTACTATTTAACTTTTAATCAGGTATTTTATTTACATGTGGCATTCAACTGTAACATTTCAAATAAAATGAATTCATTTGATTATTAAATCCTAGATCAATAAGATTTTCTATACCGTTGAATTAATTTTTAATAAATGAGGCTAATTATTTTATCGTTTTTAATCTTATTTTCCTTAAACGGAAGGGCTCAAAATTTAATTGAGGTTTCACTAACACAAGTAAGTATGTTTTCAGTTTATGGAAAAGATTCGGTGCACAATATGATTAAGAATACTAATCTACTTCCATATCATCAAATATATGAACCAATTGACCTCAAATTAAAAATTGATAAAAAATTAAAAAAAGTTTTTAGAATTAAAAATAACATTCCGTATGATACTTTACCAATAAAAAAAATAGTTTTTAAAGATTCCATTTATACCATAACTGTTAGTGAAAAAAGGGATGAAATATATGCTCATCATGAAGGTCAAATGATTGATTGTTATTTAGTTTTAGATATGAGAAAAAATCCAATGCATAAGAAACAACCTAAGTTTATTTATTGGTGGTGTTGGGATATTTTTATCAATGATGAACCAGTTGATTTATGCAGAGGAAAAGTGAGTGACTATGTCGTGATTAAATAGAAATCTTTTGTCGGATTAATCAATCAAAAATGCTTTTATCAAATTTTATTCCAAAACATACCTTCCCTTGCTTTGTTAGTAAATTATACTAGCAAAAATGCCTCATCACTACAAATCCATCAAACTAATCCTAGGCGATCAATTAAATGAGTTGCATCCCTGGTTTGATAAAGTAGATGATGATGTGCTTTTTGTACTAATGGAAGTGCGCAGCGAGACGGATTATGTGAAACACCATATCCAAAAAGTCGTTGCGATTTTTGATGCTATGCGAAAGTATGCCGAGGTTTTGATTACAAAAGGCCATCAAGTAAAGTATTTCAAAATAAACGACTCAGACAATCAACAATCATTTACCAAAAATTTATATGCACTTGCAAGGCAATTTAATGTTCAAGAAATTCATTACCAACTGCCTGATGAATATCGCGTTGATAAGGAATTGAGTAAATTATCAACCACGATTGGGTTGCCTGTTTTTGCTTGTGATTCAGAACATTTTCTCACAACGCGTGATGAACTTAAAAACCTTTTTGAAGGGAAGAAAACGTATTTGATGGAGACTTTTTACCGTAAAATGCGTGTGAAACATCACGTACTAGTTGATTCAGCTAATCAACCTGTATGTGGAAAATGGAATTTTGATCAAGATAATCGAAAGAAAGTCCCAAAGAATCATCAAATTCTAACTACCCAACTCAAAGTGAAGGATTGTTCGGAAGTTTACAAGGACATTCTGAAAGCAGAAATTAAAACAATAGGAACTATTCATCCAACTCAATTTCATTGGACAACCACTCGTTCAGAAGCATTGGATTTATTGGAAGAATTTGTCGAAAAGGCACTTCCGCTTTTTGGAACACTGCAAGATGCGATGACTGAAAAACACTGGTATTTGTATCACTCGCGCTTGTCGTTTGCGATGAATGTGAAATTGATTAGTACAATAGAAGTAATTCGACGGGTTGAAAAAGCATATTCCGAAGAGCCCGATCGCTATGAATTGAATCAAATTGAAGGGTTTATTCGACAAATCTTAGGTTGGCGTGAATACATGCGTGGAATCTATTGGGCCAAAATACCTGAGTATGCTACATTAAATTATTTCGATAATCAACGAAAATTACCCACTTGGTTTTGGACTGGTGAAACAAAGATGAACTGCCTCAAGCATGCAATTGATCAATCTCTTCAACAGGCCTATGCGCATCACATTCAGCGGTTGATGATTACAGGCAATTTCGCCTTGTTGGCAGGAATTCACCCCGATGAGGTAGATCGTTGGTATTTGGGAATTTACATCGATGCCTTTGAATGGGTTGAAATAACTAATACGCGAGGGATGAGTCAGTTTGCCGATGGCGGCATTGTTGGTTCCAAACCCTATGTGAGTTCGGCTAGCTACATCGATAAAATGAGCGATTATTGTCAAAATTGCCATTATAAAAAAGACATGAAAATTGGAGAAGGAGCCTGTCCGTTTAATTCTTTGTATTGGAACTTCTTTGATGCACATCAGGAAAAATTAAAATCAAATCCAAGAATTGGAATGATGCTCAATGTTTGGAATAAAATGAATCCTGACCACAAAAGCGAACTCTTGGAACAAGCGGCGGATTATCTTGATAAAATTGAAACATTATGAAGAAAATTGGAATCATTCTATTCACCTCAGATCTCAGACTTCACGATAATACAACGCTAAATGTGGCGATTAAAGAAAATGATCTAGTCATTCCACTTTTTTGTTGGGATGAAGATTATATGAATCAAGAGCAGTTTGGATTTTCGCGAGTTGGCTCAAATCGCAGAGCTTTTTTAAATAAAATCCTTCAAGATCTACACATTGGATTAAAGGAAATTGGTGGCTATCTGCTTGTTCGCAAAGGAAAACCAGATGATATTCTGTCTGAAATAGCAAATGAGTTTTCAATCCACAAGGTTTACACCAAAAAACAGGTTGGAATTGAAGAAAAACGTCAAAATGAGCACTTTAAAAGCACCTTGCGCAAAAAAGGGATTGATTTTGAGGAATATAGCACGAGTACGATGTATCATCCATCTGACTTACCTTTTTCGATGTCATCTATTCCTGAGGTATTTACTAAGTTTCGTAAAATTGTCGAAAAGGAAGCAATGGTTCGTGAATTAGTTCCAACTCCATCTAAAATTGATTGTCCTGCAATTCCAAAAGAATGGATGGATTTTTCGTTTTCAGAAATAAATACTCAAATTGAAAAAGGAATTTCACTTCCAGAATTAGGTGGGGAGCAGAATGCCCTTCGGCATCTTAATTGGTATCTTTTTGAGGATCAACATCTTTTACATTACAAAGAAACTCGCAATGAACTATTTGGTTTAGAATTTTCATCAAAGCTTTCACCCTGGCTTGCCTTTGGCTGCATTTCACCAAAATATATTTACCACGAAGTCAAACGATTTGAAAACGAGTATGAAGCAAACGATTCTACCTATTGGCTCATTTTTGAATTGCTCTGGCGCGACTTTTTCCGTTTTTCGTTTAAAAAACATCCAACTGAGTACTATCAATTACATGGCATACTCGGAAAATCAGATCAGAAAGCGAATCGAAATGTTGAAATAATCGATAAATGGATTCAAGGAAAAACGAATAATTCTTTTGTTAATGCAGCAATGCGCGAGCTAAATGCTACAGGATGGATGTCGAACCGCATGCGTCAAATTGTGGCGAGTTATTTCATCTACGATTTAGACCAAGACTGGCGGGTTGGAGCTTCCTATTTTGAATCTCAATTGATTGACTACGATGTCTCTTCCAACTGGGGAAATTGGGCATACATAGCCGGTGTTGGAAACGATCCCAGGGCGGGAAGGCAATTTAATCTTGAGAAACAGGAGGAGATGTATGATAAGGATAAGAAGTATCAGGGTTTATGGGCCAAGTATTAATTTTCTTGGTTTCTAGTTAGAGGAAAGAAGTATCCAACGCCCATTGACAAACCAGTTGTGGAAATTCCTGTTCTAAACATAAATTTTCCAGAAGGTTTTTGATAGCGGTAACCTAACCCAAGTAACGGAATAATGGTTATTGAAGCACAAGGAGTAGCAGATCACAACTTTGTAATTTACTCTATGGAAGGCCGTAAGTTGCAAGCAGGAACATTAACAAATGGTTTGTCTGTTTTAGATGTGCAATCGTTTGCCAATGGAACCTACATCTTCCAAACAGGTAGAAAACAAATTCGTTTTGTGATACAGAAATAATAAGGTTCGAAGTTATTCAAGCTAAATTAGGCATCAAATAGGTTGTAAAGCTTCTTTATATCTCAATAGTACACGCTCTCGGGCAATTTTATGATCGATAATAGGTGAGGGGTATTCGGTTGTTCCCAATTCGGGTACCCATTTTTTGATGTATTCGAATTTTTTATCAAATTTTTCTTGCTGAGACGTGGGATTAAACACGCGAAAATAAGGTGCAGCATCACAGCCGCAACCCGCAGCCCATTGCCACCCACCTGAATTACTGGCTAATTCAAAATCAAGTAGTTTTTCAGCAAAATAGCCTTCTCCCAAACGCCAATCAATTAATAAGTGTTTTGTAAGGAAACTTGCCACAATCATTCTTACGCGGTTATGCATGAATCCGGTCGAATTTAATTCTCGCATTCCGGCATCTACAATCGGGTAGCCTGTTTTTCCTTCACACCAAGCTTTGAAATGAATTTCGTTATTTTCCCATTGGATGCGGTCATAGTGTGTTTTAAACGAGTTTTTCGCCGAATGTGGAAACCAGTAAATAATCATTTGGTAGAAGTCACGCCAGATGAGTTCATTCAAATAGGTTTCATTCAAAGATTTGGCTACTCGGGCTAATTCACGAATGGAAATAGTCCCAAAACGCAAATGAATACTTAATTTCGAGGTAGCATTCAAAGAAGGGAAATCACGATTTTGGTGATAGTTCTTTATTAGTTCTTCTTTCCAATTTTTGGATGGAAATACTACAAGTTGTTTGTCCTCAAAACCCATCTCACTTAGGGAAATTAATTGACTGTGATCTGTAGATTTAATCAAATTTTGAGTGTATTTTTCCGACGGATAGGGTTTTAAATAAAAGTTATTGAGTTTCGCTTTCCATTTTCTGGAATAAGGTGTAAAAACCGTGTACGGTTTACCGTCATCTTTAATAACCTCATTTTTTTCGAAGATTACATGATCTTTTGATCCAATAAATGGTACGTCAATTTTTTCCAGTTCTTTAAAAAGGAAGCTATCCCTTTGATTTGCATACGGTTCATAATCACGATTGGTAAACAACGCCTCTGCTTTGTGTTCCGTTATGAATCTTGGAATGATTTCCTTTGGATCCCCAAAAAATACCTTTAAATCACAATTGAACTTGGCATATTGATTTTTGAGTTTTGCAATTTCTTGATGAATAAATAGGACGCGTTGGTCATTTTCGGGTAAAAATTGCAGTATTTGACTATCAAAAATAAAAATGGGTTGAACTTCTTTGCTATTCGTTAAAGCTTTATGCAAACCTGCATTGTCGTGAATTCTTAAATCCCTTCGATGCCAAAAAATCGATTTTGTGTACATTGTATTTAAACACGAAATCAATCATGATTGTTTACGAATCTTGGTCAGTTCTTTTAAAGTAATGTTGTTCACTTACAATTCGGTCTAAATATAGTTGTTCAACCTTTGTTCTAGCCCAAGGGGTTTTTCTTAGAAACTTCAAACTTGATTTCAAGCTTGGATTATTCAAAAAACAATTTACCCGAATATGATATCCCAACCCTTCCCAACCAAATTTATCCTGAAGTTCTTTAACCATTCTTTCAAGCGTTATTCCGTGTAATGGGTCATTGGATTTTTCAGAAATGGGTTTATTCATGTTAAATAAATTTCATTTTTTCTATTTCTTCGATTTTCAGAATAGATTTTTCCGTTATTTTGAATATTCTTGAATACGAATTTCCAAAGAAATTATGAGTTGAGCAAATTGTTTCAAACACCTAGGCTCGCGATTAATCCCGAGCCTAGGTGTGAAATTTATTCCAATTTAATGGATTAATAATTCAATCATTTATAAACCAATAGGTGCGGGAATAATCCCGCGCCTATTGGTAAAAATCACTCATCAAAAATGGTTTCAACCATTTACTGCAACACAATCTTTTTAATATCAACTGTATTTCCTTGCGGATCAATGATGCGAACGAAATACAAACCATTTCCTCCCCACGTGGTAATGTCAACATAAAACTGTTGTTGATTCACCGCATTTTGAAACACTTGCTGACCTTGCGCATCTTCAATTTTGATGCTGTACCCATTCATGGTAGTTAAATCTCCTGCATCAATCGTGATGTGATCATTGGTTGGGTTGGGCCAAATTTTCAACGTATTCAAGTACGTAATTGGGTTATAACTTGTAATGCCTGTATTGATAATCAAAGTATCTGTTACCGTAACATAATCATAACAAACATTTGCATTATATAAATCACTAATTTCTTGCTGCGTTAAAGCGCGATTCCAAATAACGCCATCATCAATACTACCAACGGCATAATATGGATAATTTGGCACGAACTGTCTTCCAAAAACAGCATTTGTGGTATTTCCAACTCCTACATTTGTGGTGTAAGGAGTTGTTCCAACCAGTGAACCATTTACATATAGCTTGATATTGATTCCATCATAATTCATTAGCAAATGATTCCATTGGGAGTGTGGAATAAGTGTGTTATTAGGATCTTGAGCCCACTGTCCACCATTAAAACCTCCATTTACACCTCCAGCAAAGTAGGGAGTATTTCCTTGATTGGTGCTAATATTAAATCCATTTCCACCATCATAACCTCTTGAAAAGTAATATTGGGCACATCCAACACTACAATTAGTATTTGAGTTTGTTCCAGTGGATTTTACCCACACACTAACTGCTAATTCATTAGAGTTATTTATAGCTGGGAGTAAGTTTAATTCAATCCAATCATTACCATCAAAACTATAAGCTTTATTCACATTCCCAAATCGATCCGTCGTTAATGTCGCGCCACTTACCGTTCCATTATTCCCATTCCCACTTTCATCATTGGCATTTCCGTTAAACGGCCACCAACCAACTAAACCATTTGTTGGAACATAATTTGGCACTTGCGCCATCACATTCACAGTCATACAAAGCCCAACTGCAAAGGCTGAAATCATACTTTTTTTCATTTTATAAAAGTTTTGGTTCACTCGCCCCGCAGTGAGATTACAATTAATAAAAAAAGCGTGGGACAGTTGCTTACGCTTGTCGTTGAGGTCCTCCAAAACCCGCGAAACAAAGCAAAGCAACGCCCACGCAAAACGTGAGCGTTTTACTTTAACTTCCCTGTTTCGCTTTTGAAAATTTGGAGGTTTCAACAGACAGGACGTTTAGCAAACGCTATTTTTTTCTTATAAAATTCTTTCCTCGTTTGGATGAACAAATGTATAGAAAAATTTACAGAAAGTAAAGAAATACTAAAAAGTTCAATTTGGTTGTGTGTCTCTCGACTCCGCTCGATCCACATTCGATCCACATTCGATCCACAAAGAATTCAAATACTATTTACGGTAGCCCATCCAGCGAACTCAAAAGCCCATCGAGCGAAGTCAAAAAGCCCATCGAGCGAAGTCGAGATGGGCTGGTGAATGTGTCTCTCGCCTTATTTCGACGAGCTCAATACAAGCTACTCGACGCAAACTCGACTTTGCTCGATCCACTTAGAAATAAAAGGCTGATTGGGCGGAGTTAAAAACTGGAGAAGTTTATATTAAATTGTCTTTTTATGGAATCTGATTCCAAATAATTCCAAAATCACTAAAAGACATTATTACTTCCCTTTCACCAATTTCATTTCATCCACTAAATGTTTTGCACCCGAATACTTATCCATGACCCACAACACATAGCGAATATCAACCACAACGTTTCTACAACGGTTTGCATCAAACATATAATCGCTCATGGTGCTCTCCCAGGTGCGGTCGAAGTTTAATCCCATCAAATGGCCGTTTTTGTCCAATACCGGTGATCCTGAATTTCCACCCGTGGTGTGGTTTGATCCGGTGAAACATACCCATAATTCGCCATTTTGCGCATACGAACCATAATCTTTTGCTTTGTGTAAGTCGAGCATTCGTGGAAGTAATTCAAAATCAGGATTCCCAGAATTGTATTTGGCAATGATTCCGTCTAAGGTAGTATGCTCGGTATATTTCATACCATCCGCCGGAGCTGATCCTTCCAATTTTCCGTAAGAAATTCTCAAAGTGCTATTCGCATCGGGCCAGTGTTTTGCATTTGGAAACATAACTTTTTTTCCTTCCACATAGAGTTTCAACAAAGCAGTCATTTCGGAATTGAAAATTTGATACTCCGGAACCGTTTGAGATCGAAATTTGGATATCAACGAATTATAATGTTTGAATCCAAGATCATTCTCTAATTTCGCTTTACTTTCATCGTTGTACGAATCAAGAAAACTCGAATAACGCTCCTTATTAGTAAATACTGATAGAGAATAAATATCATTTTTCAGTTGCTTCACTTCTGCTTCACTTAGTTTGGTGTCACCAATTCGTTTGAAATATTCGAGAGTCAACAATTCGAATATTTTTCCGTCTACTGTTTCATCGTAATTTTTGAAAAATCCTTCACCGCTTGTTTTCAATTTAGCAATTACTCCTGAAAGTTCATTTTTCTCTTTGTATTTAGAATAATTAGTAAGTAAATCATTGATTCCTCTAGCTAATTTAAAATACTCCGGGCCATACGAGAAATATTCGGCTCCCATGGCATATTGAAATTCTACATCCATTTTTTGAGAAACTAAATCATTCATTTTTTGAACGATACTTCCATACTTAGTTTTCCATTCTTCTTTCGAATTGGCTTTATCCGTGTATTCTTTCTCGCGCTGTTCTTTTATACTAACAGCATCCAAACGTTTCAACCCATCAATTTGCCCAATCCATTTTTTCCAAGCATTGGCGATACTCGCTTGCTTTGCCGAATACTGAATTCTCGTTTTGTCTGATTCTTTCATCGCTGCGTCAATAACTCCTAAAGAAAGATCACGCATTCTAATTCGAGCCGGACGTTCTTTTTCGATGATAAATTTCAAATACGATGAAACTACATGTTGCTCTGTTGCACCGGGAAAACCGTACACCATGGTAAAATCGCCCACTTTTCTGTTTTTAAAAGAAATAGGAAGAAAATGAATGGGTTTGTAAGGAACATTGTCCGCGGAGTAAGGCGCTGGTTTGTTGTCTTTACCAACGTAAATGCGAAAAACGGAGAAATCACCTGTGTGTCTTGGCCAAACCCAGTTATCTGTATCACCACCAAATTTTCCTATGGAATTAGGAGGCGTTCCAACAAAACGAACATCCAAGAAAACTTCTTTCACCATCATGTAATAATCATTTCCATAATTGAATGGTTTGATTTCTGCTTCGTAATGTGTTCCTGCAACTGCTTTTGCTGTCAATTCTTTGATTAGTGCTTGAATACTGGCCTCGTCTGTTTTGCCAGAACCTAAAATCAATTTCGTTACATCCTCAATTCGAACAATGCGAACAGCTGTTAATCCTTGGTTTTGCAATTCATCCGCTTTTGTTTTTGCCCAAAATCCGTATTTTAAGTAATCATTTTCCAGTGAAGAATGAGATTGAATTTGCGAATAACCGCAATGATGATTTGTTAAAAGTAATCCTTGATCAGAAACAAGTTCTGCCGTACATCCGCCACCAAATTGAAGAATCGCATCTTTCAAACTGGCCTTATTTACACTGTATATATCTTCTGCCGATAATTTCATCCCCTTTGCCTTCATATCTGATTCAAAAGCTGCAATCAGAGATGGAATTAACATCCCTTCATCTGCTCTTAAAGGATTAACAAGAATAAAAAACAAACAAAAAATGAGGGTAATTTTTTTCATATTAAAAAATTTGAGTTCACGAATTTACAATTTTCAATGGGATTGTTTAGAAATGTCAAGCATTCATTTGAATTGATTAATTATTTTTGTCAATAAATTGTTAAAATGAAAGTTTTTAAATTCGGCGGAGCCTCAGTTAAAGATGCCGATGCAGTGCGAAATGTAGCGACTATACTTTCCCGTTTTTCAGGTCAAAAACTAATTGTTGTAGTCTCTGCGATGGGAAAAACCACAAATAAATTAGAAGAAATTGTAGAGGCAGAAAAATCCAAAAATCTAGGCCAATTTACAAATCTAGTAAATGAGCTATATGATTTTCATATTGATATTTTAGGTCAATTATTTCAGGAAAAACATTTTAAAATTTACAATGAAGTAGATCAAATTTTTGATAAAATACGGGATCGTTTTGAAAGACCTTTTCCGGATAATTATTCATTTGAATACGATCAAATTGTTTCGCTTGGAGAAGTAATTTCTTCTAAAATAGTTTCAGCTTATTTATTTGAACAAGGTCTTTCCAGCTGTTTTGCTGATGCGCGCGAATTAATTCGAACCAATAACCAATATCAAGAAGGAAAAGTAGATTGGATAAAAACTGAAGAACTCGTTCATTCTCGATTGTTAGGTAGTTTTTCAAATGCAGATATTGTTGTCACTCAAGGTTTTATTGGCCATACTCCTGAAGGATTTACAACTACGTTGGGCAGAGAGGGATCTGATTACACAGCAGGTATTTTTGCATATTGCACGGATTCTGAAAGTGTAACGATTTGGAAAGATGTCCCAGGCATGTTAAACGCAGACCCAAAATATTTTTCAGATACGGTGAAATTGGATCAAATTTCGTTCAAAGAAGCAATTGAATTATCGTATTACGGAGC
>Ga0315902_10001485_pt1 | contig 37648 bp, 40 predicted proteins | sample LakEriMetagenome_9_FD_203523 | JGI IMG/M metagenome (GOLD analysis project Ga0315902, IMG submission 203523) | Freshwater fungal communities from buoy surface, Lake Erie, Ohio, United States - Buoy 12 MA117 | ecosystem: Environmental > Aquatic > Freshwater > Lake > Lake biofilm | place: USA... | reverse complement strand
ATGAAGTCGCGGCGCGGTTCCACCACGTCGCCCATCAGGCGGGTGAAGATCTCGTCGGTAATGTCGGCATCCTCGACCTTGACCTGCAGCAGGCTGCGGTTGTCGGGGTCAAGCGTGGTTTCCCACAGCTGCTCGGCGTTCATTTCGCCAAGGCCCTTATAGCGGGCAATCGCCAGGCCCTTGCGTCCGGTTGCGAGTACGGCGTCCAGCAACTGCGATGGCCGGGTGATGCCGCCGTCCGTAGTGCCAGCACGCGTAGGTGCGGCCGGGGCCTGATCCCCGGGCGCTGGACCTTCAGTGCCCTCATCGGCTTCACCTGCCACTTCGGCCTCTGCCTCGGGTTCTGCCGCGCTGGCGCGGACCAGCCGGGCGACACCGGCATAGGCATCGGCATGCTCGATCGCCAGCCTGGCCAGCTTGCGCGCTTCGGCGCTGGTCAGGAAGCCGGCGTCGATCGGATAGGCATCGGTCACGCCGCGCCAGATCCGTTCGATCAGCAAGGAGCCATCGTCACGCAGGCTTGCGCTCCACCGGGCTTCGAGATCGCCGCGGCCAAGCCGGTCTGCGGTCCGGGCCAAGGCGGCTGCGCGCCCGGCGCGGTCCAGATCAGGCTCGAACACGCCGTCCAGGGCCAGCGCTTCGATCACGGCCGGATCATAGCGCCGCGGCACGAAGCCAAGCAGCGCGCGCAGCCGCATGGCGTGATCGACCAGCGCTTCCAGATCGGCGCCGCCGCGCGACCCACTCGCCGTTTCCAGCACCCGCCCGGAAAGGCCCGCCTCGACCAGGTAGCGATCCAGTGCGGCGCCATCCTTGAGATAGACTTCGCTGCGGCCCTTGCTCACCTTGTACAGCGGCGGCTGGGCAATGAAGAGGTGCCCGTTCTTGATGATTTCCGGCATCTGCCGGTGGAAGAAGGTCAGCAGCAGGGTGCGGATGTGCGCGCCGTCGACGTCGGCGTCGGTCATGATCACGATCTTGTGATAGCGCAGTTTTTCCAGGTTGAACTCGTCGCGGATGCCCGTGCCCATGGCCTGGATCAGCGTGCCAACTTCTTTGGAGGAGATGATCCGGTCAAACCGGGCGCGCTCGACGTTGAGGATCTTGCCCTTGAGCGGCAGGATCGCCTGGATGTGCCGGTCACGGCCCTGCTTGGCGCTGCCGCCGGCCGAATCGCCCTCGACCAGGAACAGTTCGCACTTGGCCGGATCGCGTTCCTGGCAGTCGGCAAGCTTGCCGGGGAGCGAGGCGATGCTCATCGCGCCCTTGCGGCTCATTTCGCGCGCCCTGCGAGCAGCTTCGCGGGCGGCGGCGGCATCGATGATTTTCTGGATCACCGCCTTGGCAGGGCCGGGGTTTTCCTCCAGCCATTCGCTCATCTTGTCGCCCATCAAACTTTCGAGCGGCTGGCGCACTTCGGACGAGACCAGCTTGTCCTTGGTCTGGCTGGAAAACTTCGGGTCCGGCAACTTGACCGAGACGATCGCGGTCAGCCCTTCGCGCATGTCATCGCCCGTCAGGCTGACCTTTTCCTTCTTCAGCAGGCCGGTCTTTTCGGCATAATTGTTGAGCGTGCGGGTCAGCGCCGCGCGGAACGCGGCCAGGTGCGTACCGCCATCGCGCTGGGGAATGTTGTTGGTGAAGCACAGCACGTTTTCGTAGTAGGAATCGTTCCATTCCAGCGCGACATCGATCCCGATGCCGTCGCGGTTGGCGGAAATGGCGATGGGATCGGGCAGCAATGCCTGCTTGTTGCGATCCAGCCACTTCACGAAGGCCGCGATGCCGCCTTCATAGAACAGATCGTGTTCCTTCACCTCTTCCCCGCGCTTGTCGCGCAGCAGGATCCGCACGCCGGAATTGAGGAAGGCCAGCTCGCGGTAGCGATGCTCCAGCTTGTCGAAATCGTAGATGGTAACGTTCTTGAAGGTCTCGTCACTGGCGAGGAAGGTAACGCGGGTGCCCTTCTTGGGCTGGCCCTTGCGCGAACCTTCGGTCGCAATCGGGGCATCGCCGGTCACCTTGAGTGGCGCCACAGCATCGCCGTGAGCGAACTTCATCCAGTGTTCCTTGCCGTCGCGCCAGACGGTCAGCTCCAGCCATTCCGACAGGGCATTGACCACCGACACCCCGACCCCGTGGAGGCCGCCCGAAACCTTGTAGGCGTTATCGTCGCTGGTGTTCTCGAACTTGCCCCCGGCGTGGAGCTGGGTCATGATCACTTCGGCGGCGGAAACGCCTTCTTCGGAGTGGATATCGGTCGGAATTCCGCGGCCATTGTCCTCAACCGAAACCGAGCCGTCAGGGTTCAGTTCGATCAGCACCAGGTCGCAGTGCCCGGCCAGCGCCTCGTCGATGGCATTGTCCGAAACCTCGAACACCATGTGATGCAGGCCCGAACCATCATCAGTATCGCCAATGTACATGCCGGGCCGCTTGCGGACCGCATCGAGGCCTTTGAGGACCTTGATCGAATCCGCCCCATAGGCGTTCTGGTTGGGGGCGGAGGCAGGGGTGTTTTCAGGGGTGTCGGACATAGCCAGCATATAGGCATTCGTGGCCCGCGGGGGAAGCGAACCAGTGCACGAGGCCCCCTTCCTTCCACAGGCAATTCCCGGCCAGGCCGATGATCCGGCAAATCGGGAAGGACCAATCGATCCTGCGAACCGCCCTGGCGCTGTTGTTGCCACGTCGGCTGCGCCGGCAATGTTGCCGACCTAATCTTTGCACCCGGATCAGGTCGCCGTCCGCGGGCTCTATCGCGGGCGCGATTTCCTGATTGCACTGGCTTGACCATAGTTCGATATCAAACCATATAGTTTGATATCGAACTAGATGGAGTAAGTCATGGCATCGCGGCGGCAGGTTGTCTTCGGACTGGGCGGAGCGCTGGTGGCCGGGGCGGCAGCCGGCACATGGCGGGTGATGCGCCAACCCGACAGTGCCATTGCCCCCTGGCAGGGCCTGGGCCAGCCAGTCTCGGACCCGCGGCTCGATGCACTGCGCCACGCAATCCTTGCCCCCAACCCGCACAACCGCCAGCCGTGGCTGATCCGGCTGGAGGGGAGCGACAGCGCGATCCTGACCTGCGACCTCGCCAAGCGCCTGCCGGAAACCGATCCGTTCGACCGCCAGATCATCATCGGCTTCGGCACTTTCATCGAGCAGGCCGCGATCGCCGCGAGCACGCGCGGCTTCCGGTTGGTGGTTGAGCCATTTCCCGAGGGCGAGCCGCAACCCCGGGTGGACCGCCGCCCGGTCGCACGGCTGCGCTGGGTCGCCGACCCGGCACTGCGCCCCGATCCGCTGGCGGCGGCGATCGCCCTGCGCCGCACCAACCGGCAGGTCTATGCCCCGCTGCCCCCCGGCAAGCTGGCCGAACTGGGCGAACCGGGGGTGTCGCTGAGTGATACCCCCGCGCTGCTGGCGGAACTTGCCAAGGTCACGGTCGCGGCGATCACCGGGGAAATGCAAACGCCCGCAGCGCATATGGAAAGCGTCAACCTGATGCGGATCGGGGCAGCGGAAATCGATGCCATGCCGGATGGCTTGGCGTTGTCCGGACCGCTGATCGAGGCGACCAGCGTGCTTGGCATGACCAGCCGCGCCACACTGGCCGATCCGACCAGCACCGCCTTCCGCATGGGGCTGGATGACCTGCAGCGAACCTACGGCTCGATTCCCGCTGCGCTGTGGATCACCACAGCCGACAATAGTCGGGCCAGCCAACTTGCTGCCGGACGGGCCTATGCCCGGACAACGCTGCGCGCGGCGCGGGCTGGTGTCGCCGTTCATCCGCTGAGCCAATCGCTCCAGGAATATCCCGCCATGGCCCCGCACCTGGCAAAGGTGCACGGCCTGCTTGCTCCGGCCGGCGGGCGGGTGCAAATGCTGGCCCGGGCCGGGCTGGCCGAACCGGTTCGTCCCGCTGCCCGTTATCCGCTTGAGGCGCACCTGCTCACATGAGTGACGATCCCAAGGTCTTCCAGCTGTTCACCGAGATTGGCATTATTGACCAGTTGGCCGGCAACGCCTTCGAACGCGCGATGCCTGAAGGCATGACCCGGGCACAGTTCACCGTGCTGCATCACCTCTACCGCCGCGGTATGCCCAGCCAGTCACCGGCCGTGCTGGCGGCGGCGATTCAGGTCAGCCGGGCCACGATGACCAGCACCCTGGGCCGGCTTGCAGCCCGCGGACTGGTCGCGATCGAGCCGGATCCAGCTGATGGTCGCGGAAAGCAGGTGCGGTTGACTTCCGCAGGTGAGGCGATGCGGCGTGATTGCATCGCTGCCGTGGCTCCGCTGCTGCCTTTGGCCGAAGCTGCGCTGGCACCCGCCGAGCTCGACCGTGTGCTGGCCTTGCTGCGCAAGTTGCGGATGCGGCTCGATGCAGCGCGGGATTAGGGCTTAGCAAAGCGGCGCAACCATGCTCTATTCCCCGCAATGGAGGGGGTCGACAGCATGCCAAATTTGCCATTTGCAATCCGGACGGTGATCCGCACTGCCACTCTGGGCGCAGTAGCCGCCGGATGCGCAGCCTTGGCTCAGCCAGTCGCAATCGCGCCGGACCGCGCTGAATTCCGTGCGCTCTACAAGGAGCTGGTGGAAACCGACACGTCGATAACCACGGGGTCTTGCACCCTGGCGGCCGAACGCATGGCCGGCCGGCTTAAGGCGGCCGGTTTCAGGGATGACCAGCTGACCCTGTTTGCTGATCCTGCGGCTCCCAAGGAAGGCGGGTTGGTCGCGGTATGGCCTGGCAGCGCCAAGACCGCGAAACCGCTGCTGCTGATCGCCCACATCGACGTGGTGGCTGCCAAGCCCGAGGACTGGACCCGCGATCCCTATAAGCTGATCGAGGAGGACGGCTATTTCTACGGCCGGGGCACCGTTGATGCCAAGGCGCTGGCGGCGGTCTGGACCGACCTGCTCGTGCGCCAGGCCAAGTCTGGCAAGCGGTTCAAGCGGACGGTCAAGCTGGCGCTGACCTGCGGCGAGGAAACCAATGGTGCCTTCAACGGGATCGAGTGGCTGGCAGCCAACAAGCGCGACCTGATCGATGCCGAATTCGCCCTCAACGAAGGTGGCGGCGGGTCCAGCAATGGCACACCGATCGCCAGGGGTGGCAAAGTGGTGGGCCAGTCGATGCAGGTCGGCGAGAAAACCTTTGCCAACTACGAACTGGAAACCCGCAATCCCGGCGGGCACAGTTCCGTTCCCCGGCCCGATAACGCTATTTACCAGCTTAATGCGGCGCTGCAGAAGCTGGCGGCGCACCGTTTCCCGGTCGAGTTTACCGACACCACGCGGACCTATTTCCAGGTCGCCGGGGCGGGGCGGAACGATGCGATCGGTCGCGCCATGGTGGCGCTGGCAGCCAATCCGGCTGACCAGGAAGCCGAAGCGCTGGTGAATACTGTGCCGTTCCTCCATTCGAACCTGCGCACCACCTGCGTGGCGACCATGCTTGACGCTGGCCATGCCAAGAACGCACTGCCGCAGCGGGCAAGGGCCAACGTCAACTGCCGGATCTTTCCTGGTCATTCGGTTGAGGCTATCCGGCGGGAACTGGCCCAGATCGTTGCCGATCCTGGCGTTACGGTGACTGCGCTGGCACCGCTGCGGCCCTCACCGCCCAATCCGCCGCTCGATCCCAAGGTAATGGACCCGGCCCGCAAGCTGGTGGCCAAGTATTTTCCTGGCGTACCGCTCGTGCCGCTGATGGCCAATGGCTATACCGACGCGACCTTTCTCGGCGCGGTGGGCATTCCGACCTATGGGGTGCCAGGCATGTGGCTCGATCCCGATGGCAACGGTGTGCACGGCCTCAACGAACGGATCGAAGTGGCCTCGCTTTATACCGGCCGGGACTTCCTGACCGAACTGGTTGAGGCCTACGCGGGCCGATAGTCCGGGGCCGACAAGCGAAAGGCCGCCGCGCCTTGGTGGGCGCGGCGGCCTTCGGTGGGATTGTGCTGTCCCGCCGGTTCCAGCGCCCTTAGGCGATGGTGGCGGAGAGCATCAAACCGCTGACACTGGCAGCGGCGATGATCGGCAGCACAATGCTGGCAAACTTGCGCATCGTGTGCTCCTGGGGATGAGGCGGACGGGTCATTCCGTTCGCAGTTGCAACATAAGTAATTCGGTAGAGATTGCCAGTGCATTCTGTGTCAGAGTTGTTGCGTAATTTGCAACTGAGCTGTTAACCAGTTACTTAGTGCCTGGCGGACCATTCGGCACTTGCATGGCGCCGCGTGGCTTGCTTCCTTGGGGCAAAGAACAATCCGGAGAGGAACCGCGCCGCAATGACCGTCAGCCCTGCCGCCTTGCTTGACCAGCCCTTCGGGTCCTTCCCCGGCCTGATCGCCGCTTGGGGCGAATACCGCGGCGATGCCCCGGCGCTTTACGATGGCACAATCGCGCTTTCATGGCGTGAAGTGGCGGATCGGGTGGAACGGATCGCCGCGCGGCTCCAGGCAGATGGCCTTGAGCGGGGTCAGGCCGTCTCGATCCTTGGCACGACCACGGTCAACTATGCCCTGATCTACCTCGCCGCGATCCGCGCCGGGGGATGTGCCGCACCATTGACCACCAGCGCCAGCCCGGAACAGCTCGCCGGCATGGCGGCAGATTCGGGCGCGCTGCACCTATTTGTTGACCGCGCCAAGCTCAATGAACTGGGCGCCTTCAAGCTGCCGACCGAAAAACAGATCGTGCTTGATGAAGAACTGGATGCTTTCATGGCTCCGGCGGGGACCAAGGCTGCCCCGTTCGAACCGGAAGATGCCGATCCGCTCAATATCATCTATTCGTCCGGCACCACCGGCATTCCCAAGGGGATTGTTCATAGCCACGGAATGCGCTGGCGGCAGATGACCTTCCGCGCCGCGCTCAATTACGGCACCGACAGTCGCACGCTGACCTCGACCCCGCTCTATTCGAACACCACGATGGCCGTGTTCCTGCCGACGATGTACTCGGGCGGCTATGTCTCGCTGATGGGCAAGTTCGATACCGAGAAATGGCTCGAGCGCGCCCAGGCCGAGCGGATCACCCACACCATGCTGGTTCCGGTGCAGTACCGCCGGCTGATGCAGTTCGAACGCTTCGACGATTACGATCTTTCGTCGATGAAGATGAAGTACTGCACCAGCGCGCCATTCCCGGCCGATCTCAAGGGCGAGGTGCTGCGGCGGATGCCAGGCGGCCTGATCGAGATTTATGGCATGACCGAGGGCGGGGTGGCCTGCATCTTCCCAGTCCACGAACACCCGGACAAGCTGCACACCGTTGGTAAGCCGGCGCCGGGCCATTTCTTGAAAGTGCTGGACGAACACGGCAACGAGGTGCCTCCCGGTACGCCTGGCGAACTGGTGGGCAAGTCCCCCACCATGATGCTGGGATACAAGAACCAGCCCGAAAAGACCCGCGAAGGTTATTGGATCGATCCCGAGGACGGTTCGGTCTGGCAGCGTATGGGTGATGTTGGGCGGGTCGATGCAGACGGGTTTGTCGAGCTCGTCGGCCGGACCAAGGACGTGATCATCTCTGGCGGCTTCAATATCTTCCCGATCGATCTGGAGGCCGAACTGGCGAAGGACGAGCGCGTGGTCGAAGCGGCTGTTGTCGGTGTGCAGTCAGAGAAGTGGGGTGAGACCCCGGTGGGCTTCGTCGTGCTCCAGCCTGGCGTCGGTGAGGATGCTCTGGAGGATATCCGCACGGTCGCCAACAGCCGGCTCGGCAAGACTCAGCGCGTGGCGGAGCTCTACCCCATCGCCGAAATGCCGCGCAGTCACATCGGCAAGCTGCTCAAGACCGATCTGCGGGAACTGGTGCCGGTGCGGCCTCGCTAGCTGCTTGAGTGGGAGGGCAGGGTGCAAGAACAGTGGGGAGCTGAGCTTGAGGTTGTAATCCGGGTGCTGCAGATTGCCCTGGCGCCCGCGTTTTTGCTGGCGGCGATTGCCAGCCTGCTCAGCGTGTTGACCGGACGGCTGGCGCGCGCGGTCGATCGTTCGCATGCAGTGCAAGCAATGCTGCCAGTGCAATCAGCCAGCCAAACGAAATCCCTGCGGGATGAACTGGCCGTGCTGATCCGTCGCAAGCGGCTGATCCAGTGGTCGATGCAGCTCTGCGTGGCCGGCGGCGTGACAATCTGCGCTGTGGTGGCGCTGCTATTCGTTATGGGGCTGGCGCAGTTTTCGGCTGCCTCGCTCATTGTAGGCATGTTTGCGCTGGCAATGGGCCTGATCGCTGCCTCGCTGGTCGCACTGTTGATCGAAACCAGCCTCGCCGCTCACGAAGTCATGGTCGATCTGTCCGACGGCGAAGGCAGCGGGGGCGTGGACGCCAGTTAGGCTGCCGCCTCACAAACCGTTCGCCGGTAGAGGTGCCAGGTTGCGTGGCCGAGCACTGGCAACGCCAACAGCAGACCCAGGAAGGCCGGGAGCATCGCGGCGAACAGCACCAGGGCGATCAGCACTGCCCAGGCCAGCAGGACGCCGCGATTGGCCTGGATGGCGCGCAGGCTGGTGATAATCGCGGTGAGGAAATCGACGTCGCGATCAACCAGCATCGGCAGGCTCATCACCGTCACCGCATAGAACACGAAGGCCACCAGCGCCCCCACCGTGCTGCCGACCGCCAGCATGGCCAGGCCGGTAGGAGTGCGCAGCATGGCGAGCGATTCTCCGCCTGTGCCAAGCTGCGCTGAAAAGATCGCGAAGATTCCGTGCGCCAGGATGATCCAGAAGGTGAAGCCGACGAAAATGAACCCGCCCATCAGCAACAGCTGATCGTCGCCGCGGCCGCGTAAGGCGGTCAGCACGCTGCCCCAACCCAGCGGCAACCCTGCTTCGCGCCGACGGCTTACTTCGTACAGGCCCACGGCGGTAAACGGGGCGATCAGTGGAAAGCCGGCAGCCAGCGGGATTAACCAGGCCGCTGCACCCTTGGTCATCAAGGCATAGGCTGCCCCCAACCCCCCGGCCACGTAGATCGTCGCGAAGAACAGGCCATAGAGCGGATGAGCAAGGAAATCGCGCAGCCCTGCGCCCGCCGCAGCAGCGAGGTCGCCAAGCGTCAGGTCGCGCGCGACGGGGAAACGCGGGTAGGGCGTCTGCGAAGTTTCGGCCATCTATTCTCTCCCAGCCCGCAATCTGCCCGGTCTGTGCTGCGAGTCTTTGACGTCCATCAAAAGTTGGTGGGCACCGAGAGCATCTTCCCTGGCGCCTTTCCCCATCGTTGCGCTGGATCGAATTACCGAACGATCTATAGAGTTTAAGGAGCCTTTTACTAACTTTGCCTACCTTGGGCGGATGGGATTGAAACAGCGCAAGATCGGCTGGTGGCGAGCGCTGCACAGGTTCCTGTTCCCGGCAGTTCCGGAATCGATCGTGGGAGCGATGCAGCGAGCACAGTTCGAAAGCGTTCGCAGTCAGGTTCCCATGCTGCTGGCGGTTGCTGCGCTCAACACCTGTATTTTGATGGCGGTTTGTGCCCATGAGGGCATGGATTTCACGAACTATGGCTGGCTTTCGCTGCTGATCGTCTATTGCGTGTTCCGGATCGGTTTCTGGATCAGGCGCAGCAAGACACCTTACGATCCCGCCGACATTCCGCGCTTGTTGAAGATGACCATCGTGGCAGCCCTGGCCATGATCAGCGTGCTGGGAATGGTCTCGGCCCTGACCTTCGCCGCCGGCACTTTCGACTCTCTGCTGCTTGTTCCGATGTCCCTGGGATTCGGAACCGTGTCGATCGCACACTGCCTTTACACGCTCAGGTCCGCAGCGATCGGAACGTTGATTATGGGGCTGTTGCCCAGTTCCATTGCCATGCTGTTGATCGGCCCCTTCGAGGCGCAGATGCTTGGCCTTGCCATGCTCAGCGTTGGCGTGTTGATGGTTCGTTTTGTTGCGGCGCAGTACAACCAGCTGGTGGCAAGCCTGTTGCTGGCCGACGAAAACCGGCGCCTGGCGCTCACCGATCCGTTGACCGGACTGGCCAACCGCCGGGCGGCGATGGCGGCATTGGACGAAGCCGTTGATGAAGCGACGACGTTCGGGATCGCCCTGATCGACCTCGACGGGTTCAAGCAGATCAACGACCAGTTCGGGCATCCGGTCGGCGACGGTCTGCTCTGTGCCATAGCGGAAAGATTGCGCGGCGCCGCGCGCAAGGGCGATGTCGTGGGCCGGCTGGGGGGCGATGAATTCATCGTCCTGTTCAGAAACGTGACCAGTGAAACCGACTGTGCAGCCCGATCGAACGCCTATCTTGCGGCGCTGGCCCCGCCCCTGATCCTGGCCGGGGTGCGGATGCCGTTCGGAGCCAGCCTGGGTTTTGCGGTCCACGGCGTCGACGGAGCCGAGGTTGAGGCCCTGCTGCACTCTGCCGACCAGGCGCTCTATGCCGCGAAACGCATCCCGGCTGCTACACAGGCGGGTCAGGCACGATCGGTAAGGCTCGCCGCCTAGCGGCTTGGTGCTTAGCTTGGGGCTGTTCCGGGCTGCATGGGTGTTGGCAGGTGGCGCGCTGCGCTTGCCACCTTGGCCCGCCTTCCTTATCGGCCAGCCATGAGCATCCAGCCTTCAGATTCGATCCTGATCGTCGATTTCGGCAGCCAGGTTACCCAGCTGATTGCACGCCGCGTGCGCGAGGCCGGGGTCTATTCCGAGATTGCCCCGTTCAGCCATGCGGCCGCCGCGTTTGAGCGGATGAAGCCCAAGGGGATTATCCTGTCCGGCGGGCCAGCCTCGGTGCTGGATGCGAACGGTCCACGCATTCCCGACGAGATCTTGTCCAGCGGCCTGCCGATGCTGGGGATCTGCTATGGCCAACAGGCGCTGATGCACCAGCTCGGCGGTGAAGTGCTACAGGGCGACAGCGGTGAATTCGGCCGCGCCTTCATCGAGATTTCCGATGGTTGCGTGCTGTTCGACGGGCTCTGGGCCGAGGGCGAAACCCACCAGGTCTGGATGAGCCATGGCGACAAGGTGACCGGTTTGGCGCCCGGCTTCCGTTCGGTTGCAGCCAGCCCCGGCGCGCCATATGCGGTGATCGCGAATGACGAGATGCGCATCTATGCGATGCAGTTCCATCCCGAAGTGGTTCACACGCCGGACGGGGCGAAGCTACTCAAGAACTTCGTGCGCCACGTCTGCGGCCTGGCGGGTGATTGGACCATGGCCGAATTCCGCAAGACCAAGATCGAGGAAATCCGCGCCCAGGTCGGCAAGGGCAAGGTCATCTGCGGCCTGTCGGGCGGGGTCGATTCCGCCGTGGCCGCCGTGCTGATCCACGAGGCGATCGGTGATCAGCTGACCTGCGTTTTCGTCGATCACGGACTGATGCGGCTGGGCGAGGCCGAGCAGGTCGTCTCGCTGTTCAAGGGACACTACAACATCCCGCTGGTGCACAAGGATGTCTCCGCGCTGTTCCTGAATGGCCTCGCTGGCGTGACCGACCCCGAGGCCAAGCGCAAGTTCATCGGCAAGACCTTCATCGACGTGTTCGAGGAAGAGGCCAAGCAGGTCGGCGGGGCGGACTTCCTGGCCCAGGGCACGCTCTATCCCGACGTGATCGAGTCTGTTTCCTTCACCGGCGGGCCCTCGGTGACGATCAAGAGTCACCACAATGTCGGCGGTCTGCCCGAGCGGATGAACATGCAACTGGTCGAACCCTTGCGCGAACTGTTCAAGGATGAGGTCCGCGAACTCGGCCGCGAGCTCGGCCTGCCCGAGATCTTCGTCGGCCGCCACCCGTTCCCCGGCCCGGGCCTCGCGATCCGCATCCCCGGCGAAGTGACCCGCGAGCGCTGCGATGTGCTGCGCAAGGCCGATGCGATCTATCTAGAAGAAATCCGCAACGCCGGGCTTTACGACGCGATCTGGCAGGCCTTCGCCGTGCTGCTGCCGGTCAAGACCGTTGGCGTGATGGGCGATGGCCGCACCTATGACAATGTCTGCGCGCTGCGCGCCGTGACCAGCACCGACGGCATGACCGCCGACATCTATCCCTTCGACGCTGCCTTCCTGTCCCGCGTCGCCACCCGGATCATCAACGAGGTCAAGGGCATCAACCGCGTGGTCTATGACTATACGTCAAAGCCGCCGGGCACGATTGAGTGGGAATGATCGCAACCGCTTGACAAAGCAGGATGTTCCATTATTGTTCTCTCAAAGAGGTAGCTAGGGAGCGCCAGCATGTCGATAGAATATGTCATGATCGGCACCAACGACCTGGACCGGGCGCGCCAGTTCTACGACGCGGTCTTCCCGGCGATCGGCGGTGTACTGGATGTGGACTATCCGGGCATGACCTTCGGCTACAAATTCCGCAACGGCACGCGCGCCTGGGTGGCCCGGCCAAATGACCAGCAGAGTGCGCGTGCTGCCAATGGTTCGATGCCGGGTTTCGGTTGTGCGTCTCCCGGCGAAGTCGATGCAGCCTATGCCGCCGCTCTGGCACAGGGCGGCACTTGTGAAGGCCAGCCCGGCCCGCGGCCGATCTATGGGCCCAACGTCTATGCTGCCTACGTCCGTGATCTGGATGGAAACAAGATGAGCTTCATTCACGACGCCTGAACCGATCTTCGGAAGGGCGACAGGGGGACGGGCATGTCGCAACTCACTGTCTACCACCTGCCGGGCCGCTGGGGCCTAGTTTCGGTCAGCCCGTTCTGCCTCAAGCTGGATGCCTTCCTGCGGATGACGGGGATCCCGCACCGCTCGGTCACGGCCGCCACGCCCTTTGCCGGGCCGAAGAAGAAGGCCCCGTGGATCGAGCATGAGGGGCGGACGATCGGCGATTCCGCCTTCATCATCGCCTATCTGATCGAGCGGTTCGGCAAGGATCCCGATGCCGCGCTGACCCCGGCCCAGCGCGGGCAGGCCGTAGCGATCCAGCGGCTGGTGGAGGAGAACCTCTACTGGGCAATGGTTTATGACCGCTGGGTGCGCGCGGAAAACTGGCCGATCCTGAAAGGCTCAGTGCTGGGGGAGATCGCCGCCCCGATCCGTGCGGTGATTGCACCGCTGGCGCGCCGGGGCGTAACGAAGCAACTCGCCGGCCATGGTATGGGCTTGCACTCGGAGATGGAGATCGCGGCAATCGCAGGCCGGGATCTTGACGCACTGGCATCGATGCTGGGCGATCGGGATTGGTTCTTCGGTGCTAAGCCATCGCTGGCCGATGCCACGGTTTTTAGCCTGCTCGCCAATATCCACCTGGTTGGCTTTTCAAGTCCGATGAAAGCCATGATCGACGATCGACCTGGTCTGGCTTCACACATCGAACGCTTCCGCGCCACGTACTACTAAACCGGGCTTAGCGGTGCTGCAGCGAACTCAGCGCGTCACTCGGGTCAGAACACCGCAGGCAATCCGCGCCCCACTGTTGCCAGTCGGATCGGTACGGTAATCGTCTGCAGCGGCATGTAGCACGATCGCGGTGCCATCGGCATCATGCAGCGCCGCATCGATGGTTGCGCTGTCCGATCCCAGGCTGGTCGTAACCGAACCGGACCCGTTCGAGCCGATGGTGACGTTGGGCAAGTCACCCAGGTGCGCACCCATCGGGTTATCCTTGCCGTGCTGGTGGCCGCCCGGATTGAGGTGTGGCCCGGCACTGGCAAAGGCCGGAGCTTCGCACTTGCCGATTGTGTGCAGATGCATCCCATGGGTTGCGCCAGGCTGCCCAGTCACGGTTACCGTAACCACCGTTTCCGTACCGCGCCTGATTACTTCGGCTGTGCCGACAGCCTTACCTTCCGCATTGGCGAGACTGGCAACTGCCTGATTGGTGATGACAACCTTCGGGCCATCGGTGGCACACCCGGCCAAACCTACGGCGACAAGAGCAAGTGAAACGGTGCGTATCATGATTCTCCCTTTGCACCCCTTGCCGCCATAAGAAAAGGGGGCCGGATTGCTCCGGCCCCCGATCCTTTTTAGCGCCTTGCGGCTGCTTACATGCCCGAACCCGGACCGTAGGTGATTTCCACCCGGCGGTTCTGCAGTTCACGCACGCCGTCAGCAGTCGGAACGCGCGGGTTGTTTTCACCGAAGCCCTGGCTGGTGATGGCGCCGTCGGCGATACCACGCGAGGTCAGGTAGGCGCGGACCGAAGCGTTACGACGCTCCGACAGGCCCTGGTTGTACTTCGGCGTACCCGAGCGGTCGGCATAGCCGGCCAGCATGATCGGAACGTTGGCGCAGTTGGCATAGGCCGTGACCGCGCTGTCGAGGATCGAAGCCGCTTCAGGCGTGATGTCCGACTTATCCCAGTCAAAGAACACGATGTACGGTCCCTTGTTGCAGACCGGAGCCGGCGGCGGCGGCGGCGGCGGCGGGGGAGGCGGCGGGGGAGGCGGCGGCGGCGGCGGCGGAGGCGGCGGCGGCGGAGCCGGCTCAGCGCCACCGAAGTTGTAGCCCAGCGTCAGCATCAGCGAGTGCGAACGGAAGCGGGTACGGATGTTGCGGCCGCCGTTGTTCACCAGATCATTGCGATACTGGTTGTAGAAGCGGTACTTCAGACCGACATCAATGTTGTCGGTGATCGGGGTGCGCACGCCTGCCAGCGCCTGCCAGGCGAGACCGGTGTCCGAGTCAACCAGCGACAGCGGCGAGTTCGGCGAGAGCAGAACAGCGTTCTTCACGCGGCCGACGCCGACACCACCACCGACAAAGCCCTGCAGGCCGTCATCGGGACCGAAGTCGAGCAAACCGTTGAGCATGAAGCTCAGCGCTTCGGCGCCGCCACCCGTCCGGGCGTCGGGGAAGTTTGCCGTGGTCGTGCTGAAGCTCTTTTCCTCGGCACGGCGATAGCTGGCTTCGGCTTCGATGCGGAAACCGCCGAAGTCGTAACCGACGATGCCGCCAAAATCGTAGCCGGTCTTGAGATCCAGCACGCCTTCGTTGTTGAGGCCGGTAAAGTTCTTGATATCTTCGACCAGCATGCCGCCGGCATTACCTTCGATGTACCAAGAATCGTCACGGGCGAGGGCCGGCGACGCAAAGGCCGTAGAGGCCAGCGCCAGACCAATGACCAGTTTCCGCATTATCGTTTTCCCCTTTTAACAGGATTGAACCACCGAGTTCGAGCGTGTCTAACTGCATCGTATTGCCTGTGCAAGCACCCAAAACTCGGAACTGTGGCAATAATGTCGCGATTCGGCGGCTGCTCCCCGCGAAAATGCATCGGTTCGCCGCGCGATTCACGCCGCTGGCAAAACTCCGGCAATAGTAAGGGAATCGTAAAGCGCTGCGAGGGCCGTGCGGGCTTGCGCATCGACGGTCGTGCCCCCGGTGGGGGTGGGCGGTCGACTGGCGCTTTGCCAAGCAGTGGTAAAGCGGATGTCCTGGCCGGTGGACCGGTTCAGCAGCCGCAGACCAGGGCGGGGTGCTTGGAACAACCAGTTGCCGCTTTGCCAGATGGCGATCGCGCCCGCCTGGCCGGTCCAAGGCCCGGTGGGCGCCGCCCCGACCAGCCATGCCTGCCCGCCGCCTGGATTGGCCGGCGGGGCATTGGCTTCGCCCTCGATCGCGCAGTACAGCAGGCCGTCGATTCGGGCCAGACTTTCGTTCAGAAACAGTTCCTTTTGAATTTGGCCTGCGTAAAGCAGGGGCAGTCCAAGCCGGGCAGTGCGACTCTCGAAAAGGGGGTCAGCCATTGTTCGATTCCTTTGGATTGGGAGGGTCAATTGACGGCTAAGGTCAGCGCTAGGGACATGCCGCGATCGCCGACCTGACGGATTGCAAAGGTGCCACCGGGGGCGGACAGTTGGAGCGCTGCCCATTCCCCCGCATCGATCCCGAGCAATGGCTGGGCTGTCTCCCACCGGGCCAGTGGAGCGCCGGGTGGCCCGAATTCGACGATATAGGCTTCGCGCTGTTCGTTGAGAGGCAGGTCCACCCCGTCGGCCCAGCGCCACCCCCCACGCACGCGCCGCGTCCAGGTCAGACGCAAGTCGCCGTTGGCCAATTGTGACACATGCCCGTGGACTGGACTGAGCGGCCGCGAGCCGATCCCGGACAGCCACACCGGACTTTCTGCAGGTGTGAGGTCCGCGAGGCCAATCGCGGCAATGGTCGCCAGTTCGATAGCGCCCAGCCGCCCCGGATCGAGTACTGCCGCCGCCCCATCGAGCAGGACGAAGGGTTCGCTTTCGCCGTGGGAGGCGACGGCATGTTCGGTTCCCCCACGCCCTCGCCACAGTCCTGACAGGCGCCAGCGCCCTTCGCCGAGTGGTTCCGCCGCCTGGAACTGGATGAGCTCATGGCCCAGGAGCGCCCGGTTTGCCCCTGCTGCTGCCTGGGCGCTCGTTGCCTCGGCGAGGGTGCGCGATTGGTCGACCAGCCGGACCGTCACTGTGCCGAGCCGGTCGATCACCAAGGGCGAAGCCGGTGAGAGGCTGGTTTCGGCGATACCTACCGTTGCGCTCGCGCGGCCTGTGGCACCGACCGGTTCCAGCCCACCATCGCCCTGGTCGATAAACAGGCTCGCGCCGCTCCAGCCTGGACCGCTCGATCCGGCAGCTGCCAGCACCAGCGGAACCGGCGTCGCCGGATTGCCATCCCAAGGCAGCTCCAGCGCAACCAGCGTGGTCGGTCCGATCGGCAGGTCGGGGTCGCTGCCAACGCGACCCGGATCGGTGCTGCTGGCAAGGCCGTGACCATGCAATGCAACCCGGGCGAGGCTCAGTTCAATTCCTTCGCTGCGCCATTCCCAGCCGCGCACCCGCCACCGGCCCGGTTGGTCTGGCAGGCTGACAAGCGCGCCCGGGCGAATGGCAGGATCAAGCTGGGTGACGCGCCACTGGATAGTCTGCCGGCCCCAACCCTTTCGCCGTACGGCAGCATCGATCAGGGCGCGCGCCGCAGGCGCGGCAATAGTGGCCGGAAGTTCGAGCACGCGGGGTTGGCCGGGCGCCGGACGGCCAGCGGCGCGTTGCACCCCGGGCTGGTAATCGCGTGCCGGATCATAGTGGCGCAGCACGCTCAGCGGCGGGTCCTGAGCCAGCGCCCGTGACCGCGTAAAGCCGGCCTTGCCGCCGAAATCTTCGCTGGCCGTCGCAATGGCTGGCTCAGGCAGGTCCAGCAAGCCGCCCTGGTTGCGCTCCGGCCGGATTGTCAGCGCGGCATCGCAGGCATCGCAGTCGAGTGGAAAGAGCGGATCGAGCAGGGCCAGGGTGTCGGCGGGCGGACCGCTCACGGCAAAACCCTCAAGGCCATCGAGCGGTACGGCCGCGTCACAGTCCCGCAGCACGGGGTCAAGCATTGGCTGAAGGCTCAGCGGTCCGGCATCGGCGATCACCTCGAAGCTTAGCGCGGGGATGCGGTTGCCATAGTCGGCCAGCTGCAGGTCCTCGAACACCACATAGGCCAGCCCGCGCCAGGCCGGGCAGTTTGCTGCCCCTTCCGCAGCGGCAATCAGCGGATCGGCGGCTTGGTCGCCATAGCCATTATGGATTCGCAGGGTCCCGCCAACCTTAAGATCGCCCCCCGCGCCCCGCAGCAGTTTGCCATCGGCCCAGATCCGGCCAATCGTCTCGATCGGCCGGCTCGAGAGGGCGACAGCGAAGGAGGCGGAATAGCTATAGGTGACCGTCGCCGGGCGCCCTTTGCCATTGCCCTGGCGATCGCGGCGTTCGGTCAGGTCGGTGGCCCAGATAACCTGCCCGGCGGTGCGGGTGCGGCCAAACAGCTGGGCCACGGGGACACCGTAACTGGAGCTCGACACCGCTAGCTCGGCCAGTCGCGCACCTTCGCGCGGCTTGGGCGCAAAGATCAGTGCATCGACCTGCCGGCCCGCCAAGGCGCCAATCGCGCCGACGATCGGCCCCCCGAGCATGGTGCCGATGGCAGAGAAGATCAGAGTTGCCATTATTGCCTAGTCCTGTTGCGAAGCGAGCCGCCAATGGCCCAGCCAAGAGCCTGGCGGAGGATCGGCCTGATGGACGACACGGCGCAGCCCGGCGTGGGCATGAACCCAGCCGTCGGGGTGCCCGGCAATCGCCAGGTGGTGCTGGGCCGGTCCGACCCGGATCAGCACGACATCACCCGGCTGGACGGGATCACCGGCAGGGGCAAAGCCCAGTGCCGCAGGATCGGGCAGCCAGGCGCCAAGCTGGCGCAGGCGCAAGGGATAGCCCGTCGGGAGCCGCGCGGTTGGCCCGAGTGCCGCGCCCAGCACGCCGATGCAGTCGAGTCCGGTTGCAGGATCGCGGCCATGCAGCCGCCACGGTCTCCCCAGCAGCGCCTCTGCGGCGCGGGCCAGCTCAATCCCGGTCATCCGCTCGGCACGGCATAGCGGGTCAACTGGTCATTGCCCGGAAGGAAGGGTTCGCCCTGAAAGTTGATGGCATTGCCGAACCGGCCCGTGCAGGTCGTCAGCGTCCGGTCGCAGCCTTCACGAACCATCGCCGCCGCACCGGGCGGAATGGCCTCGTCCAGTGGGCGGTCCAACACTAGCCCGGTCGGGCCCGGCGCAATGATCCCCATCGACTGGCCGGCATATGGTCCGTCCAGCCAGCGCAGCGTTCCTCCACCCAGCAGCGCCGGTGCAACGCTCGTTTGGAGTCCGACCGCGTTGGTCGCCAGATCATAAGCGATGACCGTGGCGGCATGACTGAAGCGGGCTGGCGAAAGCGTACAGCCTGGGCCGCAGAACTGCGCGCGGCACGTTGGGCTGGTGCGCGGGATGGGATCGTGCTGCAATTCGGCTTTGCGCGATTGCAGCACGGCGGTGAAGCGGCCGCCCTCGTCGCTGACACTGCCAATGGCCCCGCGGTACAGCACGTGGCTGTCCAGTGTTTCCCAATCGACCAGGCCAATCAGCACTTGCGCCGCGTCGAACCGGCCCAGCGCCAGATCGGCGGGACTAAGGGCATCGTGGCTGAGCGCGCCCTCCACTTCGGCGCTGTCCGGCTCCAGATCGGCGCTGCGACGAATGGCCGATGGGACCATGCCCGGCGCGGCGCGGTGCAGCGCGCCGCCGAACCAAAGGTCGCGATCGTGTGCGGTGAAGCCCAGCGTCACCCCGTCGCGGCGCAGGATGCGCCAGAAGGGCGCCACGGTTTCCAGCGGACCGGCAAACCAGACCCGGCTCATGGCGCATCCTCGCGCAGCTCGATGATCGGCACCGAGGGAGCCTCGCCTGCAGCAAAGTCTGCCCCGGCGATTTCCAGTCGGTCTTCGGCAAAGCGCACCGGCACGTCGAACAGGAAGCCTGCGCGCACCTCCGCGCCATTGGCCGGGGGCGCGGCGAAGACAGCCCGTCCCCCAGGTTCCAGCGTCCAGCCCGTGACTGCGGTCCCGTTGACCGAAACGAGCACGCTGCCAGATACCGGCCGGGTGATCCGCCGCACCTGCTCCGCATCGGCGCTGCCATAACGTTTGACCAGCGGGAAGATGGAGCGGGTACCGTCCCCGCTTCCCAGCAGCTGGTCGGCAGCGGTCGGCGCGCCGGTCATCCCGTTCGAACTGAAGTCGGTCGGATCGCGCAGGCGAAAGCCGCGGGCTGCCCCGCGCCGGGCGCGGAAGAAGGCCAGCAGCACGCCCAGCTCGGCCTCTGAGCGGATGCCCGGGCCAACATCGAAACGCAGCCGGGCATCGCTCCACAAACTGTTGCGGCGCTCATGACCCGATGCCGTAGTGGCGACAGAGGTTGAAAACTCCGGCACCACGGCCGCATTGCGGCCCAGCGCCAGCGGATAGGCAAGATCGTCAAACGGCAGCATGGCATCCTCATCGCTGGCGGGGGGCAGGCGGACGTAACCGTCGCGGCAGACCTGGGGCAGCGCCCAGACGAACCGTTCATGCGCCTGGCGGGCGGCGGCTTCGTTCAGGCCGGCATCGATCAGTCGCCATTGTTCACGCTGGTCGGCGCGCAGGACGAACCCGGCAAGATAGTCGGTTTCCTCAGGCGGATAGCCAAGCCGGCTGGCAGCCACGGCATAGCCATTGCGGCGGGCGGCATCGGCGCCGCTGGTCAACCAGTCATAGTCCTCGATCTGGAGCCGGTCGAAGGCCGGGTAGGCCCAGCCCAACGGCAGGTTGGCGCGCCGCGCTTCGGGCGTGGCCGGATCGAGCACGGTCGGCAGGAACGGCAGCAGCAGGATCTCGGCACTGGCCGGCGCCACTGCCGCCCGTACCGCATCGCGCAGGGCGTGGGTGGAGGCGGCCAGCAGCGCTCCCGCCTGATCGAGCAGGCCTGTCTGCGCGGCATTCAGCGATCCGCGCAGATCGGCGATCTGCGGCGGACTGCCGCCAAAGGCCAGCCTTGCGGCATCGTCGTAAAGGCATGGCCGCCCATCGGCCATTACCCACCACCACGGCTCGCCAATCTGGAACCTTACCGGCAGACCGGCCTGCTGCATCAGACCGGCAAATTCGCTACCGACAGCCTGCAACCAGGCCATGGCCGCCGTGCTGGCAGGAGACAGCAGGGCCGAAGGAGGCTCCCACCCGGTGCGAGCCGGGTCGCCATTGACGGCGCGCTGCTGCCAGACAGCCGGACAATACTGCGCGAAGAGCTCGTAGGAGAGCGAGAGGATCGGATGAAATCCGGCCTCCCGCGCCAGGGCAAGCCATTCGGCGTGCCAGGCCCGTGCCGGGGTGCAGAGCAGGTTGCCCGCAGTGGCCACGATGTAATCGCCGCTGGTCGGGACCAGCCGCATGAAGTGGCTCATGCCGACATAATGCAGCAGGCTGCCGCGATAGCCGAGCTGGCGCGCATTGCGGATCAGCCGGGCGGGGGCCTGATTGTAGGCATCGTCATAGGCCGTGGCCATGGCGATCCCGTGCGGCGGCACGATCACCTCGCCGATCTCCAGCATGGCCCGCGCGCCCTCGCAGCGGACCTCGCTGAGCTCGATCCAGCCCTCGACCGGGGCGGGCAGCGCTGCCGTGCTGCCCGGAACGTGACCGGGTGCAGTGAGCGAGAGGAACATCCGGTCGATTGCCTTGGGCCAGACGGTTTCGCCATCGCCGGTCCACCCGGCGTTGAGCGCGGAAAAGGGCAGGGTGACCACGGCGTCCTCGGGCGATCCCGTGGCATAGGCCCAGGGGCGGACATACCAGGTGCGCGGCGTGCCGGCCGCGTCCTTGCCTTCGATCGTCAGGGTCGGACCGTTCACCCCGTCCAGCGCGATCACCCCGCCCGAGCGCCAGCGAAAGCGCAGCGTGGTCCGCGTATAGTCGCGGTCGGTCGCATAGCGCAGCAGCGGATGGTCGATCCGGTCTTCGCTGTCCCAGATCAGCCCGGCCAGATCACCCTCGGTCAGAAAGACGGCATCGACGCGCAGGACATCGGGGGTCGGCGTGGTCAGCGCGGCCATCATCGGGCGTGGGAAATCAACCGTCCAGAAGCGCGGATCGAACCGCTGGATCCAGTCGCTGTCCTGCCCTTCGCGCCGGGCGGCGAGCCAGAAGGCCATGATCGTCGCTCCTCAGATATCGCTCAGCGCGCGGCGGACGGCGCTGGCCACCTGGCGGCTGGAGCGCTGCAAGGCCTGCGGGGCGGAGCTGCCAGGCGGAGCGGCGATGGTGATCGCAACGCGGACGTCGCGGCTGCGCCCCGTGGGCAGCCCAGCTTCGACTCGTCCAGCGCTGGTCGGGACAAACAGTTCCGGCCCGCGTTCCCCCACGACATAGCCCCGGCCTGGACTGACCGGACCGCCAGTGGCGCGGCCCGGCAGACCCAGGACCGGGCCGACCAGGCTGCCAAGGTTGAATAACCCGCCGCCGACCCCGCCCCCGGCACCGCCCATCCCGATCAGCGTGTCGAGCGCCTTGGCGGCGATCTGGTCGAGCACGCCCAGGGCGATGCGGCGCAGGTCCTCGAAGCCCAGACTGCCTTTGCGCAATGCGCTGAGCAGGCCGCGTTCGAGCACGTCCCCGGCGCGGCCGAGACCGTCAAGCAAGGTGCCCTCAAAACTGCCCCGCATCGCGGCCATGTCGGCGGCGAAACCCTGAGTGTTGGCGCGCACGTCCACCACCAGGCTGTCAACCGGATCGGTCATTATCAAACTCCATCAGGTGGTTCAGACTGGCGCGATCAAGCGGACGGGCCGAAGGATCGGGCGGGCCGAGCACGGCGGCGAGTTCAGCCGGGGTGGCCTGCCAGAATTCGCCGGGTTGCCAGCCGTGCAGACGCGCCATGTGCCCGGCCAGCAGCCGCGCGCCGGCACCGAAAGTCTCGCTCACGCCGCCTCGGCGCGGCCTTGCAGGATCTGGCCCAGCAGGCCGCGCAAGGGCTTGGTGGCTTGGGCCAGTCCGGCAGAGAGCAGCGCCTCTGAAAAGCCTTTGCGCTCCAGCCCTTCGCGGCATGTCAGACAGTGCCAGTAGAGCGCGGCCAGCTCGGAGAGGCGGAGTGTGCCTGCGGCAGCCCGTTCGACCAGGGCGAACAGCGGGCCGAGCTCCTCCTCGGCGGCGACCAGCGCAGCAAAGCTGGGACGCAGCACGTAGCTATGCTCGCCGAGCTCCAGTTGCGCCTCGCCGCGCCAGGGGTTGGCCGGCTCGCTCATGCCGGCACCACTGCGCCAGAGCTTTCCAGCGCCAGGGTGTAATTGCGCTCCCCATTGAAATCGCCGGCATAGTCGAGCCGCTGGACCAGGAACCGGCCCCGCAGCTTTTCACCGCCTTCGAAGCTCAGTTCGTAATCGTCGATCGTCCCGGCCATGGCATTGGCGCGGACCTGGGCTTCGGCAGCCGAGCCAAGGAAGATCCCCGCTGCACTGACCGAGACCGAGCGTACGCCTGCCCCAGAGAGTAGCTCGCGCCAGCCGCCGCTTTCCTTGCTGGTGATTACCACCGTATCGCCGGTGATCGAAAGCTGGGTGGTGCGCAGGCCTGCGACGGTGCGGTAAACCGGGGGTGTGGCCCCATCGGCAATCTTGAGCAGGAAGGCGCTGCCTTTCTGAGCGGTCATGGGTGGTTCCTTTCTGGTCCCCCTTCCGCTGGCGGGAGGGGTTAGGGGAGGGCGTGTTGAGGAGGGCGCTAGTCGGCCAGCAGCCGGAAACGGTATTCGAGCAGGATGGCGCGGGTGTTGGCCGGGCGTTGCTCGGCCCGGGCGCGCAAGAACTGCACAGTGACCACGCGGTAGCTGGGCTGATCGACCGGCAGGGCCGCGATCCGCGCCTCAATTGCGCTGACCAAGCTGGCAGCGCTGTCCGCCCGGTCACCGCGGCAGTGCAGTTCAAGCCCGATGCGCACTTCGCGTCCCGCCCGATCCTTGGTGCCCCAATCGGCGCTGGCGCTGGCGGCGATGGCCAGCCAGGGCAGCGCCATGCGCGCCGGCGCCTCCTCGACCACGGCATTGAGGCCGGCGGCGAGCGCCGGATCGGCAGCCAGCCAGGCAATCAGCGCGGCGCGCAGCGGCACTTCCATCGCGATCATCCTTTCGTGAACAACGGCCAGACCAGGCTGGCCTTGCGCCAGGCCAAGGCCGGGGTGCGGGTGGCGAGTTGGCGGCGCCCGGCTTCGGCGCGGGCGAGCTGATCTGCGGCCCGGCCGATCCGGGCGAAGAGGCGATCGAGGCCGGTCATGCCAGCTTGAGCCGCCGCCATGGCCGCCACAGCGCCGCAACGGCGGCGGGCGGCAGCGCGGCGGCAGCCAGTTCATCGCCCTCGCGCGCCCGGTACTGGTGCGCCGCCAGCCGCAGCACCCCGTGGCGGAGCGCGTCAGGCAGGCCGGCCCAGCTGGCGGCCAGGCCGGCGATATAGCGCACGGCGATCCGCCCGGCCGCACCGGGACTGATCACCCGCACCCGGCCGGCGCCATCGGCGGTGAGGTCCAGGGCATAGGCCTCCACTGCCAGCGCAAAACGCGCGCCTTCGGCTGGCACGCCCTGGACCTGGGTAATGGCCTGGACCGGCGCAGTGCCCAGCGCTTGCCAGCCGGACATGACTGGCAGGATGGTCTCGCAGGTCTGCTCCAGCGGCATCAGGCCGGTGAAGCCCTCGCAGTAATCGAGCGCTGTGCTGAGCAGGGTGACGAGCTGGGCGTCGTCGCCGGGCGTGGCGATGCCCAGCCAATCCTTCAATTCGGCCAGCGCCGCCGGGTCGAGCGCATAGGGCGTGATGATTGCCCGCTTCATGGCGGTCTCCATGTGGGAGGGGGAATGAGGGCACCCGCGCCGCGGAGAGGGGCGCGGCGCGGGTGCGGGGCTGGCGGTGAAAGGGGAGGTTCCCGCCGCCCGTCAGGTTCAGGTGCTGATCCGCAGCAGCTTGATCGCGTCGCTGTCCAGCACCTGCCCACCGATCCGCTTGGTCGCGTAGAAGTTGACGTAGGGCTTGTTAGTGAAGGGATCGCGCAGGATCGTGGTCGCCCGGCGCTCGGCGATCAGGTAGCCGGCCTTGAAGTTGCCGAAAGCGATCGGGAAGGCATTGGCGGCTACATCGGGCATGTCCTCGGCTTCGACCACCGGATAGCCCAGCAGCCGCGAAGGCTGGCCTTCCAGCACGCCCGGCTGCCACAGGAAGGTGCCGTCCGCCGCCTTGAACTTGCGCACCGCGGCCATGGTCTTCGAATTCATCACGAAGCTGGCGCCCTGGCGATGGCCGGACTTCAGCGCGTGGACCAGGTCGATCAGCTTCATTTCGGGCGAGGCATCGAAGCCGGTGGCATTGCCGCTGACCACGTGTTGTAGCGTGCCGAATGGCCGCGTGGCATCGCCGGTTACGGCGGTGGGAGCGTTCAGGAACCCACGCGGCTGATTAGTGCCGGTGCCGCTGACGAAAGCTGCGCCCTCGGCCCGGGCGAATTCCATCGCGATCTCGCTCGCCAGCCATTCCTCCAGGTTGAAGGCCGCATCATCCAGCATGGCCTGGCTCGCCGCCGGGTTAGCGTACAGCTCACCCATCGGCGGTACGATCTCGTTGAACTTGGGCGTGGTGGTTTCGGGCCGCGCAGCCGTTTCGCTGACCCAGCCCGAGGCGGTCCCGCCCGAGGTGACGAGCTTGCGATAACCCGCCGTGCCGACCTGGACCACCTGGGCGATCGCGCGGATCGGGCTGATAGCCTTGAGTTGGGCGGCAATCATCACGTCAATTTCCCGCGGGACGGCAAAACCGCCGTCCGCCGTGACCGCGCCGGTCACGGCCTTCAGCTCTGCTTCGCGGCCGTGGCGCAGGTAGCCATCGACAAAGCCCTTCAGCTCCGCGCTGGCACTGCCGCCGGACAGGGCGGGCCGGCCCGCCGCGCGGCTGACCTTGTCGAGCCGGCCCTTCACTTCATCGACATCGCCGCGCAGGGCGCCAATCGCCGCCTCGGCCGCATCCTGGCGTGAGACCAGATCGAACGAGGCGTCGAGTGGATCGGCGGTGGTAGGGGCTTCATTATCCATGGGGCACTTGCCTTTCACAAAAAAGGCCGCCCCACGGGCAGCCGGACAAACTGGGGGAACGATCTGGGCAATTAGGTGAGCAGATGGACCCGCGCGCCGTGCTGCATCGGGTGCGTGACCAGGCTGACCTCGAACAGGTCCACCTCGGTCAATTCGCGGCCGTGCTGGTCGCGGGTGGCCTGGCGGGCGCGGTAACCAAAGGAGAGGCCGGTCACCTTGCCGGCCTTCAATGCCGCCGCCGCGCCGCCGTCCGGGTTGTCGATCGAAGCGATCACCCGCAGACCACGCGCATCCTCAGCGGCCAGCTCGATCCAGCCGATCCGCTGGTCGGCCCGGTGCTGCCAGAATAGCGGCAGCGGCTCGCGGCGCTCGGCCAGGGTGCGCGCAAAGGCGCCGCGGCGGATCGTGTCGCGCCCGGCGTCGCGCCGGTCGAACAGCGCGGCATAGCCCGCCAGCCGCATCACTTGAGCAGCTCCGGCACACCGAGCCGCACCGCGATCCCGATCAGCAGCAGCGCCAGGGCGCCGCGCACCAGCCAACCGATCGCCGCCTGCCAGGCGCTGGCCTTGGCATCGCGCCAGGCCTGCAGCAGCACGCGCAGTTCGGAAAGGTCACCGTGGGCATTGGCATCGTCCAGCCCCATGCGGGCCAGCACGCGTTCGGCGCCGAGCTCGCTGGCTTCCTCCACCACGGCGCGCAGGGTGACGAGGTCTGCCCCCTCATCCGCCGCCTGGGCCAGCAGGCGGGCGAGCATTTCATCGCGATTCATGGTTTGATCTCCTCATCACCGGCGGACAGGCCCAACAGCGCGCGTTTTTCATCTGCCGAGAGGAAATCGGCCGCGCTGACCTGGCTCCACAGCCGCTCGCGGTCTTCGGCCAGGGCCGGCACCCGGTCGAGGTCGATGGCAAGGCTTGCGTTCGGGAACCAGGTCGCCAGCCCCTCGCCCAGCGCGGAGAGAATCTTGCCCGCCAGCGGCAGCAGGGTCAGCCGCCACAGCGCCCGGTTGGCCTCGCGGTAATTGGCATAAGTCGCATCGCCGGGTAGGCCCAGCAGCATGGCCGGCACGCCAAAGGCCAGGGCAATGTCCCGCGCGGCGGACGCCTTCAGCCCGGCAAAGTCCATCTCTGCGGGGGACAGGCTGAGCGCCTGCCATTTCAGCCCGCCCTCCAGCAGCAGCGGCCGCCCGGCATTGACCATGCCCGAATAGGCGGCGGCCAACTCCGCCTTCAGCCGTTCGAATTGGTCGGCGGTGAGCGGGGTATTGTCGCCCGGTTCATAGACCAGCGCCCCGGATGGTCGCGCCGCGTTTTCCAGCAGGGCACGGTTCCAGTCGGTCGCGGCATTGTGCACCGCCACGGCCTGGTCCGCCACGGCCAGGCAGCCCGCGCCATAGTGGTCGTCGCCGGGGTGGAAATGGCGAATGTGGATCAGGTTGGGGCTGGCATCCTCGTCCAGCACCGGGATGGTCAGGGTCCGCTCACCCAGGCGGTAGGCATAGGCGCTGGGCCAGCCCGCCTCGTCCGCCACAACCGACACCCGCTCGGGCCGCAGGGCAAAGAGCTCTACCGGGCGGCCCGCGCCATCCTTGACCACCTGAACATAGGCATTGCCGTGGAGCAGCAATTGCGCGGCCAGCGTTTCCAGCAGGGCCTGCCCGGCCGAAGTCGCCTGAACCAACGCGGCCAGCTTCGGATCGCACGGCGCCAGCGGTGCCCCGCCGATCCCCTCGGCCACCAGCCGCACCGCCCGCTGCGCCACGGGGTTGTCCAGATAGGCCCGCTTGACCGCGCCAGTGTACTCGAACGGCGCCCGCGCCGATCCCTCGGCGAAGAGCCAGGGCGAATTGAACGTGCGCGCCAAAGGCACACGGCTCTGCGCGCCGCCCTTGAAGGCAGCGGCCAGGGTCTGAAGGAAGGACATGGAGGTCTCCGGCAGGTGTGTTGGTGCGGCGAGGAAGCGCCACCCCGGAACACGTCCAGGGTGCCAGGGCAGGTTGCTTACTCGGCGGTCAGCCCGGACTTGTTCCGGGCCAATGCTTCTTCTCAGTCAGTGCAGCGGCGGAAAACCAAACTCTTCCGTCAGGTCGCGCCAGTCCGGGCTGACAAAGTTGGTTTACCCAATCATCCCAGTGAAACCCTAGGCTCCACCCTATCCCGCAACACCAGCTCCGTCAGCGCCCAGACCAGCGCATCGGCCCGGTCGGGCGACCGTCCGGGTCCGGCATAGCCGCCGCCCGTCATCAGCCCGCAGAGCTGGTCTTCGAGCGCCGGGAACAGCCCGGCGTGGCGCACCCGGCCCGCTTCATAAAGCGCGGCGACCGGCTCGGCGCGGGCGACCTTGCCCTTGCTGGCGTGAACCAGGCGGAGCGGCAGGGCCAGATCGGCGGCGCGCAGGACGCTTTCGACCATTGCCCCGCCCTGGTTGGCTTCGGCCACGACGCGGTCGGCCTGCCATGCCTCTGCGGCTCTGGCGACTGCCCGGGCCCATTGCTCCGGGCTGGCTTTCGCCACCGAGCAATCGGCCAGCACCCGGCCGAGGCCATCCTCACCCAGAGCGCAAACGACGATCCCGCATTCATCCCCGCCCGCCGAAGCCGGCGGATCGACTGCCACCACGGTGCGGGCGGCCGGGCTGGAGGCCGCCGGTTCGCGGCACGCCTCTAGGCAAGCGCGGGTCCACAGCGCGCCTGCGATATCCTCCAGCAATTCGCCGTCCAGCTCCTGTCGGCCCAGCGCGGTCCGGCCGAATTCGCGCCGCATTGCGGAAAGGTAGCGGCCCGGCAGGTTGCGCCGGTTATCCTCGGTCCGGCCGCGCGTGGCCTTGATCTCCGGATGGGCAACCAGCCGCCGCAGCAGCGGCACCGCGCGCGGCGTGGTGGTGGCCACCACTTGCGGGCGCAGGCCCAGCCGCAGGCCAAGCAGCAGATTGTCCCAGGCACTGTCGGCCTTGCCGCCGGCATTGTCCCACTTGGCGATCTCATCGCACCAGGCGTGACTATGTTGTGGTCCGCGCAGCGATTCCGGCTCGCCCGCTGAATAGAGCAAGGCCTGGGCGCCTCCGGGCCAGCTGAGCAGGCGCTTTGATGGCTCGAACCGGGGCCGCCTGCCGCGCGGAGCGATGGCGATCAGGCCGCTGTCGCCTTCCACCATCACCCGCCGCGCCTCGCCCAGCGAAGCGCCGACCAGTGCGATGCGGGCCGAACCATCGGCTTCGGCAATGGCGCGGACCCATTCGGCCCCGGCGCGGGTCTTGCCAAAGCCACGCCCGGCCAGGATCAGCCAGGCCAGCCAGTCGCCTGCAGGCGGCAACTGGCCATCATGGGCCCAGAGCCGCCAGTGGTGGCGCAGCGAGCGGCGCTGGCGCTCGCCCATCCGCTCCAGCAGGGCCCGGCGTTCCTTGCGGGCCAGGCTCAGCAAATAGGTCGCGCGGCTGTCACTACGCTGGCTCATCGCCGGCCTTTCCTGGGGCGACCGGGTCCGGGTCCACTTCATCCGGACCTGGGCCAGCAGCGGCGCGCTGGCGCATCTCGTCGATCATTGCGTCAATCGAATCGAGCACCTCCTGCTCGCTCTGCTCGTCCTCCGCAGCCCGGCTGCGGGCGACGGACTGGCGGTGCAGGGTCAGCAGGCGGATCGCACTGGCCACGTCCATCTTGCGGTCCGGGCTGGGGCTGCGCAGATAGGCCAGCAGATCCATTTCGAGGTTGCGATAGCCTTCCGCCAGTGCCGCATCCCAGGCTGCGGCAAAGGCCGGGTCCTGCTTGCGGGTGCGATAGGCCCGGCTGGGCACCGTCCTGGCAAAATGGGCCGAAGCAGTGATGTTCGACGTTTCGATCAGGTGTTCCAGGAAATAGACCCGCCAGTGGCCGGTGCCCGGGTTATCGCCGGCTTCGCGTACCCGGCCAGGCAGGCGGACCTTGGGTTTCTGCCGGGCGGATTTGGTACTGGCGGCGCCCTTGCGGGCACGCGCGGATTTGTGCGGTCCCGGTGGGGCCGTGGTCATGGGCATGCTCCTGCTGGAAGGGGATAGGAAAGCGGCGGGCCGATCCGAATCGGTCTATCGCGATGTTCCTTGTTTGTACCTAAATAGCGTTACAATGTCAAGAATGAATAACCAATGTGGTTATATGGCTGCCACGCTTGCCGCCTGCTGCCTGCGCTTCTAAGCAAGCGGCGGGAATGGGGGAACATCGCGATGCTGCGCCGGCTTTACGAATGGACCATGGCCAAGGCGGCGCATCCGCAGGCCGAATGGTGGCTGGCGCTGTTTGCCTTTGTCGAGGCGAGCTTTTTCCCGATCCCGCCACACCCGCTGCTGGGGCTGATGTGCCTCGCTGAACCGAAGAAGGCGGTGCGCTTTGCCCTGATCGCCACAATCGCCTCGGTCGCCGGCGGGCTGCTGGGTTATGCCATCGGCTATACGCTGTACGATACGATTGGCACCCAGCTGCTCGCGCTGCTGGGCCTGACGGACAGCTTCCCCAAGGCGGCCTGCTACCTGCGCGAATTTGGCGCCGAGATCATCATGATCAAGGGTGCTACCCCGATCCCGTTCAAGCTGCTGACCATTACCGCGGGCTTCATCGCCATGCCGCTGGTGCCCTTCATCCTGGCCAGCATCGTGTCCCGCGCGATCAGCTTCATGATCGTGGGCGTGCTGTTCCGGATGTTCGGCGCGCCGATCAAGGCCTTCATCGACAAGTATCTGGGGCTGGCAACCGCCGCATTTGTCGTGGTGGTGGTTGGCGGTTTCATCGCGGTCGCCTACCTTGGCGGCGATGCGAAGGAATCGAGCGCGAAATGCGCCGCCGTGGGAGTGATGCAGGGATGAGCGAGCCGCAGATCCACCTTTACCATTGCGCCGATGCCCGCTCGTTCCGCGCGCTCTGGGCGCTGGAGGAGCTGGGCCTGCCCTATGAACTGACGCTGATGCCCTTTCCGCCGCGCGTGCGGTTCGAAGGGTACCGCGATGTCAATCCGCTCGGCACGGTCCCGGCCTGTCTGATCGACGGCCAGCTGATGACCGAAAGCGCGGCGATCCCGCATGTGCTGGCCACCCGCTTTGGCCCTTCGCCGCTGGCGCTCGCACCGGTCGAGCCGGATTATCCGGCCTATATGAACTTCCTCGTCATGGGCGAGGCAACCCTCACTTTCCCGCAGACCATCCACCTGCGTTACACCCGGCTGGAGCCGGGCCGCTGCCCCGAAGCAGCGGCAGACTATGCCCAGTGGTTCGGGGCGCGGCTGCACAATGCGATCAAGCTGATGGGGCCGGAGTTCGCCTGCGCCGGGCGCTTTACCATGGCCGATGTCTCGATCGGCTATGCGGTGATGCTCGCTCTGTCGATCGGGCTCGAGGAACAGGTGCCGGAAGCGGCGCGGGCCTATCTTGAGCGATTGAGCCAGCGGCCCGCCTTCCAGCGCGCCAAGGAGAAGCAGCAACGATGAACCGGATCGCCGCCCTCACGCTCGCCGCCGCGCTGATTGCCAGCCCGGCCCGCGCGCAGGACCTGCCCGAAGGCCTGCCACCGCTCGCCGCCGCCCAGGGCTGCAAAGCGCCCAAGGAGACGGTCGGCGGTACGCTCGATGCCGAGGCCAAGGCGCTGGCCAGGGGCCTCGTCCCGGCCTGGACCGGCAGTGAGGTCAAGCCGCAGGCTTTGCCCAAGCGGATGCAGGCGTTGCAGGTCCCAGGGGTGAGCGTGGCGCTGATCCGGGGCGGCCGGATCATGCTGGCGCGCGGCTGGGGTCTGGCCGACATGGCGACTTGCGCCCCCGTTACCGCCGATACCCTGTTCCAGGCCGGCTCGGTCAGCAAGGTGGTGACCGCAACCCTGGCCATGCAGGCGGTCAGTGCGGGCAAGCATCCGCTCGATGCCGATATCAACTGGGCACTGGCCCGCTGGCAATTGCCGATGAACAAGGCCTATCCCAAGGACCGGGTCACGCTGCGGCACCTGCTGTCGCATACCGCCGGGGTCTCAAATCCGGATTCGACCGGCTATGCCCCCGGCCAGCCGTTGCCCAGCTTGCAGGCGATCCTGACCGGCAAGGGCGTGAAGGGCCAGCCCGTGCGGGTCACCGGCAAGCCGGGCGGGGCATGGAATTACTCCAACGGCGGTTACCTGGTGGCCCAGGCCGCATTGGAGGACATGTATGGCGAGCCCTATGCGGCGCTGGCCGAGAAGCAGGTGCTGGGCCCGCTGGGCATGACCCGCTCGACCTTTGCCCAGCCCCCCGCCACCCCCCTGGCCGAGGCTACGGCGGCCGGGCATCATCTGGGCAAGCCCTTTGCCAGCCGGTTCAACAATGTGGCGGAACTCGGCGCAGGCGGCCTCTGGTCGACCCCATCGGACCTTGCCCGCCTGCTGATCGGCTTGCGCAACGCGGCGCAAGGCACCGGAACCACCTTGCTCCCACAGACTGCCGCGCGCGAGATGATGAAGGTCCAGGCGGCTGACTGGGGGCTGGGCCTCCAGATCAGGGCTACAGGTCCAGCTCAGACCTTTGGCCTCGACGGCACCCGCTGGGGCATGTTCACGCGCGCCTTCATCCACCCCGAGAGCGGCGACGGGATCGTGGTCATGGCCAATGACTATCGCGGCTTTGCCCTCGCTGATGAGATCATCCGGGCCGCAGCCAACCGCTATGGCTGGACCGCTCGGCAATCGCGCTCCCTGGCCAGCTTGCCGGCCGAGACCGTGCTCTACCTGCGCGGTTCGATGAACGATTGGGGCGCGGGGGCGCCGCTGCGCCGCGAAGGCTCGGGTTATGTGGCTGAGGTCACCCTCCCGGCCGGTCGCCATGAGTTCAAGCTGGCCACCGCCGACTGGAACTATCTGGCGCTGGGCCAGGGGCAAGGTGCATTGAAGGCCGGCGGGGGTGCGGTCCGGCTTGATCCGGGCGGCGGCAACGTGGTGTTCGAAACCGCCGCGCCCGGCACCTGGCGGCTGGTGCTCGACCGGATGGCGACCGGGCGTCCGCGGCTGGTGGTCAGTCCGGCCGGTTGACCGGCACCGTATAATTGAGGCCCAGCCGGCCGCCATCAGGATAGATCGTCTGGCCGGTCAGATAGCTGCTGTCATCGCTGGCCAGGAACAGCGCCACGCCGGCCACTTCCTCTGGCGTGCCGCAGCGGCCCAGCGGGGTGCGGCTGAGGATCCGATCACGGGCGGCATCGTCCTCGGCGAGGATGCCGGCGAGCATTTCGGTCTCGATCGAACCGGGTCCAATCGCGTTGACGCGGATGCCTTTCGCAGCAAGTGCCAATGCGGTTACATTGGTTAGCTGCTTTAGTGCCGATTTGGATACAGCGTAGGGGATCTGGTTGGGGATCGCCAGCACCGCATTGACGCTGCTCATGTTGATGATCGTACTGCCCGGCGCCATCACCCGCGCGGCCGCCTGTGTGCCCCACAGCGCGGACTTGAGATTGGTGGCGATCACCCGGTCGAAATCGTCCTCGGCCAGTTCGTCGAGGCTGGCAGCGTGCGTTATGCCGGCATTGTTGACCAGAATGTCGAGCCCGCCCAGCTGGGCCAGGGCCTGCCCGATCATTGCCTCCACCTCGGCCTTGCGCGAGACGTCGACAACCAGCGCCCGCTGGCCCAGCGTAGCCGCGACCTTTGCCACTTTCGGCCCGTCGATATCGGCCAGCAGCAGGGCCGCCCCTTCGGCCGAAAACCGATCTGCAATCGCCTTGCCGATGCCCTGCGCCGCGCCGGTGATGACTGCGCGCTTGCCCGCCAGGCGCGGCATCAGATGATCCCCACGGCCTTTCCGGCGCGCTCGAACATGCCGATGATGGTCTGGACCTGTTCAGAGGTGTGCTCGGCGCAGAGCGAGCAGCGCAGCAGGGTCATGTTGGCGGGGGTGGCTGGCGGTCGGGCCAGGTTGACGTAAAGCCCTTCCTTCAGCAGCGCCTCCCACATTGCCGCCCCCTTCTCCAGGTCGGGCATGATCACCGCGATGATCGCGCTTTCGGCCTTGTCCGTGCCCAGCTTGAAGCCACGCTCGCGCAGCCCCTGGTGCAGCACGCGCGAATTCTCCCACAGGTGGGCGCGCTTGTTGCCGGCGTGCATCAGCTTGCGGATCGAGGTGGCAGCGGTGTGGACCACGCTCGGCGGCAGCGAGGCCGTGAACACATAGGGCCGGCAGACCAGCCGCAGGATTTCGAACTTGGGGTGGTTGGAGACGCAGAACCCGCCGACCGTGCCGACCGACTTGGAGAAAGTGCCGATGACGAAATCGACGTCGTCCAGCACGCCCTGGTCCTCGGCCACGCCGCGCCCGTTGGGGCCGATGAAGCCCATCGAGTGCGCCTCGTCCACCAGCACCATCGCGCCGTTGTCCTTGGCGACCTTGATCATCTCCTTGAGCGGGGCAATGTCGCCCAGCATCGAATAGACGCCTTCCAGCACCACCAGCTTGCCGGCGCCTTCGGGGATGCGCTTCAGGCGCTTTTCCATCGCCTCGATATCGTTGTGCTTGAATGGCACCACTTCGGCATCGCCCATCTTGCAGCCATCCCAGATCGAGGCGTGGCTATCGATGTCGAGCACGATGTAATCGCCCTTGCCGGCGATGGTCGAAATGATTCCCAGGTTGGCCTGGTACCCGGTGGAAAAGACCATCGCGTGGTCCATCCCGTAGAATTCCTTAAGCGCATCCTCCACCGCGCGGTGCCCGGCATAGGTGCCGTTCAGCACGCGGCTGCCGGTGGTGCCCGAACCGAAATCGTCGAGCGCCTGCTTGCCCGCTTCGATCACGTCCGGATCGAAGGTCATGCCCATGTAATTGTAGGTGCCAAGCAGGATTGTCGGCCGCCCGTTGCAGATCGCCTCGGTGGGGGAAAGCACGCGTTCCATCACCAGGTTGAACGGGTCTTCCTGCCCGTGAGCCAGCAGGTTGGCACGCAGCTCGATCAGCGGGTCGAACTTGGAGAACAGGTCGGTCATAGAGTCTTGGTGATCCTCTGCTTGCCGCAACCGGGGAGTTACCCCTGCAGCTTCACCACGGCGTCGATCAGCTGACCGTAAGTCTCGATCTCGGCCTGCTGGTTCATGCTGATGATGATGTCGAACTCGTCCTCGATCGCGGCGACGAAATCCATGACCGTAAGGCTGTCAAATTCCAGGTCGCCGGCAAAGGTGCTGGCCTCGGTGATCTCGATCCCTTTCTTGTTGAAGGGTTCGATGATCCCGGCGATTGTCTCGGCAGTGGCGGCGCGGTCCATTATCTTTTGCTCCAATTGGCTTTGCGGCGCTCTGGCCGACGAATGGGGCGGAAAAGCGGCGTTGGCAGCGAAATGTCAAGCCGAGGCCTTTTCCACCAGCCCCTTCACTGCCGCCATGAAGGGTCCGATCGAGACCGGCTTGGCCAGATAGCCCTCGGCCCCGGCGTCGCGGATGCGTTCCTCGTCGCCCTTTCCGGCATAGGCAGTGACGGCGAGGACCGGGATCGAACGCAGTACGGCGTCGGCCTTGGCTGCCTCGATCAGGTCCAGCCCCGAAACGTTGGGCAGCTGGATATCCATGATGATCAGGTTGGGAACAAAGCTGCGCGCCTTGTCGAGTGCCTCCAGCCCGTCGGCACAGGGCTCCACGGCATAGCCCTGGCTCTTCAGCACGTCGCAGAAGAGCTTGCGGTTGAGGTCGTTGTCCTCGACAACCAGGATGCGCTTTGCCATGCGGCAATCCCTACAACGTAACGCCAGAGGCCCGCAATTCTTCGCGAACCCCAATCCCCGGCTGACCCCTTCGTTCTGGCGCTCGGTGCGCTCGGCTGGGTGCTGGGCGACGCACCCCGCGCCGAACGGTTGTTGGCCTTGACCGGGCTTGATGCCGATGCCTTGCGCGCCGGGGTGGGCGATCCGGGGGTGCTGACGGCCGTGCTCGACTTTCTTAGCGCCTACGAACCTGACCTTTGTGCCGCAGCCGAGCATTTGGGGGTTGCGCCGCAGGCCCTGATCGCGGCACGGGATGGGCTGACATGACGAAACCCCTGATCATTTCCGATTGCGACGAAGTGCTGCTGCACATGGTCGTCCCCTTTGCCGAGTGGCTCGACGAGACCCAGGGCGTGACCTTCTCGATGGTTGGCAACGACTTTGCCCGGGCGGTGCGCTGGAAGGACAGCGGTGAGTTGGTCGAAGGGCCAAAGATCTGGGAATTCCTGCAGGGCTTCTTCGACAACGAGATGCACCGCCAGACGCCGATCGCGGGCGCCGTTCATGCCATGAACACCCTGGCCGAACACGCCGATGTGGTGATTCTCACTAACCTGATCGACAGGCACAACCAGGCCCGTGCGCAGCAGCTGGCCAACCACGGCATTCACGCCCGGGTCTTCACCAATCAGGGGCCGAAGGGTCCGGCGTTGCAGGCAATCCTCCACGAATACCAGCCGAGCCATGCGGTCTTCATCGATGATCTGCCGCAGCACCATGGTTCGGTGAAGGAGATCGCTCCGCAGATCGACCGGCTGCACCTCTGCGGCGAGCCAACATTGGCGCCGCATATTGCCTGCGCTTTCGAGGCGGGCCATGCCCATGCCCGGATCGACACCTGGGAGCATGCCCTGCCGTGGCTGCTCGAACGCATTGGAGTGAATGCATGACCGACGCCGAAGTTGACGCGAAATTGGCCGAACTGGGCTTGACCCTGCCCCAGGCAGCGGCCCCGATCGCCGCCTATGTGCCAGTAGTGGTTTCAGGCGGGCATGCCTTCGTCTCGGGTCAGGTCTCCTTCGTCGACGGCGCGCTGGTCAAGGGCCGGCTGGGCGATGATCTGACGGTCGAGGATGGAATTCGTGCCGCGCAGGGCTGCGGGTTGATGATCCTGGCCCAGCTGAAGGCCGCGCTCGGCTCGTTCGACAGGGTCGAGCGGATCGTCAAGCTGGGCGGCTTCGTCAATTGCACTGGCGACTTCACCGACCAGCCCGATGTGGTCAACGGCGCCTCGGAACTGATGGTCGCCGTGTTCGGCGAGGCTGGCAAGCATGCTCGCGCTGCCGTGGGTGTACCCGCCTTGCCGCGCGGCTGTGCGGTCGAAGTGGATGCCATCGTTGCCCTTCGGCCTGCTTGACCGCTGGCTGAGCCCGGCCCCTTCGCCGGCCAGGATCGACTGGCTGGCCGGCCAGTCCTATGCCCATCGCGGGCTCCATGCGCCCGGCTTGCCTGAAAATTCTCCCGCCGCCTTCGCCGCGGCGATGGCGCGGGGCATGGGCATCGAATGCGATATCCAGCGCTCGCGCGATGGCCATGCCATGGTCTTCCACGATGCCACGCTGGACCGGCTGACCAGTGAGCAAGGGCCGGTTGCCAGCCGCAGTGCCGAGGAACTGGGCCGTATCACGCTGGTGGGCGGGACCGATAGGATCCCCACGCTGCGCCAGGTGCTCGATCAGGTGGCCGGGGCCGCGCCACTGCTGATCGAGATCAAGTCCCCCAAGGACGATGGCCATCGGATAGGCGCTCTCTGCCTGGCAGTGCGGCGGGTGCTGGAAGGCTATCAGGGGCGCCATGCCATCATGAGCTTCGATCCGCGCATTGTCCGCTGGTTCGCCGATCATTCGCCACTGACCACGCGCGGGCTGGTGGTGACCGAGGAAAATGACAAGGCCCTGCCTGGAATGGTGCGCCGCCGGCTGGCTCTGTGGCACGCCAAGCCGCACTTCCTGGCCTATGACATTCGCGACCTGCCAAGCCGGTTTGCCGCCGGCCAGCGTCAGCGCGGCTTGCCGGTGCTGACCTGGACCGTGCGTAGCAGCGAGCACCGCGAGCGGGCCGCCAGGCATGCCGATGCGCCCATTGCCGAGGGTGCCGGCGTCGCGTGAGCGATGCTTCGATCGAGGCGCGGGTGCTGACGGCGGTGGGTGATCTGCCTGCTGACCAGTGGGATGCGCTGACTGGCGGCAATCCGTTCCTCAGCCATGCGTTCCTGACGGCGCTGGAGGATTCGGGCTCGGTCGGCCCCGGCACCGGCTGGAGTCCGGCGCCGATTTCCATTCACGGCGGCGATGGCCGGCTGGTGGCGGCACTCCCGGCCTATCTCAAGGCGCATAGTCAGGGCGAATATGTGTTCGATCATAGCTGGGCCGATGCCTGGCATCGCGCCGGCGGCAGCTATTACCCCAAGCTGCAGATCGCCGTGCCCTTTACGCCTGCCACTGGCCCGCGGCTCTTGCTGGCCGATCCGGCGCTGGCCGCCCCGCTGCTGCGCGCGGCTGAGCAATTGTGTGCGGCAAACGGTCTGTCCTCGGCCCATGCCACTTTCATCGCGCCAGACCAGCTCCCGTTGTTCG
>Ga0315902_10001484_pt1 | contig 37653 bp, 17 predicted proteins | sample LakEriMetagenome_9_FD_203523 | JGI IMG/M metagenome (GOLD analysis project Ga0315902, IMG submission 203523) | Freshwater fungal communities from buoy surface, Lake Erie, Ohio, United States - Buoy 12 MA117 | ecosystem: Environmental > Aquatic > Freshwater > Lake > Lake biofilm | place: USA... | reverse complement strand
CTGAGTAGCGCAAGCCAAACCAAGGTCGTTCTTGTAGTAACGGCCTTGAGACTGCCAGCCATATGGACCATCCCAGCTAGCGCGGTTACGGAACCAGAAATCTACGGTGAAACCGTGATCTGGGTTTGAAGAGTTGATGATGCGACCATAGAGACGAGCAGTACCATCTTCGTACTGTTCGAACTTACCACCGTTAGCATCAAATACCCAGCTAGCGCTGAGAACGTACTCGTCATTTGAAAGTGATGAGTTTGGGCTTGCCAAATCAGGCAACCACAAAGCCCAGTCCATACCAGGACCGAAAGCTGTGCTCAAGTCGCACACTTTGTCAGCACGGCCGGTGTGGCTGGCAAACAGAGAAAGTGCTTCGTTACCGGTGCAAGCATCAACTGATGCGTTAGCAAAACCTGGTACGTCATCAGCACACTGTACGTTGATCACCGGCTGAACGCCGCTGATAACCGGACCTTGGTTGTCCACAGTAGTGATGATTTGAGAACACGTGCGTGATGTCGCCAAGTGACCTGGAACAGAGCCAAAAGAGGCAGTCCAAGTACGGGTAATCACACGGCTGCAACCTTCACCAATAACATCTACATCGCTGTAGGTAATGTTTACCGGCTGGTTGAAAGGGTTTCCGACAGAGGCTGAACCAACAACGTCTGAATTGAAGACGTCGTAACAGGCAACTTCTGCATCGGCAGGACAGGAGATTGATTGGGCGTTAGAGGCGCTCCAACCACACAGAACAAACACAAGGCTCATTGCGAAAGCCTTCAGTGTAGATGAGGCACGGAAAGATGTCTCCGTACAACAATCTGCAAACATTGTAAAATGTTTCATTGATTTGGATTTTAATTAAACAATTTATTTGGTAATGAAATCCAGATCCCGGAGGAGAATTAGTCGACTAGAATTTAGATTTCGTCGACAAAAGTAATATAAATAACGACAAAAGCTAAAAAAATCCAGATAAAAATTTTAGAAATAGTGATCTTGGAATTTATATAATTGCAAATCAGCAAGTTAAATAGTGTGACGCAGTGTATTGCCCATTTACCATTCACCATTCACTATTCACCAAAAAGAAAACCCCCCTCGTTGCCGAGGAGGGTTTTCACCATGTAAGTTCTCTAAAACTACTTGTTGATGATCAATCGCTTGATCTGAACATCCGAACCATTGGTAAAGCGATACATGTAGATACCGGTTGCCAGGGCTTCAGTATCGAAGCTTACCTGATAAGCATTACCGGCCTCTACTACGCCGCTGTATACATCAGCTACTTTGCGACCACTCATATCGAAGATTTCGAGTGTAGTGGTTGCTGTGTTGATGGTCTTGAAGGAGAATTGTGCAATGTTGCGAACTGGGTTTGGCGCAACATCAACATCACTCAAGCGCTCGTTTTCGTCAATTGCAGGTGTCAGTACTTCAGGCAAATTCAAACCGGTGTTAACTGTTGGGTTTGTGCCTTCATAGCTGATAATCTGAGAGCATGTTGTGCTGTTACCTGAACAGTCAATAGCAGTCCACTGACGAACTACCCAGAAATCTGGACAGCAATCCAAATCCAAAGAGAAGTCACCCGCACCGAACTGTTGAGATGGAGCAGCGGTTGGACTTGTTACAAATGTACCGTTGTAATTGAACCAACCTCCGAAACCGAAGTTCGCATTGAAGTTGTTTGCTCCGGCGCCATATTGGAAAGCGTAGTAGTTGTTGCTTGGGGCGTGTGTAAGGTTTAATAAAGAACCTGCGTAACCACCGAAACCTGTCAACTCAGCACCTTCACCATTTTGCAACAGGAAGTACAACCAGTCCTGGTAGTTGTTGCCAACAGGCACACAGTCTGCTTTGTAGCTGGTCATACCTGAACTCCAAGTTGTGTAGTCATATCCACCTGTGAAGTTGACGTCAACATAGAAACCACTGGTTGGATCAAGCACGTTCACCATGGTAGCAGTGAAGTGAATGTTATCTGCAGTGCGCACCAAGTTACCTTCAACCAATTCATAGTAACGATAAGCAACAGGCATGCTGTTCAATTGCATTGCCCAATCGATATCAACACCACCTACGTTGATTCCGCATACACCGCCTGAGGCGTGCGTTGGAGTAGAAGGATTGCAGCTAGCCAATACACCGGGTGTTGGTTGATCGCCGAAGTAATGTTGCGTGTAGCTGATGCTAACGTTGTCATCGCAGTTGTCCGTTGCATTTACCACTGCTACTGCAGGAAGCGATTCGTCGCATTCCAATTCAATGTCATTAGGACAGTTGATAATAACCGGAGCAATTGTATCTACAAATGTGATGAGCTGTTGGAATGGCAAGCTTGGATTGCCGCATGCATCTGTTGCAATCCATGTGCGTGTGAATCGTGGGTTACATCCAACTACCGTTTCAGGACCATCAGTGTAATCATAGGTAATGGTGCTGCAGTTGTCTGTTGCTACCGGCTGAACAACCGGAGGAGTAGTTCCACACTGATACGTCAGAGTATCAGGACTTGCAGTTGTCCAACCCGGACCTACGTTGTCATCAACGTTCACAGTTTGTGTAGCGATGGCTTCATTGTCGCAGCTGTCGATTGCCTTCACGCGACGGATGATGGTGCGCTCAGCAGGACAGTTTCCTTCAATGATTGAATCAGGCAAGGCAATGATGGTTAGGTCATCATCACAGTTGTCGTTCCATTGTGGGTTGAATCCCGGAATGGTCGTGCCGCACGATACAGTGATGCTTGGTGTGAAACCGAATGCAGTAGGTGCTGTTTCGTCAGTGAGGTGAATGAACTGTGTGAATGGTGCAGAAGCATTACCGCATGCGTCGGTGACAACGTAAGTGCGAATCAAAGTACCGGCGCAACCACCAGACACAAACTGATCTGTTTTTTGAACGGTGTAGTTGCTACATACTTCTACAATTGTAATGTAATTGCCGCCGGCGTTGTCACATGGGCGCTCGATTTCAGTGTCTCCGGAAATAACAGGAGCTGTTGTATCAACAACATGGATGTACTGAACAAATGTGCTCGCGTTTCCGCACTCATCTTCAGCAGTCCATGTGCGAATTGTCAAGCGATCACAAGTTGAACCTGTTGGCTGACTGTTTACATAGGTGTAGGTGATTGCACCGCAGTTATCAGTAGCTGTTGGCTGAATCACGGGAACAGTTTCTCCGCACTCATAGGTGAACTCGCTTTGGTCGTCATTACCGAAATCAGGTGCTTCTGTATCACGAACAAGAATTGTCTGGAATTCGATGGCTTGATTACCGCACTGATCATTCGCACGGAACGTGCGGATGATGGTATACGATTGAGGACAGTTGCCATTAATAGTATCCATTCCAACATAGGTGATGGTTACAGCTGAGCAGTTGTCACCCGCTGTAGGCATGTCGTACATTGGAAGTGTTTCATCACAGTTGATCGTGTCGTTTTCAGGGAAGTCGATGAAGTACGGATCTGTTGTGTCAACAACGTGAACAACTTGTGTCGCAGTATCTGCATTGTCACAATCATCAAGTGCAATCCATGTGCGGATGATGTCGAATGAAGCATCGCAGCTATCATTGGTGAGAACGATATCTTCATCATAGAAAATTTGAACATCATCGTCACAGTTGTCAGTAGCCGTTACCGGTGCAATACCGAAGTAATTGCCATTACTTCCTTGCGATATAGAGCTGCATTCCACGTCATCTTCGTTAGGAACGTTGTTCAGGTTTGGACGTGTGTTGTCTTCAAGAGTGATGAATTGAATAGCGTCCGTGAAGTTGCCACATCCGTCTGTTGCACGATAAGTGCGCGTGAGGACACCAATGCAACCACCTGAGTTGAGCACATCACTGAAGATGGTAACGGTTACACCGCTGCAATTATCAGTAGCAGTTGGTGCAGGCGGATTAACATCGCATGGTGATGAAATATAAATTGGGAATGCGTCAAATACAGGTCCTACGGTGTCGATGACAGCGATAGTCTGAACGAACGTTGTTGTGTTCTGGCAATCATCGGCAGCGCTCCATGTGCGGCGGATAGTGTAGTTGCCTGCACAGTTACCTGCGATGGTTGTTTGAGAATAGTTTACCGTGACCAGCGTGTCGCAATTATCTGTTGCGGTCACTGTTGCCGGAGCAGGAATGTTGTCACATGGAACAGTGATATTCGCTGAAGGCGTACCATTCAATACGGGGCCTTCATCATCTACAATTGAGATAACCTGTACGCACTGACTGCGATTTCCGCATTCATCCTCAGCTTCCCATGTGCGAGTGAGCAAACGGTTACATGCGTTTCCGCTGGGTACTTCACCAAGGTAAGTAATCGTAACTGCACTTGTGCAGTTGTCTGTAGCGCTAATGTTTGTTGCAACTGCAGGAACCGGTTGGTCGCAGTCGATAGTGACATCAGCAGGACAGTTGTTAAATGATGGAGCGATGTTGTCGAATACATTGATTGTTTGTGTCACTACAGTGGCACGACCGCAATCATCAACTGCACGATACAAATTCTTTGCAGTTGTGCGGTTTGGACAAGCGCCTTCTTGAGGCTCGCAATCAGCATCGCAGTTGATGTCACCGTTGGCATGCACAAACGTGTTGTTCATGAAACCATCGAAGGAGAACCAACCGGAGATACCGTTGTTACAGTTTTTGTTGTTGGCACCTTCACCGACTTGGAAACCGTAGTAGTAGTTGGTTGGCAAGTGTGACAAGTAGAGTTGATCTCCCGCGAGGTCACCTTGACCGGTGAGCGTCGAGAAACCATCTACCAATTCGTAGTAACTCCAGAAGGTGTGGTTATTATCAGCGCAAGCCAAATCTAAATCGTTCTTGTATGAACGACCAAGTGGACTGGCAGTGGACCAATCAATCCAACCGCGCTTGTTGTGCAGCCACATGTCTACAACGAATCGCTCGTTTGGATTAGCACTGTTGGCAATTGTTCCGAAGATGTGCGCTGTGCTGTCGGCATATTCTTCAAGCGTTCCACCGGGAGCAACGAAGTTAAAATAATCGCTGGAAGTGTACCCCAAGTCATGAAGTTCTTCCAACCAAAAACTCCAGTCAGCGCCAAGGCCTAGGGCTGTTGTTAAGTTACAACGGTTGAGTGGCGTACCTGCTGCACTTTGGAAGGAAGTGACTGCTTCGGGACCGGAGCATGCATCAACGGCGGTTACACCGCTGCTCACACCCGGAGCTTGAGACAAGCACTGCACGTTAATGGGTGATGTAACACCTGAGATCACCGGTCCTTGCGTATCACGCACTGTGATGATTTGTGTGCAGGATACAGAACCGGCCGGGAAGCCGAGTTCATTTAATAACGCGGTCCACGTTCGTGCAATTACAGTTTGGCAGTTTGTAGTTGAAATAGTGACATCAGAGTTAACAAACGTGTAACCAACACCCACTAATGCTTCAACAGTGGGAGCGCCGGTAATGTTTACGTCGTTGATGTTTTGACCGCATTCGATAATAACATCGTTGGGGCAGGTGATAAAAACATCTGTAACCTGAGCGGATGAACTGTTTGCTAAGGAAAATAAAATTACCCCTAGCACAGAGGACAAGAATTTGTTCGACATGTTTTTCCGAGTTTCAGAGGAAAGAACACGTCTCAAGAAAGTTGTAGAGTACTTTTTGGACATGGATTAAAAAGTGTTAGGTTAAAACAAGATTAACGGGCCAAAGATTTAGACGAAACTGTCTTTGGTGTACTCGCACTAATCAACATTCAAGATGGATATATGAACAAGATTCTTGTTTGTAAGACCTGTGATTTGTCATTGGTCTCTACTATGAAAATATTCGTCGAAAGCGCCTTCTTGTGAACAAGGTGTGAATAGCGTTTTTTAATGGGGGCATTATTCTAATTCATCGAAGGAGTTGATGCAGTTGCGCGACGCTGATACCTGTTGATTCATGAGAAAATGTGCGTTGAGTTCCACTACGCACTGCAGCGGGGTGATGGAAGCCTATTCTTTAGCCAATGCCGCGAAGCACAGCGGTGGGTTGATGGAAGCCTTTTCTTTCGCGAACAATGACGCACAGCAGTGGGTTGATGGAAGCCTTTTCTTTCGCGAACAATGACGCACAGCAGTGCGTCGCTACCCCTTCTTCTCGCTATGAACAGATGGCCAAGCAAAAGGCCCTTCACTCGCCATTCGCCATTCGCCCTTCGCCCTTCGCCCTTCAAAAGAAAAGCCCCTCCCGGTTAAACCGAGAAGGGCCTCTCAAATTAGGTTATTGACCTACGGATTATTTGTTGATGATCAGACGTTCAATCTTCACATCAGCACCGTTGGTCAAGCGATACGTGTAAACACCGGTAGCGAGATCGCTCACGTTGTAATCCACGTTATATGAAGCACCGGCTTCTACTGATCCCATGAATACATCCGCTACTTTCTTACCGGTCATGTCGAATACTTCGAGTGAAGTCTTCGCTGTGTGAGCGGCTTTGAAAGTGAACAGTGCATTGTTGTTAGCTGGATTTGGTGATACAGCAATGGTGCTGGTCAGCTTGCTGCTTTCCAAACCTTCGCTTGCGATGGTAGTATTGTCACCATTTCCTGGTGTAACAATACCGTCAAAGCTGATGGTTTGTGTGCAGGTTACCGAATTGCCTGAGCAATCGATAGCAGTCCACTGACGCTCTACAGAGTAATCAGAGCAGCAATCCAACTCCAGTGCAAAGTCACCTGCACCGGACATTTCAACCAACGCAGCGTTTGGTGAAGTGTGGAATACACCTGAGTAGCTGAACCAACCACCGAAGCCATTATCAGCTGCATTGTAGTTGTTAGCACCGTCACCCAACTGATAACCGAAGTACTTGTTGGCAGGAGCATGAATGAGGTTGAGCGCAGATCCGGCATAGTCACCGAAACCGGTCAACTCAGTGTTAGCACCCGGAGTCAATAAGAAGTACTTCCATGAAGCGAAGTTGGCATCAACACCGCCGCAATCAGCCTTGAAGCTGGTTGGAAAAGCTTGATTAGACCATGTGTTCCAATCCATGTTGCCGGCGAACCATACGTCAACGTTCCATCCGTTTGCAGGATTCATCGCGTTGCGCATAGTAGCAGTCAAGTGAAGTGATCCATCAGGATACTGAACAAGGCTTCCGTTGTCTACTGTGTAGTAGCGGTGTGCAGCAGGCATGCTGAACATGGCCATAGCCCAGTCGTATGGATAACCGCATGGGTTACCTGCAGGACGAACAGGAGTCATCAAGTTGCAATCAGCAATTGATCCTTCTTCCGGAGCATTGCCGAATACGTGTTGCTCGTAGTACACCTGAACGTTATCGTCACAGTCATCAATTGCAGTCACTACAGCAGGTGCCGGAAGTGAAGAGCCGCAAGCCAACACAAGGTCTTGAGGACAACCTACCAAGATTGGATCTGTAGTGTCTTCGAAGATGATGTGCTGAACGAAAGGTGAGCTTGTGTTTCCGCAAGCGTCAACAGCGATCCACGTGCGGTCGAAACCGTTGGTGCAACCATCTACCCAAACAGGACTGTCAACATAGTCGATAGAGAAATCGCTGCAGTTGTCAACAGCTGTTGGAGGAACTACTGCTGCAGTTTCACCGCATGCGTAGTTGAACTGTGATTGACCTGACAACCACACCGGACCGTATTCGTCGCTCACGTTGATCAATTGAACATACGTGCTAAAGTTGCCGCACTCGTCTTCCGCGCGGAATGTGCGAACGATGGTGTAGCTGTATTGGCAGTAGCCTGGAACCAGCTCATCACTGTGTGTGATGGTTACATCTGAACAATTGTCTTCTGCAATCACGTTATCAACACCGAATGTGTCGTTACAATCGTAGTAGCGATCACCGGGCACTCCAACAAATACAGGAGCTGTGTTGTCGGTCGTTGTAACAACGGTTGTAGCCGTGCTAGAATTTCCACAGTCGTCTGTTGCTGTCCATGTGTAGGTTTCAGTAATCGTGCATCCTTCGGTTACAGAGCTGTAGCCCGGAGTGATTGACAATTCCTGGTCGCAGTTGTCTGAGAATACAGGAGGATTCACAACGTAGCTGCTTGAAGCACCGCCATTGTTTTCAGCAACACCACCCTGCAGAGCGTAAAGTTGCTGAGCTTCGGTAGCGGTGAGTTCACGGTTGTAAACGGCAACGTCATCCACCTTGCCATTGAACCAACGGTCATACAGACCACCAATTTTCCAAAGCAAACTGTTGCTAGATGCACCAGGGTTTCCTTCCCACGTATCTTCAGAAATGAGGTTTCCGTTCACATAGATTTTACCACCTTGGTTAGATGCGGTAAATACCATGTGGTACCACTGATCGAGGTTAAGGTTACCATGTTCGAAAGGCGCGCTACCGTAACGACCAATCAAGCGATCACCGAATGACTTGAGATACCAAGCCTTAACCGTTGGATAGAAATCAACACCTTCTTCAGGGCCCATATTGGCTGTGATGATGGCATAACCATTCCAAATGGCCGGAGAGTATTTAGAGAAGATGTTCGCTTCATCATAGACACCGGTAATGTCATTGACATTGTACCACAAGCTCACTGAGAATGGGTAAATGTTTTGACCTTCTGTTCCAGGAACGATGATGTCTTGATCGGTAGTGAATGCGTAGGCGCTGTTTGGATTGCCGAAACGGTCGGCGGTCAATTGTGCTCCGCGCACTGTGCCGTTCAAGCCATTACCACTCTCATCATTAGCATTTCCGCAGAACGGATACCATGCAACCAAGCCATTTTGCAGTGCTGAAGGCATTGCGCATGACGCAATAGGAGCACCGCACTGTAAGGTTTGGTTTGGAGTCTGGCTAACAACTGTTGGAGCTGTAACGTCGATCAGGTTGATGATCTGTTGGATCATGCCCGGAGTTTGGTTGCCACACTCATCACTTACATAGTATGTACGGATGATACGGCCGGCGCAAGCACCGCTCACGTATTCATCAGAGAACGTGATGTTCACATCGCCACAGTTGTCTGTTGCGCTGATTGAAATCGTAGTGCTGATGTTATCGCAAGGCATTTCCACTTCAGTATCGAAAGGATTAACAACTGGAGCAGTAGTATCCTGAACGTGGATGACTTGAGTGAACGTTTCAGATACGTTTTCGCAATCATCGATTGCATACCAGGTGCGAACCAAGGTGAAGTAGCTTGGGCAGTTGCCGTCGATACGCTGTTGGTTGTAGATTACTGTCGGATCTTCGTCGCAGTTGTCAGTAGCAGTTACCTGAGCAGGTGCAGGAACGGCATCACATTCAACCGTGATTTCAGCTACAGGCAGGTTACCCAATACCGGTGCTGCGTTATCAGCGATTGAAATGACTTGTGTGCATTCAGCGCGGTTACCACAAATGTCCGTTGCAGACCAAGTGCGTGTGATGGTGCGGATGCAACCTTCACCTTCGATAACCTCTCCGAGGAATGCGATGGCTACATCTCCTACGCAGTTGTCAGTAGCTGTTGGGATTGGAAGCGCAGGAATGCTGTCTTCGCAAGCCAATACAACACTAGGAGCGCAGTTGTCGAACACAGGAGCAGTAGTGTCTTCGATGACAACTTGCTGTGTTTCGATCAATGCGAATCCGTTTTCGTTTTCTGAACGGTAGAAATAAGTGTACGATGTGTTGTGGATGCAACCGCTAGGGTCAGAAATGGTGTCGCAATCAGTATCAACGTTCACGTCACCGTTACCAACGATGTGTTCACCATCAACGAAACCATCGTAGCGGAACCAGCCCGACATACCGTGGTTACAGTTTTTGCTGTTAGCGCCATCACCCACCTGGAAACCATAGTAGAAGTTAGATGGAGTGTGGTAAGCATACAATACATCACCTGCCAATGAACCGGCTCCGGTCAGGGTGGAGAAGCCGCCTTTCAATTCGTAGTATTCCCACTCAGGGTGGTTGGCGATAGCACAGTTCAGGTGCAAGTCGTTTTTGTAGCTACGACCAAGTGCGCTCCATGCAGACCAATCGCGCTTTTCATCAAACCAGAAATCAACTACAAACTTTTGGTTGCTGTTGAGGCTGTTTTCGATTGTACCGTAAAGGTGAGCGGTTCCATCAGTGAACTGCTTGAATGTTCCACCGTTAGCATCGAAGTGGAAGTATGAAGAAGCAACGTCGCCGCTTTCTTCCAGATCCTCCAACCAGATAGCCCAGTCGGCGCCGGGTCCGAGAGCTGTTGTGGCACTGCATTCTACTTCAGGGCTGCCGGTTTGGCTTTCCCATGTTTCGATTTCACCATAGAAACCGGTGCACTCATCATAGGCGTATACGCCTTCCTGGAATCCGGGCTTGTCTTCCAAGCACTGAACTTCAACGAGGGGATCAACACCATAGATAGAGAAAGGAACGCAAGGGATTACCTCGAGGACTTTCGGACACAAATCATTGTAGCAATAGATATCGTCTACTTTGAAGGTGATGTTGTAAACACCTACTTGTGCTACCGTCGGAGTCCAAGAGAAAACTGCGCTAACCGGGTTGGTTGAAGCAGAGTCTTGCACTAACGAAGCGCCGGCCGGCAATAGGTTGGCCGAAATGGTCAACGCCTGGTCAGCATCCGGATCAGATCCAAAGAAGGACATGCTGAAAGGCTGATCAGCAGGCAGGGTCAATGTATCCGTTGGATTGCAACCGCGTGAAGAAGCGATTGAAGGCAATTCGTTTGGATAGATTTCGCAACATTCGATAGTGAGATCATACAACACCGGAGTTTCGTTCACCGTGATTCCGCGGAAGAGGGTGGTACGGATTTCAACGTAGCGACCGGTAACACCGGCGCAGCAGAATTCTTCACCGTTTCCGACTTCTACGAACGGCAACAAGGCAAGTCCAAGTGCATCGTCAGAAGCGCGGGCTTCAACGCGAATACCTGTCATGTCAGGTGTTTCAGCATTCCAAGTGATTTTACCCCACTTGCGACCTGCAACTTGGCCATCGTGAACAACAGTCCAGCTTCCTGAAGGAACAGTAGCGTTGATTACAACGAAACCGGTCATATCGCTGTAGGTGTAAGGGCCCGCACCTGCACCTAAGTCAACATTTAAGTCGACAGCGCCAATAGTGTTGGCACCACCACCAATACCACCTGCATTTGGGTCAATACGAATAGCGTTATTTGTGCTGATACAAGCAGTCCAAACTTTTCCGTCTTTATCTATGGCTACACCAATTGGGCCTGTTCCAGGGATAGCCACATTTCCTACAAAGGTTCCATCCGTTTTTAAGTGACCAATGGATGAAGCACCACCTCCGTGAGCAACCCAAACATTGCCTTCAGCATCCACAGCCAATCCCATTCCGGTTTGATTTCCATGAGGGTAAACTCCGATAACATCTCCTGCGGGGCTAAGTTTGTAAATGAGATTTCCTTGGTATTTTGTACACCAGATTTCACCGGTATTGGGATCAATTCCCAGTCCGTAATCGCCTCTTCCGCTCAAGCTTTGAGCAGCTGGAAAAGGAGCGCCATCAGGATCGAAACGCAGAACGGGTACATCGGGGCCACCGGTAGACCAAAGCACACCGTTGCCATCGATTAGACCACCGTAACCACCAACACCAATATTCATCAGTGTGTTTGGTTCTCCCGCTACATAAAGGCTATTGCCGGTTTGACCATGCAGTTTTTCATGGTAGCGGTTGCTTGATCCTCCTACCCAAATATCTCCAAATTCATCAACAGCTAAGGTGCGCGCGCCGGTTGCCATTACACGAGTGAAAACGGTAATTGCCTCGTCTTCCGCGGTGGCTACGCCGCCATCAGTGTCAACGCCACCTGCATTTGACCAGTTGAGGATATTACCAAGTCCTCTTGAAGTTTTAATAAGGCCATCGCCATTTCGGTCAATGCATGTATTAAAAATGAAGGGTGGCTTAAGGTATTGTCCTGCAGGATTAGCGATACCGTCAGCATCGCAGCGAGTTCCGCCAATGACAAGTCCAATGCGTACCACAGAACCTTTGGCTACCCCATTGAGGGAGCTGCTTTCGTCACGGTTAGATACCCAAACGTTACCATCCTTATCGACAGTAGTTCGCGATGGATTCTTACCCATTCCGCTAGGTGCAGTGGAATATTCACCTACGATTTCTCCGGTGGTGACATTAATCCTTACTACAGTTCCACGGGCACTGCAAGGGATATAAACGAAGGGAAGCGGCTGACCGGGTTGGTCAAGGCGCAGCGATCCGGAAACACTGGTATTTACGCTCAGCAGAAGTCCTTCGTTGAAGTCTTCATCGGATGTAAAGGTGCGTGTGCAACCGGCAGATGGTTGAGCCTGGGAATAGAGATTTCCCGAGCCCCACAGGGCAAACAAGAAACAAACAACGAGTGTTTGTATGGAAGCAGACATACGCCAACTCGTGGTTGTTTTTTGCGCATAGCTTCCAATGGAATGTTGAGTTTTTTCCATTGAAAATAGAATTTGGTTAGTAAACAGTGAACTAGCGTAAGCGCCAGGCGGAGGGACTATTTAGCTTGAGTTTTCGGTGCAAATATACATAAGTTTCGATAAAACGATAAAAAACGTAGATAAAAACGGGATTTAGGGATGTGGGCGTCTGTTTATTAACAGGTTATCAACGGTTTTTGAACGGTAAAAATGGATACGATGATTCTTTTTTGCATGCAACGACGCACCGCGGTGGGGTGATGGATTCCATTTCTTTTCGCGAATGGCACGACGCACTGCAGTGCGTCGCTACCCCATCTTCTGGTCATGAGCAGATGGCCAAGCAAATGGCCTTCTCTCGCCACTCGCCATTCGCCACTCGCCACTCGCCACTAAAAGAAAAGCCCCTCTCGGTTAAACCGAGAAGGGGCCCTTCAAGTTAGGTTTTGACCTATGGATTATTTGTTAATGATCAAGCGATCGATCTTAACATCAGTGCCATTGATCAAGCGATACGTGTACACACCGGTAGCGAGGCCGCTCACGTTGAAGTTCACGTTGTATGAAGCACCGGCTTCAACAGTACCCATGAATACATCTGCTACTTTCTTACCGGTCATGTCGAGAACTTCAAGTGAAGTCTTCGCAGCATAAGCCGCCTTGAAAGTGAACATTGCGTTGTTGTTAGCAGGGTTTGGAGATACAGCTACTTCGCTAGTCAGCTTGCTGCTTTCCAATCCTTCAGAAGCGATGGTTGTATTGTCACCATTGCTTGATGCAACGCTGCTGTCGAAGCTGATGTTCTGCGTGCAAGTCACAGCATTGCCTGAGCAATCGATAGCAGTCCACTGACGCTGGATTGAGTAATCCGGGCAGCAATCCAATTCGAAAGCAAAGTCACCGGCACCGGTTACGCTGCTCAAATCTTGGTTCTGGTTTGAACGGAACACACCGGTATAGCTGAACCAACCACCGAAGCCGTTGTCAGCAGTGTTGTAGTTGTTGGCGCCATCACCCAATTGGAAGCCGAAGTAGTGGTTAGCAGGAGCGTGCACGAGGTTGATCAAAGAACCTTCGTAAGCACCGTAACCGGTCAACTCAGCACCAGGACCTGCTTGCAATAAGAAGTATGTCCATGAAGCGAAGTTGGCATCTTCAGCACCACAATCAGCCTTGAAGCTTGTAGGGAAGCCTTGTGTAGACCAAGTAGCCCAATCCATTCCACCGGCAAAGGTTACGTCAACGTAGAAACCTGAACCCGGATTCACTGCATTCTCAAGCTGAGCAAGAAGGTGCAATGAACCACCAGGATACTGAACCAAGTGACCATCTACAACTTGATAGTAACGGTGAGCAGTTGGCATAGCGAACATCGCCATAGCCCAGTCGTATGGGTAACCGCATGGGTTGCCAACAGAGCGAGCAGGAGTGATCAAGTTACAATCAGCAATTGAACCTTCAGCCGGAGCATCACCAATGATGTGCTCTTCGTAGTAAACCTGAACGTTCTCATCACAAGAGTCGTAAGCAGTCACTTCAGCAGGAGCAGGAACTGCATCGGTGCAAGCCAATACCAGGTCTTGTGGGCAACCGCTGAGCATAGGCTCAGTAGTGTCTTCGAAGCTGATATACTGAACGAATGGCTGGCTAGCGTTACCGCAAGCATCCACTGCAATCCAAGTGCGGGTAAATCCGCTGTTGCAACCGTCAACCCACGTTTCACCTTGAGTGTAATCCATAGAGAACAAGCTGCAAGCGTCGTAAGCAACCGGCTCAACTACTGTAGCATCTGAACCACACTCGTAAACGAACTGTGATTGGTTTTCACCCCAGATTGGACCGTAGTTGTCGCTCACGTTGATGTGCTGAACGTATTCAGAGTAGTTGCCACACTCGTCGCTTGCACGGTAAGTGCGCTCGATAGTGTAGTTAGCAGCACACTGACCACCCACGATTACATCGCTGTGTGAGATAGTCACATCAGAGCAGTTGTCGATAGCGTATGCAGGTGCTACGAAATCTTCCTGTGTGCACTCACGGTTCTCATCTTGTGGAACGTATGTGAATTCAGGAGCAGTGCTGTCAACGATGGTGATAGTGCGTGATACAGTTGTTGAGTTACCGCAAGGATCAACAGCAGTCCAAGTCTGATAGATGATTGTAGTACATGCATCTTCAGTTACTTGCTGGAATGCTGTTTCAATCAAATCAGTGTAATCAGCGCAGTTGTCAGACCATTGTGGGTTGTATGAAGGAACATCATCACCACACTCGATCGTAGCATCAACAGGAGCAACAGCAACTGCAGGAGCAGTAACGTCGATCAAGGTAATGATCTGCTGAATCAAACCTGAAGTCTGGTTACCGCAAACGTCGCTTACACTATAGGTACGCATGATCTTACCTGCACAACCACCACTTACGTGCTCGTCAGTGTAGGTAATTACCACTTCGTTGCAATCTTCTGCAGAGATCAAGATCTCGTTGCTTACAGCATCACATGGCATTTCGATTTCTACAGCGTAAGGATTTACAACCGGAGCTTGAGTGTCAACGATAGTAATGTGCTGATCAAATGTTGAGCTGTTTCCACACTCATCACTTGCTGTCCAGGTACGAGTGAACTGTTGCTCACATGGGTTCTGTGAAACAGGAGTTCCATTTAGTCTTGAGAAACGACCTACATTGATTGTCAATACCATGTCATTCCAATCATCGCCGCCCTCTTCTACCAGGATTAGACGAATACCACCAACAGGAGTCTCTTCTCCAATGTAAAGCGTACCATACGGAGCTGTGCAAGGACCATATACCTGACCACCTTGTAGTGTATAGTTACGTGTACCTGCATTTTCCGGGATATAGTCAACGTTAGGAATGTTAATGAAATGGAAGATTCCGCTTTCCTGTGATGTTGACATAGAAACAGCTACTAATCCTTCATAATCGCGCAAATCCAAGTAGATGCCTTGGCTTGAGTAACCAGGAATCGAATCAGATGAAAGTGTTTCGCTATCGAAATATGAGTAGGTTATATTATCGGAGCAATTGTCATTTGCCACAGGTTCAATTACTGGGATTTCCTCACCACACTCATAAGAGAATGCACTCGACTGCTCTTCGAACACCGGAGCATACTGATCGATTACATACACATAACGTGATTCAACAACCTGGTTACCACAGTTGTCGAATGCGCGGTAAACACGCTCGATAGTGTAGCTCTGTGGACAGTTACCGGGGATGATTGACTCTTCAACAGATACTTCAACTTCACTGTCGCAGTTGTCAGCAGCAGCATACTCACCGAATCCTGGGATTGTTTCGTCACAGTTTGCAGTAACGTTTTCAGGAAGTGCAGTGAAGTATGGGTTAGTAGTGTCAACAATCGTTACAACAGTAGTTGCCGTTGTAGAGTTACCGCAATGGTCTGTAGCAGTCCAAGTGTAGGTCTCAATAGTTGTGCAACCGTCAGTTGAAGAAGAGAAGTCAGAAGTGATATCCAACTCTTGATCACAATTGTCAGTGAATGAAGCAGGCTGAACACCATATTCATCACCGCATTCAACGGTCATGTTAGGAGTAACAAATGCAATCACCGGCGCAACAGCATCGCTCAAGTGAATCACCTGAACAAATTCAGCAGAAACGTTACCACAAACGTCAGTAGCGGTGTAGTGACGGATAACGTTACCGGCGCATGAGCCTGATACCATTTCGTCTGTGTAGTCAACTGAGTATTCGTTGCAGTTGTCGCTAACGTTTACATAGATGCCTGCATAATCATCACATGGACGATCGAGTTGAGCTACGCCGCTGATCACAGGAGCTGTAGTGTCCTGGATATGGATGTACTGGGTGAATTCAGAAGCGTTGTTGCACTCGTCAACAGCTGTCCAAACACGGCTGATGGTGTAGTAGCAAGAGCTTCCTTCGTTGTCAGAATCAATAAAGCTCAATGAAACTTCACCGCAGTTGTCTTCAGCTTCAGGTGTTGTTACCGGAATTTCAGTGTTGCACTCATACGTGAACTGGTTGTTTTGCTCAGCAAATACAGGGGCAGTTTCGTCGATTACAGTGATTACTTGAGTTTCAACTGTTTCATTCTGGCAGTTGTCATAAGCACGGAACGTGCGGTGGATGGTATAATGCTGTGGGCATGAACCAGGCATGATTGCCTCACCGAATGCTACATCTACTTCGCTATCGCAATTGTCAACAGCAACAGGGTATTCTACAGCCGGGATAGAATCGCTGCAGCTGATAGTCATGTCCTGTGGGAAGCTTACAAACTCAGGAGCAGTAGTGTCTTGAACCTGTGTAGTGCGAGTAGCTGTTGACTGATTGTCGCAAGCGTCTGTTGCTACCCAAGTACGGATGATGTCATACGTTTCAGGGCAATCGTCGTCCTGACCTACATACTGCTCAGAATAAGTGATAACCACTTCATTTTCGCAGTTGTCTGTACCGGTAACACCGCCATCGTTGTTCAATACAACCTCAGAGCATTCTACAGTGTTGTCTTCAGGAAGACCAACAAATTCAGGAGCCGTATTGTCGAGAATAGCAATGTATTGCTCGGCTTCTGATGAGTTACCACACTCGTCAGTAGCACGGTAAACACGGTGCAAAGTACCAAGGCAACCACCGGAGTTCAACGTTTCTTCTATAACTACTACTGTAGCTTGACCACAGTTGTCGCTGGCAGGAATGATAGCCGGAATCTGATCACACTCGATGTGTGCATAGAATTCGTAAGGATCGAACGTAGGAGCAGTTGTGTCCTGTACGTTGATCGTTTGCTGGTAAGTCACAGTGGTGTTTTCACACTGATCGTAACCGTACCATGTGCGGATCAACGTGTAGTTTGATGGGCAGTTGCCATCGATACGTTCTTCGTTGTAAACCAATGTTGGGTTTTGATCGCAATTGTCTTCGATAGTTACACCGGCAGCTGCAGGAACGGCATCACACTCAACGGTGATTTCACCTTCCGGAAGATTGTTCAATACAGGAGCAGTAGTATCAACGATAGTGATAACCTGAACACATTCAGCGCGGTTACCACAAAGGTCTGTAGCAGACCAGGTGCGAGTCAACGTAGAGTAGCAAGGGCCGCCTTCAGCAACTTCGCCGAGGTATGCAATAACAACATCACCTGAGCAATTGTCAGTAGCTTCAAGACCTTCAGCCACAGGAGCTGCAGGATCAGAACATTCCATAGTGAATGATTCAGGACAGTTGCTGAATACAGGAGCGGTAGTGTCATTTACAATTACTTGTTGTGAAGCAACTGTAGCGCGACCACAACCGTCAACGGCGCGATATAGATTAGTGAAAGAGGTATTGTGAATGCAATTCTGGTTCAAGTTAGGATCGCACTGTACATCAACGTTTACGTCACCGTGACCGCTGATGTGTTCGTTACCGGCGAAACCTTCGTAAGTGAACCAGCCTGACAAACCGTTTTCGCAGTTTTTGTTGTTAGCACCAACACCAATTTGGAAACCGAAGTAGTAGTTATTTGGGAGGTGGTACAAGTAAAGTACATCACCGGCCAAATCACCGGCACCGGTCAAAGTGGAGAATCCTCCAACTAATTCGTAGTAATCCCAAGCCTGGTGGTTATTGGTAGCGCAAGCCAGCAATAAGTCGTTCTTATAGTTACGACCTTGAGCAGACCATGCAGCCCAATCTGCTTTGTTTTCAAACCAGAGGTCAACGATGAATTGTTCGTTGGCGTTCATGGTGTTGACAACAGTACCATGCAAATGCGCACTGCCATCGGCGAATTGGTCGAAGTGACCGCCGGCGGCATCGAATACGAAGTTTGCACCTGAAGCAGAAGAAAGCGTAGGCAACCAAACAGCCCAATCAGCACCCGGACCGAAAGCAGTTGTAGCGATACACTCGCTATCCACTTCGCCGGTATTGCTGTTCCAAGTTTCAATAGTCGTTTCACCGCTGCATGCATCAACAGCAGTAACGTCCTGGAAGTACACCTCATCGCGGCACTGAACATTCAGTTCAGCGTCAAGTCCGATAAATTCAGGACCTTGAGTGTCTTGAGAAGTAATAATTTGAGTGCACACTTCTACGAGATTACCAACTGAGATAATCCAAGTACGCGAAATAACCTTGCCGCATGGCGTGCAAGAAATCAAAGCGTCTTCGAAGTTTACGTTTAGTTGCTCCGTGCAGAATTCTCCGCTGATATCGGGAGTACCGGTAAAATCGAAGTTTCCTTCCTGGCCGCATTCTACTGTAACGTCTGCCGGACAGTTCACTACCAATGCGAGTTCGCATGGAACGTCATTGTTCTGACCATCATCACACACACCCAGGTAGTCACCATGGTTTAAGTGTGCTTGAACTGCATTTTGATTAACGTAGATGGTGATTGAACCGCCGTTGCCGAGCTGGTGACAAATGGCGACTTGGTCGTCGTCATCGTCATCGTCGTCATCGTCGTTGTGAGCTTCATCATCATCACCATCATCATCACCATCGTCATCACCGTCGTCATCACCGTCGTCATCATCAGAATCATCATTATCTCCTGAATCATCGCCGCTGCGCAGTTCAGAAGATACAGAAGCAGAAGCAGTACTGTCGGATTGGGCCTTCGCATAGGACCCTCCCCAAAGCAAAACCATTAAACAGAAAAATAATGCCTTAAGGGCATTCAGGAATTTGGCATTGAAAACATCAACGCCGGCCACAAGTGCTGTGCACGAATTCGTAAAGAAATTCATCTTGTTTAGTTTTTAGTTTGACAAATGTTTAAGAATTTGTCTCAATAGGGGAAAGACGTAATTCAGTTTTAGCCCGACAAAGATATAACTGGTTTAGACAAAAAAGCAAATAAAATCGATAAAATTTTTTAGTCCATTGAAAATCAATGCGGAAAAAGTGAATAAGGGTTGTTTTTGAGACCACATTTTTGGTTTTTTGAATGGGATCGTCGGTGAAAAAAGGATGGAATTGGATTAAAAAGGGGCGATGAGCATTCTGAATCACCTTTTTCTCAGTGATGGGAAGGTTATTTTTGACCAATGAAAAAGACGGTAAATGTGGCCATTGCGCCGCTGCGTGCAGAGCCTTCCGATAGAAGCGAAATGGTGAGCCAGGCCTTACTAGGGGCGGAAATCAGCGTATTGGAGCAGCGTGAAAAATGGTCACTTGTTCGTCATGAATCGGATAGCTATGAGGGTTGGATGGATAATAAGCACTGGATAGACGCAGCCTTAGAAAGTCGCATCATTCAACTTACAGCGGTCGTTACCAGGTGCACTACTACTGAAGGTGAAACCATTTGGCTTGCGGCAGGATCGCGTATACCTGCGGATTGGACGATTGTCGATGAACAGCCCAAATGGAAAGGTACTGCTGATGATATAGAACGCTGCGCGCGTGAGTTCCTGAATGCTCCCTATTTATGGGGAGGTCGCACGATCTTGGGGATTGATTGTTCGGGCTTCACGCAGCTCGTAATGGGACTGAACGGGGTTCAACTACCGCGCGATGCATATCAGCAAGCGGAGTTGGGAGATACGGTTTCTTTTCTCGAAGAAACACAAACAGGAGATCTGGCATTTTTTGATAATGCAGAAGGTCGCATTACGCATGTGGGAATAATCCTGCGTGAAGATTCAGGTGAAAGCCACATCATTCATGCATCCGGCAAAGTGCGTATTGATGTCATCGATCATCAGGGGATTTATAATCGTGAGACAGGGCAGTATACGCATCAGTTGCGAACGATTAAACGCAAATGGTGAAGTGGTGAAGTGGTGAAATAGTGAAATGGTGTTCACCCTTTCACTATTTCACTATTTCACCATTTCACCCTACTTGTATTTCTTCCCCTTCTTAAATCCGCCGTCTTTCGATCCGTAGGATTTTTTCTTACGATCGAAGCCACCTTCTTTTCCTTTGTGAAAACCACCACCGCCGCCTTGGCGTTTGTCGCTGCGGAAACGGGTGCGAGGAATGCCGGCATCGCGGTTACCACGAGATTCAACACGCACGGTGCGTCCGCGGTATTGAGCACCATGAATGGCTTCCATGATTTTATCGACCGCTTCATTCTTCACTTCAATGAGCGAGAAGGTATTCTTGATATCGGTCCAGGTAATATCAGCTACTTGAATCTCCGCATTCTCAGCGATAAATTCTTTGATGGTGTTGAAGTCAAAGCCATCAATGCCGCCAATATTCATGTAGAGTTTCACCACGCCGGGCGCCAATGCACGACGGTCATCACGCTGGGCATTGTGATTCAAGTCCGGAGCATTGCGGTAGTATTCGGCAAAGCGATTAAATTCAATCGAGACAAAGCGCTTGATGATGTCCTCTCGTGATAATTCTTGCAGCTCATCGAAGACCTGAGGCAAATAGCGCTCAACGGTCTTCTCATCTACTTCCACATTGTGAATGCGTTTTACCAAAGCCATTAGCTGTTGTTCGCACACATCAAAGCCGGTTGGGATTTGAGCTTGGGTGAACTTGCGCTTGATGATTTTTTCAATCTCACGAATCTTGTGCAACTCCTTGCTGTGAATGATGGCGATACTAACGCCGGTCTTACCTGCACGGGCGGTACGTCCACTGCGGTGCGTGTAACTTTCAATCTCATCCGGCAGGTTGTAGTTGATTACGTGTGTGACGTCATTCACATCAATACCACGTGCTGCCACATCGGTAGCCACAAGCATTTGCAAGGAGCGACTGCGGTAACGCTTCATCACGAAATCGCGTTGAGCTTGCGATAAATCGCCGTGCAGAGCGTCGGCATTATAGCCGTCTTTTATGAGGGCATCAGCCACTTGTTGCGTTTCTGCTTTTGTTCTACAAAACACGATGGCGAAAATATCGGGGTTGAAATCGGCGATGCGCTTGAGCGCGAGGTAACGATCTTTCGCGTGAACGACGTAGTATAAGTGTTCAATGTTTTCGTTGCCGGAATTGCGCTGACCTACGGTAACCTCGAAAGGCTCATTCATGTAATTCTTCGCAATGCGCTGCACCTCTGAAGGCATGGTTGCGGAGAAAAGCCAAGTGTTTTTCTCGTCAGGGGTTTGGGATAGTATCAAATCGAGATCATCCTTGAAACCCATAGTGAGCATTTCATCGGCTTCATCTAATACCACAAACTCGATACGCGTGAGGTCAACCACACCACGTTCAATCATGTCGACCAATCGACCGGGCGTTGCTGCAACGATTTGCGGTCCTTTGCGCATTTCGCGAATCTGTCCTTCGATACTTGCTCCACCATAGATAGCTACAACATGAGCGCCGCCCATGTGCTTGGAGAAGTTCTGTAAATCGCGGGTGATTTGCATGCAGAGCTCGCGTGTTGGTGCAAGAATCAATGCTTGGGTGTGACGTTGATTGAAGTCGATCAAGTCAATCAGGGGTAATCCGAATGCTGCTGTTTTGCCGGTCCCTGTTTGTGCCAGGGCTACAACATCTTGGTTGCCACCAAGCATAACGGGTATGGCTTGTTCCTGGATTGGGGTTGGTGTTTCAAAGCCTAATTCGGCAATGGCGCGTAGAACAGGCTTACTCAGCCCGAGCAATTCAAAATTCATCATAAGTGAAAACTATTGGTTGTTAATGCCGATTCCAATTGAATTAAACAACCATTTTCAGATAAAAAGCGCTACCGCCGCGCCACTGATGAAGATGTGAAGTAAAACCCGTTTGGGAAAAGGCGCGCAAATATAGGGAGAAGTGAAGGAGTGAAGGAGTGAAATGGTGAAATAGTTCTTGGACGCAGTACTTCACCACTTCACCCTTTCACTATTCACTATAAACTTTCTATCAGTTCCTTATACAGCACGTTCAGCTTAGACTCTGCTTGCCGCGCAGTGGCGATAATTTCTTCGACGCTGAGACGGCTGAGGTTGTTGGGGTCGCAGACATCTGTGATAACGGACACACAGCAGCAAGGCAATGACATGTGGTTGCATGCAATCACTTCGGGCACGGTGCTCATTCCGACGGCATCGGCACCGAACATTTTGAGCATGCGGTATTCAGCGCGTGTTTCGAGATTGGGACCCGGTACGGATACATAAACACCTTCATGAAGGCCAATGCCTTTTTCCTGAGCGATGGTGCGCAATTTATTGTTGAGCATTTTTGAATAGGGCTCAGACATATCCGGGAATCGAGGACCTAATTCATCGATGTTAGGGCCTCGTAGTGGATTGTCGGGTTGAAGATTGATGTGGTCGTCAATCATCATTAAGTCGCCCTTTTGATAGTTCAAATTGATTGCGCCTGCTGCGTTGGAAAGCAGCACGTATTTCACGCCCAGCATTTTCATTACACGAACAGGCATGACCACATCATCCATGCTGTGCCCTTCGTAATAGTGGAAACGACCCTGAAAGGCCATCACTTTTTTTCCACCCAGATTTCCGTAAATGAGTTTGCCGAAGTGAAACTCGACGGTTGCAATCGGGAAGTTCGGAATGACGTTGTAACTGAATTGCTTTTCGCATTCAATAGCATTGGCTAGTTCACCCAACCCTGTTCCGAGGATAATCCCTACTTCCGGGGCATTCATGCCCTTGCTGCGCAACCATTCAACGGTTTGCTCTAATTGATCTAATGCTGTCATGTAGTAAAAAAAAGGACCACAAATGTAACACCCCTTCGCCCTTCACCCTTCGCCCTTCGCCCTTACGATGCAGGTACCTCAGATTTCTCAGCAGGCACACCTGTCTTACTGATCGCTCCGTATCCGCCTTCAATTTCTGAGAAGTTGCGATACCCTCTTGCTTGGAGAATGGATGCAGCAATCATGCTTCTGTATCCACCTTGACAGTGGAGATAGAAGTGTTCTTTCGGATCAATGGAAGCCATCCACAAGTTGATGTCGGCGAGTGTATTGTTTTCAGCACCTGCTACATGACCATTTTGAAACTCGCTGCATTTGCGCACATCGAGGACTTTCGTTTTGCCTGGCACAAATTCACCTTCGAATTGAGTGGCGGTGATGCGCACGACGGTGTCGATTTGTTTACCGCTATTTTTCCAGGAAGTGAATCCACCGCCGAGATGACCGAGTACCTGATCGAATCCAACACGGCTCAAGCGAGTAATTGTTTCCTGTTCTTTTCCGGGGTCTGTTACCAGCAATAGTTTTTGATTAACATCCACAATCATGGCTCCTACCCATGGTGCGAAATCGCCGTTGAGACCAATGTTGATGGCATTCGGAATAAAACCATTGTGGAATTCTGCTGCGCTGCGTGTATCAAGGATGAGTGCTTCGGTGGCCTCTGCGACCGTTTCAAATTCATCCGGCGCAAGCGCTTTCATGCCGTTGCTCATGACCTCATTGAAAGGCGAGTATCCTTTTTTGTTCATCGCAACATTCAAGGGGAAATAGGCCGGTGGTGCCGAAAGGCCTTCTGTAACCGCGTGGATGAAGCTTTCGCGATTGGGTTGATTGAGGGCATAGTTGATCTTCTTTTGATTGCCTAAATCATCCACGGTTTCCTTCATCATGTTTTTGCCGCAAGCGCTGCCGGCACCGTGCGCAGGATAAACGATAACGTCATCTGCCAGAGGCAATATTTTATTCGTTAGGCTATCGTAGAGCAAGCCGGCCAGTTCTTCTTGCGTCATGTGTGCCGCTTTTTGCGCGAGATCAGGGCGACCAACATCACCCAAGAACAGTGTGTCGCCGGAGAAGATGCAATGGTCTTTACCGCTTTCATCTTTCAGCAGATAAACAGTGCTTTCCATCGTGTGACCGGGCGTGTGCAAGGCTTTGATGATAATATTTCCAAGTTTGAACTCTTGACCATCGGTTGCTATGAGGGCATCGAACTCGGGTTGTGCGGTTGGACCATAAACGATAGGCGCTCCGGTGGCCTTGCTCAGGTCGAGGTGTCCGGACACAAAATCGGCGTGAAAATGGGTTTCGAAAATGTACTTGATTGTTACTCCATCCTTCTCTGCGCGGTCGAGATAGGGTTGAATTTCACGCAGTGGATCTATGATGGCAGCTTCTCCGTTGCTGGTGATATAATAGGCGCCCTGTGCCAGGCAGCCCGTGTAGATTTGTTCGATTTTCATAGCGTATGAATGTTTGACAAATTTAGTGAGGTGTTTTGATGTCTTGAGTTTGATAATTATCAGAAGACTTTGCAAATGAATCTACCTGGAATGAATACTACAGTCATGAATGTTACACAGCAAAAAGGCCGCGATTTTCGCGGCCTTTTTGCTAGTTGTCTTCTACTTATTTCTTCGTCGGAGCCGGTGGGGCAGGGGCTGCAGGTTTTGCATTGCCGGCGCCTTCAACGGGTTCTACTTTGATTAATTCTACTTCGAAAATCAAGGCAGAATTACCAGGGATTTTGTTTTGGTTACGCGAGCCGTATGCCAATTCTGATGGGATGTAGAAGGTTGTTTTACCGCCTTCTTTCATCAACTGCAAGCCTTCGGTCCAACCGGGAATCACTTGATTCAAACCGAATGTGGCCGGAGTGCCGCGTTGAACAGAACTGTCGAAAACGGTTCCGTCGATTAACGTTCCGTGGTAGTGAACCGTTACCTTGTCATTGCCATCGGGTTGAATGCCGGTGCCTTCCATGGTATGTTTGTATTGCAGGCCGCTGGCAGTAGCTTGAACGCTCTTCTGTTTCTTGTTTGCAGCCAGAAAATCTTCGCCGGCTTTTTTATTCGCCAATGCCTTTTGATCGGCAATTTTCTTTGTTTCTTCTTTGTAAAGTTTATCGGCGGTTGTCGCATCGATGATTGCTTTTCCGGCGAGGTGCTCGGAAATGGCTTTTTTAACGAGTTCTTCGTTGTAGTTGGAGATGCCGCTTTTCTTGAGGGTTTCAGCCATCGTTACTCCCAATGCATAGGAGACGCTGTCTTGACGTGTCTTAAAGCCTTGCGCTGTCATCTGCAATGAGCAAACTGCGACAGCCGTAAATACGATAAATTTTTTCATGGATTCTTAATTGATTAATCGGGGTTAAAGCAACAAAATTAACCTGTTCGGTGATGTTAAAAAATACTACCGAACAAAAACAAGGCGTTGATCATCTGAGCGCGCATCAAGCAGGCTGTAGCTGTCGTAATTAAAGGCCCTGCAGTCGTCCGCTTTAGTGATTGCATTGTCAATAATGAAACGCGCCATTTTACCACGGGCTGATTTAGCGTAGGTATTCACCATCACATAGTCGTTGCCTTTCTTCTGTCGGAATTCGCATGTGACGACTTTTCGATTGAGCGTTTTGAGATCAATACTCTTGAAATACTCCGCAGAAGCCAAGTCAATGAGCACACCCTTTTTATCGAGCGAATCATTGAGATGAGCGGTGATTTTTTCAGTCCAGAAAGCGTAGAGATTTTTGGTTGTCTTTCCTATGGCAAGCGGTGTTCCCATCATCAAGCGATAGGGCATGACAAGGTCGAGTGGTCGCAGGATACCATAAAGTCCGCTGAGGATTCTGAAATGCTCTTGAGCGAATTCCAATTGACCCAGGTGTAATTCTTCGGCTTGTAACCCGCGATAGACTTCACCTTTAAACATGAGCATTGCAGGATGTGCATTCTCGTGTGTAAATGGCTGTGTCCATTGTTTGAACTTGATTTCTGTTTCTTTACCCAGGGCAGTGCTCATGTCCATGAGTGTGGACAATTCCCCAGCGCTCATCTTCTTTAGTAGAGCAGCCAGTTTCTTTGCCTCATTGGGAAATGCCGGTTGTGTGCAGGGAAGGTTGGGATAATGCGTTTGGTCGTCGAGTAATTTCGCCGGCGAAATGACGGCCATTAGTTTGCTCATAGTCTAGGGTCGATATTTTTGATCGAGGTAATCACCGAGCGCTTTTTGAAATGCATGAGCCATTAAGTCAGCTTGAAGCTCATAGCCTTTTTTGCTGAGGTGAATTCGATCTGATGCAGCCAGTTCTGCGCGCTGCCATTGATTGATGGAACCTAATCCACCCATAATCTCGAACAAATCAAACACAGCGCCGTCGTATTTGCTTGCCAGTTTGTACATGACTTGCTGCACGGCGATAGCATTTTTATTGGGGTAGCGCTTTTGATAATAGGTGTCGTTGTTGGTCACAAAAAGAATGCACGCCTCGGGGTTGGCGAATCGGAAATGCTGGATGAGCGAGTCGTAACGTGCTTCATACAATTCGGCGTTAAAGTCGCCTGCAGGCACATTGGCGTCGTTGATGCCTATACCGAAAATGGCCAGGTCTGGATGCAGCGTCTGCAATTGCTCGGCAAAACGACCGCATTTGAGGTAGCTGCGCGTACTAGCGCCATTGACGCCAATGGCGTTATAGGTGATGCCCTGTCCGGAGTGACTCAAATAAACGCCTTGCAGCGTGAAAGAACCGGGCAGCGAATCGGTAACGTGGTAGCCAAAATTCAACGTCGTTACAGAAGGCGTAAACGAGTATTCGGTATATCCCGAAAGTGTGTCAGCGAATACATGCAAGAGTCGAACGGTGGTGTCGAGATCAAGCATGACATTCTTACTGTTGAAATGATAGATGCGCACGCGGTCGAATTGGTGGAGGTCACCGGTAGTCGTTTTTGATTGAATGCTCACCGATGCTTGGTTGTCATTGCAGGTGGCATTAATCCCCGACATCCCCCATTCACAATCGGATCCGTTTACGCTGTTTCTGCAGCCTGTCCATGAGCCTGTCCACGAACACTGGATCGTTTTCGGACTATTGGTTTTGGCTATTTCATAGGGGAAAACAAACCCTCTTTCGCCACCGGCATCGAACACGATGGAAGCGAAGTTTTCGCGCAAACGATCAGTCAGATAGCCGCCTTGGACGTGTGAACCGCCGATGTGCACAACGGAGATTTTTCCTTCACCTTCGAAAGCGAGTTGCTCAAAGCGATCGAACAATTGGTGCCAGCGACGTTCCGGGTGTTCGATGTGCAAATCGTTTTTATCGTATTGGATGAAGTCATACGCGTTGCTGACTTCAATGGCAGCCAAGCGTTCCGATGGTGTTTTAGCCTCCGGATGGCGCAGCATGGCGGCACTGCTGATGAGTAGCGCAGCAATTGAAATCAGGATGTAGATTTTATAGCGCATTGTGTTTTCCATTCCAACCTATACGGAGTATGGCCGAAAAAGTTGTATGCTCTAGAAGTTAGGTTTCAAGAGGTATTCTGAGTAGAAGCGATCGATTTCATCCACGGCTTCCTGGGCGGTATCGACTACGCTGAATAGATACAGGTCATCGGGAGAAATATTCTTTGCGCTATCGAGCAGTGTTTTTTTAATCCACTCCACCAATCCTCCCCAGAAGTCTTTGCCCACGAGGATAATCGGGAATCGCCCGATTTTATCGGTTTGAATCAGCGTTATCGCTTCGAAGAATTCGTCGAGGGTTCCGAATCCACCCGGCATTACGATGAAGCCCTGACTGTATTTCACGAACATCACTTTACGCACAAAGAAGTAGTCGAAGTTGATGCTTTTATCGTGGTCAACATATTGATTGCCGTGTTGTTCGAAAGGGAGTACGATGTTGAGACCTACGGAGGTGCCGTCGCCTTCTTTTGCTCCTTTATTGGCGGCTTCCATGATGCCCGGGCCACCCCCTGTGATAACGCCATAGCCTTTCTGTGTGAGTTTGTATGCTATGTCGCGGGCTGTTTGGTAGTAGGGATTATCGGGTTTTGTTCTTGCCGATCCAAAGATGGATACGCACGGTCCGATTTGTCCCATGCGTTCATAACCTTCCACGAATTCACCCATGATTTTGAATATGGACCATGAGTCGTTAGAGCGTATTTCATTCCAGCTGCGAGGCTTGAATTTGCCGGCGATTCTGCTGTCTTTTTCCATAGTTGTGTGTATTAAAACGGACTGTCAATAATGCGACAGCCAACGTGCAAAATACGACGACAGCATCAATCAGGCTACTTTTCGATTGCGATCAATCAACAGATTTATCAAACGTCAGGAAGAACGTTCCGAAGGGAACAAGGGAGAGTAAAAAGGCAAAAGCTGCTTGTTTGAAAGTGATGGCCTTATTCGCAAAGCCGTATGCAAGAACGACCATGAAAAGCACGAAGAGTAAGCCGTGTGCGCTTCCTACGCTGCGCACATACTCCGGTTTATCGAAAATGTATTTCATCGGCATGGCGAATCCGAGCAAAATCAAATAGGAGATTCCTTCCCAAAAGCCGATGCGGTGCGCCCATTTGCGAATGGAGGTGTGTTCTGATTGGCTCATGATTTCTTGGTGTATGTTTTTTTGAAGGTTTTACCTTTTTTACCGGGCTTGGGTTTATTCGATTTACCGGAAGGCTTGGTGCTTTTCTTTTTCTCCGCAGGCTTGAATTTTTTCTCGTGAAATGCTCCTTTGAAGTCCGGGTTTTCGAGGCGCTTCTGACGATCGATTTCGCGCATCTGCTCCTGGAATTCGGGCTTGGGAGTTTCATACACCTCAACCCCTTGCGGGAGTTCGCGGCGGGTGATGGTCTGACGAATCAGTTGTTGAATCTTGCGAATGTGATACGCCTCCGATTGATCCATGAAGCTGATGGCCACCCCTGTTTTGAACGCGCGTCCTGTGCGACCAATGCGGTGCACGTAATCTTCGTAATGGGTCGGAATATTGAAGTTGATCACGTGGCTCACTTCAAAGACATCGATTCCCCGCGCGCTCACATCGGTGCTGATGAGCAGTCGAACATCACCGCTTTTGAAATCATCGATGGCGTTCATGCGCGCATTTTGCGCTTTGTTGGAATGCAGTAACCGCATTTCGCCGATGGGCTTGCGTTCGAAGTATTTGAAAATATTGGAAGCTTCTTCTTTGGTTCGAACAAACACCATGACGCGATTCATGGATTCATCACGCAAGAGCGCTTCCAGCAAGGAAAGTTTGGTGCGGAAGTTTGGCGCTTCGAAAAGCAGTTGTTCGACCGTTGAGGCCGGAGTGGCTTGCGGTGTGACTTCAAGTCGGGTTGGGAAGAGCAGAAAGTTGTCGGCGAGGCGTTCGACCTTCTCGGGAAACGTGGCTGAGAAAAGAAGCTGCTGTTTTTTCTGCGGCATTTTTTCCTGAACATCGCGCAGTTGGGGCCAGAAGCCCATGTCCATCATGCGGTCGCATTCATCGAGTACGATGTGCTTGATTTTCTTCACATCGATTTCGCCTTTGGCGTAGAGTTCCAAAAATCTTCCCGGGGTTGCAACAATAACATCAACGCCGGCTTGCAGTCGTTCGATTTGGGCTTTCGGACCAATTCCTCCGAAGAGTGCGACACGGCGCAGATCGGTGTATTTGCTTAGTTCTTCCAGCGAGCGGTCGACTTGCACCACGAGTTCCTTGGTAGGAACTAAAATGAGGCATCTCGGCGCATTGCCCTGAGCGAATTTGAGGGTTTGCAGGAGTGGAAGCAGATAGGCGGCTGTTTTTCCGGTACCGGTTTGCGCGATGCCAATCACATCCTGACCGGCCATGATGCGCGGAATGGCTTTGATCTGAATCTCTGTAGGATTTGTGTATCCGGCATCCTCAATCGCATTGAGAAATTGTCGGGTGAGCTTGAGGTCTTCGAAGGTGTCCATGGTGCTTATACTTCGTCCTCCGTAATCCATTTGTAAATGTCAGGCGCAACATAATGTTGCATGCGGTCGATCAAACGTTCGGCATCATCATCTACCAAAATCAGGTTGCGCACCGTTTCAGAGAGAAATCCTTCTGCACACATGTGATGCACAAACTGAACGAGGTGGTTGAAATAGCCGTTCACGTTCAGTAATCCAATAGGATATTCATGCATGCCCAGTTGCGCCCAGGTGAGAATTTCGAACAGCTCGTCCAATGTGCCGTAACCGCCGGGAAGCGCGAGAATACCGTTGCTCAATTGATGCATCAGCATTTTGCGTTCGTGCATGGTGCTCACCACGTGAAGTTGTGTCACACCGTAATGCGTTACTTCTTTCGTGCGCAGAAACTTGGGAATAACACCAATGACTTCGCCGCCGTGTTCAAGAGCACCATCGGCCACAGCTCCCATGATGCCGATTTTACCGCCACCAAAGACGACGCGTATCTTTTTTTCAGCGAGTAGTTTACCCGTATTGTAACCGGTGTTTCGATAAAGTGGGTTATTGCCTTCGCTTGCTCCGCAAAAGACCGTGATGCTGTTCATGTGCGCAAGATACACACATCCGCAAAGGGTTATTGCACGATGATGCGCAGGACTTCACCGGTCGTCGTTTGCAGGAGATACAAGCCGGGGCTATAGCTTTCGACATCGAGCTGACGCGCACCATTGATTGTATCAATGTTTGCTCCAGCGCAGGATGTTATCTTTCCGGAAATGGGTTGATTGAAAAATAGGGTGCCATTTGTTGGGTTGGGATAGGCGCAGAAGGCGCTTTTTGACGTTGATTGAACGTCGACTGTGCCTTGATTGTTAGAGGCATCCGGTGTGGAGGTCACGAACAACACCCAGTCTGCGGCGCCATCGGTGATTCTTCCAAGCGAAGTGTCGGGAGCGATATAATTCCATTGAATTTCGTCGGCCAGTGTGTAGCCATCAGGGCTGGCGAGACATAGGTATTCGCCGTTGTTTGAAAGTCGGAAATCGGCATGACGCACACCTTGCTGCGGATCGCCATCGGCCCAGAATAACAGCCATCCGAGTGCGGGCACAGTGACGCTGTCGGGAAAAGTGGACGGAACAACCCATTTGTTGCGCACTTCGGGATCGTCGCTGAAATAGTAACCGCTCAAATCGACAGCGAAGGAATTGGGATTATAGATCTCGAACCAGTCTTCCAGTTCACCGACTTCGTCGAGAATGCCGTTTTGATTCGCTGAGAGCAACTCGTTAATCACAACATCCTCCGGCTGAATGACGATGAGTTGATTGGTCACCGTTGGAGTTGGTGAGTTGAATTCAATGCTGGTTGTTGCCCCATCCGCTGCGCGTCCCCAGCTGTGATCGGCAGGGATTGCAGGATAAGAATAGGTGTCGACCACAGTCGTTCCATCAGGACCGATGAGTTGAATGGTGGCGCCTTCAAGTGGTAGTTGCAGCGGGCTGTGGTTGACGTCGTCTGTGATGTCATTGTCGCACCAGATGAGCATGAACCCTCCCGGCGGAATGACGGTGCGGACAGGGCGAGTGCCGGGTACCGTCCAGTCGGTGCCATTGATGTTGAGCGTGTAGTTAGCGAGATTGACCTGATGGGTGTTTGGATTGAAGATTTCAAACCAGGGGTCGAATTCGCCCTCTAGGTCATCGTAAGTTGTCGTGTTGATGGTCTGCACTTCGTTGATGAAAAGCAAATCGTTGGGTTGTACTTCGAAGTTGTTGTCTTCAAAAGTGACGTTGTTGAAATACTGCCAATTGGGGCAGCCGTCGCAGGAGCGTCCCCAGCTGACATCTGGAGCCATTTCGGGATAGGAAATGCTGTCGATGATCGTGGTTCCATCGGGAGCGGTAAGCAAGAAAGTTTCTCCATCGCTGCTGAGCACGAATCCGGCGTTATGGGTTGCTCCTTGGGAAGTGTTGTTGTTGAAATCGTCATCAATCCAGAGGGCGATGAATCCGTTGGGCAGCACTGTTGTGACGCCGGCATCGATGCCGGGAATCTGCCATTTGGTGAGCGAGTCCGGGTCGTCGCTGATGTAATAGCCCGCCAGATTGGTAATAGGGCTTCCCGGCGGATTGTAGATTTCTACCCAATCATCATATTCAAAGAAATCGTCCATAACCGTAGTTTGGTTATTGGTGAGGATTTCGTTGATGCGCAGGTTGGTGTTTTGGGCGTTAGCGGTGAAGCCGGCCGCCAGAATTATCAGGCTAAGGATGCGTTTCATAATGGGGGTTGTAAAGTTAAGTTATTGTTGTTGTTAGATGAATATGATTCGTGCTGCGTTGTGTCTTAGAGAAGATATTGTGCGAGCTGCGTTGTGTCGAAGAGAGGGTGTTGTCGGAGCGGCGTTGTTTAGTAGAGTTCTTATCCGAGCTGCGCTCGGATGAACTGATGAGTGAAGCCCTGCGGGCTTCGGAGTCGAGAGGCAGGCGTTTTACGGTGCGGAGGTGAGGGGGCTCCCCGAGCTGCGCTCGGGGTAATCGGAAGTGAAGCCCTGCGGGCTTCGGAGTTGAAGGTTGGTTTGTTGACGGTGCGGTGGTGAGGGGGTGAGCGAGGTGGGTACGGTGCGAGGGTGGTCCGCGTGGGTTGTAAATCCATTACAATGAAGGTGTTTTTATTTGGCGTCGATAATCAGAAAGGACAGTGAGTAAATCTTGCCTGTGTGAGGTCAACCTTTTACTATCTTTAATGCGATGGCTGAACGTGCGATAATGCATATGGATCTCGACACCTTTTTCGTGTCGGTGGAGCGGCTGCTCGATAGCAGGCTCAACGGAAAGCCTGTGCTCATCGGCGGTACCAGTGATCGCGGTGTGGTGGCCTCGTGCAGTTATGAGGCGCGGCGCTTTGGTATTCACAGCGCCATGCCGATGAAGCTTGCCAAGCAGCTTTGTCCGGAGGCTATTGTGATCCGCGGCAATTCGGGCAACTACATGAAGTATTCCGATATGGTGAGTGAGATTGTGCGTGAGGCCGTACCGGTGTTTGAGAAGACTTCTGTGGACGAATTCTACTGTGATTTATCGGGCATGGATAAGTTTTTCGGATGCTATCAATACGGCACTGAACTGCGCGAGCGTGTCATTCGCGAAACGGGTTTGCCGATATCGTTTGGGCTTTCTGAAAATAAAACCGTCTCGAAAGTGGCGACCGGTGAGGCGAAGCCCAATAATCAGCGACGGATTTTGCTGGGCGATGAAAAGCCATTTCTCGCGCCACTTTCCATTCAGAAAATTCCGATGGTGGGTGATAAAACCTACCAGACACTGCGCAACATGGGCGTGAGTAAAATTGTCACCGTACAGGAGATGCCGGTGGAGTTGATGGAAAATGCCTTTGGCGATAATGGTGTGACCATATGGCGCAAAGCCAACGGCATTGATCCGTCGCCCGTGGTACCTTATCAGGAACGCAAGTCGATTTCTACCGAGCGCACATTCGACCGTGATACCATCGATATTGTCAAACTGCGTGGTATTCTTTTGGCCATGGCCGAGAACCTGGCGTTCCAGTTACGTCGTGGTGATAAGTTGACGTCCTGCATCACGGTGAAGATTCGTTATTCTGATTTCCAGACACACACCCAGCAGCACCGCATTCCCTTCACCTCGGCTGATCATCTCATTGTTCCGCGAGTGTTGGAGTTGTTTGATAAGATTTACAATCGTCGCATGCTCGTGCGACTCATAGGAGTGAAGTTCAGCCACCTGGTGGGTGGTGGTTATCAAATCAACTTGTTTGACGACACCGAGGAGCGCATCAATTTGTATCAAGCCATGGACAAGATGCGCGAGAAATATGGCGACCGCGCTGTGGTTAGTGCCGCGGGCATGATGGCCAAGTCCATCGGTCGCTGGAATCCGTTCAATGGCGAAGCGCCGCCGCTGTTGGCCAATCGTCGTCAATAACCTCACCCGACCGTGCTCAATAATCACTCGTACTATTCACTGCGCTATGGGACACTCGAACCATCGGCGTTGTTGGAGCATGCTGCAGAGCTGGGCTATTCGTCGTTGGCGCTCACCGATATTAATTGCACCGCGGGGATTATCGAGTTTGTGCGCCTTGCATTGAAGCGCGGCATGAAACCGATCGCCGGCATTGATTTTCGCAATGGTGTCGAACAGGCCTTTGTGGCATTGGCCAAAAACAACGACGGATTTGCAGTCATCAACGCGTATTTGTCGCGCCATCTCCATGCGCAGGAAGCTATTCCCTTGGAAGCTCCCCCGTGGGAAAACGTTTATGTGATCTATCCGTTTCGAGCGGTGTTGGAAGGAACGATTTCACCACAATCGCTTGGTGAAAACGCGTTCATTGGTGTGGGTTTGCGTGATGTCGGTAAGCTGCGTTTTTCCAAGTTGAATATTCCGCTTGATAAGCTGGTGTACATGCATGCGTCGACATTCGTAGGTAAGCGCGATTTCAATGCTCATCGCTTGCTGCGAGCCATCGACAACAATACACTTTTGAGCAAGTTGCCGGTATCGGAACAAGCTGATGCCGATGATAAATTATACGCTGAATCACAGGCGCGCGAATCCCTCGATGAGTTCGCTGCAGCTTTTGATCGTGCCGAGCGCTTGCTGGAGTCGTGTACCATTGATTTCGCATTGAATAGTGATACGCATAAAAATCTACAGCATTATGGCTCGAGTGCAGAGGAGGATGAAGCGCTGTTGCTATCCTTATGCCGAGAAGGGTTGGCGTATCGCTATCCTGATGCAGGAACCGAAGTGACTCAGCGCCTCGAGAAGGAGTTGCACTTGATTCGCGAGAAGAAGTTTGTTTCCTACTTCCTCATCAATTGGGACATCGTCAACTATGCGCGCAGCAAGGATTACTACTACGTTGGTCGGGGAAGCGGAGCCAATAGCATCGTTGCCTACTTGCTGCGCATCACCGATGTGGATCCGCTGGAGTTGGATTTGTACTTTGAGCGCTTCATCAATTTATTTCGACAATCACCGCCGGATTTTGACATTGATTTTTCGTGGAAGGAACGCGAGGACATCACGCGATACATTTTCGAGAAGTTTCGCAATGCGACGTTGCTAGGGGCATTCAATACGTTTCAATATTCAGCAGTTGTGCGTGAGCTAGGTAAAGTATTCGGATTGCCCAAGTCGGATATTGATCTGCTGAGTGACGGTAAATTCAACTATGAAAAACTTGATGCGATGCACCAGCAAGTGTTGCGATACGCTTCTTACCTGAAGGATTTTCCGAATTACATCAGTATACACTCGGCGGGAATACTCATTACTGAGCAGCCTATTTATTATTACGGCGCAACGTTTTTACCGCCCAAAGGATTTCCAACTGCGATGTTTGACATGCATCAGGCAGAAGACATTGGTATTAACAAGCTCGATATTCTTTCGCAGCGTGGCTTGGGTAAAATCAAGGATACACTTTCGATTATTTCCTACAATCAACCCGAGAAAGCGGAGATTGACATACACGATATCAAACGGTTTAAAAACGATACGCAGTGCAACGACATGTTGCGTCGCGGCGAAGCTCTCGGCTGCTTTTATGTAGAATCACCGGCGATGCGCATGTTGCTGACGAAACTTCAGACGCATAATTATATTGGACTTGTTGCAGCGAGTTCGGTTATCCGTCCCGGCGTGTCGTCCTCGGGTATGATGCGGGAGTATATCATGCGTGAGCGCATCCCTGATCGCAGAAGCGCAGCACCTGAGCCACTCATGCGTTTAATGCCCGAGACCTATGGCGTGATGGTTTATCAGGAGGACGTCATTAAAGTGGCGCACGAGTTTGCAGGATTAACCCTTGCCGAAGCCGATGTGTTGCGACGTGGTATGAGTGGCAAGTTTCGCGGGCGTGATGAATTTGATCATGCCCGTAACCGCTTCCTGCAAGGAGCGCTGACTAAAGGACACAGTGAAACGTTGGTTCGCGATGTGTGGCGACAGGTTGAGAGTTTTGCAGGCTATGCGTTTGCCAAGGGACATAGTGCTAGTTATGCTGTGGAGAGTTATCAGTGTTTGTTTTTAAAAGCATACTTCCCGTTAGAATACATGACGGCCACCATCAACAATTTCGGTGGATTTTTCAAAACGGAAATTTATGTGCATGAAGCGCGCATGCATGGTGCGTCGATTGAAGCGCCTTGTGTGAATTCGTCGGGAGATGAAGCCGTGCTTCGCGGCAGCGTTATTTCGCTTGGACTACAAATGATCAAGGGTTTGGAGGTGGGTGTTCGAGAGAATGTTGCCAGGGCGCGAGAGCATGGCGTATTTCAATCGCTTGATGATTTTTTGGACCGTGTTGCTGTCGGGCTGGAACAGGCAACCTTACTGGCTCGTGCCGGAGCGTTGCGCTTCACGGGGATGGGAAAAAAGGAATTGCTTTGGCAACTGCACTTTAAGTTGGGTAGTCACTCGAATTCATCCACCGAGCATTTGTTGTTCACCACGCGAAGAGCAGATGCAAAGCTCCCACAGTTGGAGCATCATTGGTTGGAAGACGCGTATGATGAGCTCGAGTTGTTGGGGTTTCCGTTGTGTCATCCATTTCAGCTCATCGATTCTTCGATGTTGCCGCATGTAGCTTATGTGACGTCAGAGCAACTCAAGGAAAACTTGCACAAGGAAATCCACATAGTGGGATACAAGGTCACGTTGAAGCCCACGGGCACAAGCAAAGGCGAGGGGATGTTCTTCGGGACGTTCATAGATGAGCAAGGCCACTTTGTGGATACCGTTCACTTTCCGCCGGTGGCCAAGGCTTTTCCGGCAACGGGCTGGGGCCTCTTTCACATCTGTGGAAAGGTCAGCGAGGAGTTTGGCGCATACACCGTAGAAGTGCGATGGATAAAGCGTATTGATTTATTGCCGGATCCGCGTATGTCGGATGGCCCTTCCCATCCGGCGCTCATGCGCAAGGGCAGCGGCAACGATCGATGGGTCAATCGAACACTGCACGGTAAGCCCAAACTCAAATGAAAAGTCCCGCACGAAGGCGGGACTTTCAAGTTGGTGTGGTTGCAATCGTTTCTTATTGCTTGATGAATTTCTTTTGTTGAATGCCGCGCGCTGTTGTCGCTTCCACGAAGTAAACTCCGGGTGCGAGTAGGCTGATATCGATACGCTGCTGCATGGCATTTACGCTGCTCACTGTTTTTCCGCTGATATCGAGAATGCTCACTTGTGACTGTGTGATGCCATTCACAGTGATGAAATCGTTGGCAGGATTTGGATACACTTCGAAGTTGCTTGTAGCAGGTTCTTCGATGGTCACCAGATTTTCACCTTCAATGATCAACAGATTTTGATTGATGGCAGGAGCGATGATTTTATCGGTGATACCAGAAGGCCAACACACCATAATGCTGTCGATTTGGGTGTCTTGACCAATTCCGAAATGTCCGTTGAGTGAGCTCATATAGCGGAAGCCTTCACCGCTTCGGATATCTCGAATCTGCTGTCCGCTCGGCGTGAAGAGCGTAATGCGTGCACCAATGCCGTTCTTATTACTTTGCACACCGCGCATATTGAGCGTGATATAGTTGTTGCCATTGGGTACGTTCATGTATGCTGTTCCACCGGTTACAA
>Ga0315902_10001482_pt1 | contig 37688 bp, 34 predicted proteins | sample LakEriMetagenome_9_FD_203523 | JGI IMG/M metagenome (GOLD analysis project Ga0315902, IMG submission 203523) | Freshwater fungal communities from buoy surface, Lake Erie, Ohio, United States - Buoy 12 MA117 | ecosystem: Environmental > Aquatic > Freshwater > Lake > Lake biofilm | place: USA... | reverse complement strand
AAGCCCAGCCTCAGCGCCGCTGCCGGCCCCGCGATGGCGGCCGAAGCCGCCGGCCCAGGACATTGAACATGAAGGAATCTCACATGCTTTCCCGACGCAAGATGCTCGGTGGTGCCGGGGCCATCACCGCCGCCGCTGCCGCCGCCTCCGTCAGCAAGGTGGCGATGGCTGCGCTCCCCGAGCCCGTCATCCAGACCAAGCCCGACACCATGCCGCCGCTGGTGCCCAACACCGGCCGCCCCTACAACCCCGTCGTCACTCTCAACGGCTGGACGCTGCCCTGGCGCATGAACAACGGGGTCAAGGAGTTCCACCTGGTGGCCGAGCCCGTGGTGCGAGAAATGAGCCCCGGCTTCAAGGCCCACCTGTGGGGCTACAACGGCCAGAGCCCCGGGCCGACGATCGAGGTCGTCGAAGGCGACCGCGTGCGCATCTTCGTCACCAACAAGCTCGGCGAGCTGACCAGCATCCACTGGCACGGCCAGCGCCTGCCCAACGGCATGGACGGCGTGACGGGGCTGAACCAGCCCGGCATCCCGCCGGGCAAGACCTACGTCTACGAGTTCGTGGCGCGCCGCCCCGGCACCTTCATGTACCACCCGCATGCCGACGAGATGGTGCAGATGGCGATGGGGATGATGGGTTTCTGGATCACGCACCCGAAGGCGAAGCACCCGCTGATCGACGAGGTCGACCGCGACTTCTGCTTCCTGCTCAACGCCTACGACATCGATCCTGGCGCTGCCACGCCAAAGATCATGACGATGCTCGACTTCAACCTGTGGAGCTGGAACAGCCGCATCTTCCCCGGCATCGACCCGCTGGTGGTGCGGCACATGGACAAGGTGCGCATCCGCGTCGGCAACCTGACGATGACCAACCACCCGATCCACCTGCACGGCCACGAGTTCCTGATCACCGGCACCGATGGCGGCCCGACGCCCAAGAGCACGCGCCAGTACGAGGTGACGGCCGACATCGCGGTGGGGCAGATGCGGCAGATGGATTTCCTCGCCGACGAGGAGGGCGACTGGGCCTTCCACTGCCACAAGAGCCACCACACGATGAACGCGATGGGCCACGACGTGCCCACCATGATCGGTGTGGACCACCGCGGTGTCGCCAAGCAGATCACGAAGCTGATCCCCGACTACATGGTGATGGGCGAGCGCGGAATGAAGGACATGACGGAGATGGAGATGCCGCTGCCCGACAACACCGCCGCGATGATGGCCGGCCAGGGCCCCTTCGGCGCGGTCGGCATGGGCGGCATGTTCAGCGTGGTGAAGGTGCGCAAGGACCAGAAGCGCGGCGACTACACCGACCCGGGCTGGTACCAGCACCCGCCCGGCACCGTGGCCTACGAGTTCACCGGTGCCTTGCCCGACCCGGCGCGTTTCAAGGCCGAGGCCAGCCCAGGACCTGGCTCGATGCCGCCGGTGGCCAAGCCGACCCAGGACATCGAGGTCAAGGTGCGCAAGCCGGCCGGTGGCCACTCGGGCCACTGAGAGTCCGCAGAGATCGCCGCACGGACACGACCCACTGCCCCTTTTGATCGCAACACCTCAAGGAAACGCTCATGAACAACCCCATCACACGCCCGCTCGCCCGCCGCGCCGCCATCACGCGCATGGCGGCAGCCACCGCTGCTGCGGCGCTGCCTTTGCTGACTGCGCCCGCGCAGGCCCACACCGACAAGCCGCACGCCCCCAAGACGGGCCCCGTCGTCAAGGAACAGAAGGACTGGGGCATCGCCGGCGATGCCAAGAGCGCCAAGCGCAGCATCGAGGTCGGCATGGCCGACAACATGCGCTTCACGCCGGAGCGCATCGAGGTGCGTCAGGGCGAGACCGTGAAGTTCGTCGTTCGCAACACCGGCAAGGTGATGCACGAGTTCGTCATCGGCACGAAGGCCGAGAACGCCAAACATGCCGAGATGATGGTCAAGCATCCGAACATGGAGCACGACGAGCCCTACATGGCGCATGTGCCACCCGGCAAGACCGGCGAGATCGTCTGGACCTTCAACCGCGCCGGCCAGTTCGAGTTTGCCTGCCTGATCGCCGGCCACTACCAGGGCGGCATGGTGGGCACCATCATGGTCGCGCCGGCGGGCAAGGCATGAGTTGCCTGAACAGGCGCCGTGCCCTGGTTTCGCTGCTGTGCGCAGCCGGCTTGGCGTCTGTGCCTGCCGTGCTGCGGGCACAGGGCCAGGCGGTGCTCGTCGAGGTCTGGAAGAGCCCGACCTGCGGCTGCTGCAAGGACTGGGTGACCCACCTCGAAGCCAACGGCTTCCGGGTCAAGGTCAACGATGTCGGCAACACCGCTGCCCGTGCGCGGCTCAAGGTGCCTACCAAGCTCGGCTCCTGCCACACGGCTTGGGTCGGCCGCTACGCCATCGAGGGGCATGTGCCCGCAGCCGACATTCAACGGCTCCTGAAAGAGCGCCCCGAGGCGATCGGCCTGGCCGTGCCAGGTATGCCGGTCGGCTCCCCAGGTATGGATGGTCCTGCTTTCGACAATCAGCAGGACCCCTACGACGTGTTGCTCATCGCCCGCGATGGCAGCACCCAGGTCTTCAATAGTTACTTCAAGTCAAAGGAACGTTCATGAACCACCCACAGCACTTCTTCCGCACCGCCGGTCTGGCTCTGGTGCTCTCAGCCGCCGCCGCGATGCCGGCGTGGGCCTCGAAGGACCACGGATCGCACGGTGCCCATGGCAATGCGACTGCACAGGCCGCCACGGGCGACATGACCGATGGCGAGGTGCGCAAGGTCGACAAGGAGGGCGGGAAGCTGACCCTCAAGCATGCCGACATCAAGAGCCTGGACATGCCGGCGATGACGATGGTGTTCGTCGTCAAGGACAAGGCGATGCTTGACAAGCTCAAGGCCGGCGACAAGATCAAGTTCAAAGCCATCAACGACGCTGGCAAGTTCACCGTCACCGAGATGCAGATGGCCCAGTAGGTCGTGCAGGCTCGGCCTTCGATGGGCCGGGCCCTCGGCTTTGCTCAGACCCGATGCACGATCCGACCGACCCTCGCTTCACAGCATGAACATCAAGAACATCCGAACCTGCGTGGCATGTGCTGCAGCCACGCTTTGCGGCGGCGCGCTGGCCGCGAGTCACATCGTGGACATCGCCTGGTCGCCCGATGGCCGTTTCGCGCACAAGGCGCAGATCGCAGCGGGCAAGTTCGTCGAGGTCTGCGGCAAGCTGGCCGTGGGGGAGGGCATTCGCTGGAACTTCGCTGCGGGCGCGCCGGTGGACTTCAACATCCACTACCACGTCGGCAAGGAGGCCGTGTTCCCGGCCAAGCAGGCACAGATCAGCAGTGGCCGCGACACGCTGAACGTCACCGTGGCGCAGGACTATTGCTGGATGTGGACGAACAAGGGCAGCGCCCCGGTGAGCTTGACGGTCGACCTGGCGCGCTGAGTCGACTTGCAGCAGCCGGTGGGGTCGATCAGGTGGCCCGGCGGCGCGCGCGCCCCGGTTGCAGCCCGGCGGTCCTGCCGACCGCATGGTGGCTCCCGGCTGCCGGCGCGGCCGTCTCGTGGGAGAGCGAGTCGATGATCGGGCAGTCCGGCCGATCGTCACCGTGACAGCAGTGCACGAGGTGCTCGAGCGTGGCCTTCATCGACTGCAACTCCTTGAGCTTCTCGTCGAGTTCCTCGATGTGCGCCTGCGCAAGCGCGCGTACCTGCCGGCTCGGCCGCTTGCGGTCCTGCCAAAGACCGAGCAGCTCGCGAATCTGTTCGATGGAGAAGCCCAGGTCGCGCGACTGGCGGACGAAGCGCAGCGTGCTGACTTCCTTGGCGGTGTACTGCCGGTAGCCGGAATCGGTGCGTGCCGCTTCGGGGAAGAGCCCGACGCTCTCGTAGTGCCGGATCATCTTGGCCGACACGCCCGAAGCCTTGGCGGCCTCGCCAATGTTCATGCTCATCGCTGCTCTCCGAGGGCGGCCACGGTGCCACGCTGCCGATTTGTCGAGCCTGTCGGGTCTGCCGGCGAAATCGCCCGTGCGTGGGCGACGCCCTGCCAGCGGCGGAGCGTCAGCGCGTTCAGCACCACGCTGACGCTGCTGAAGGCCATCGCGGCGCCGGCGATGACCGGGTTCAGCAGGCCCAACGCCGCCAGCGGAATGCCCAGCACGTTGTAGCCGAAGGCCCAGAACAGGCCCTGCTTGATCTTCGAGTAGGTGCGCCGTGAGATGTCCAGCGAGTCGGCCACCAGGCGCGGATCACCGCGCATCAGCGTGATGCCGGCGGTCTCGGTGGCCACGTCGGCACCACCGGCCATCGCGTACGACACCGAAGCTGCGGCCAGGGCCGGGCCGTCGTTGAGGCCGTCGCCGACAAAGGCGACGATGTCGCCGGCCTCACGCAGTTCCTTGACGATGGCCGCCTTGTCGCCGGGCAGCACCTCGGCACGCACTTCGGCGATGCCCAGTTCCTTTGCCACGGCTTCAGCCGCGCCGCGGTTGTCGCCGGTCAGCATGACGGTGCGGATGCCGAGCTGATGCAGCCGGGACACGGCCTCCACCGCGGCGGGCTTGATCGTGTCGCCGAAGGCCAGCAGGCCGAGCAGACGCTGCTGGCCGGCATCGGACTGCGACTGCACCTGAACCAGCCACGACACCGTCCGACCCTGCTGCTCGAGACGCTGGGCTTCAGCGTGCAGTCGGCCTTCTTCGAGACCCAACTCGCGCAGCAGGCGCGTGCTGCCCAGCGCCAGCGTCTGGCCGCGCACGATGCCCTGCACGCCGCGCCCCGACAGGGCCTGCGCATCGTGCGCCTCGGGCACCGGCAGGCGCTCGTGGCGAACCTGGTCCATCACGGCCACGGCCAGCGGATGGCTGCTGGTTTTCTGCAGTGCTGCCGCTAGGCGCAGCACCTCTTCCCGCGTCGAGCCGTCCGCCGCCACCACCGCGGCCAGCGAAGGCTTGCCCTCGGTGAGCGTGCCGGTCTTGTCGAACGCGACTACGGTGACGGCATGTGCGACCTCCAGTGCCTCGGCATCCTTGATGAGGATGCCGTGGCGCGCGGCCACACCCGTGCCGGCCATGATGGCCGTCGGCGTGGCCAGCCCCAGTGCACACGGGCAGGCGATCACCAACACCGCGACAGCGTTGATCAGCGCCTGTTCCCAGTCACCGGTGAAGCCGAACCAGCCCACGAAGGTCAGCAGCGCGATGACCAGCACCACCGGCACGAACACTGCGCTCACGCGGTCGACGATGCGCTGGATGGGTGCTTTACCGGCCTGGGCGGATTCGACCATGCGGATGATGCGGGCCAGCGTCGTCTCGGCGCCGATGGCCGTGGTGCGCACCGTCAGCGCGCCTTCGGCGTTGATGGCGCCGCCAGTAACCTTGTCGCCCACGCCCTTGGCCACCGGCAGGCTCTCGCCGGTGATCAGCGATTCGTCGATGTGGCTTCGGCCTTCGACGATGTCGCCGTCGACCGCGATGCGGTCACCGGGGCGCACGATCACGAGGTCGCCCACCAGGACCTGGTCCACCGGAACGTCCAGCTCGGCGTCGCCGCGGCGCACGCGTGCGGTGGTCGGGCGCAGCGCGTTCAGCGCACGGATGGCGTCGGCCGTCTGCCGCTTCGCGCGCTGTTCCAGCCACTTGCCCAGCAGCACCAGCGTGATGACGGCCGCGGAGGCCTCGAAGTACAGGTGCGGCATGCCGTGCTCTGCGTGCTTGAACAGCAGGTAGACCGACAACCCGTAGGCCGCCGAGGTGCCCAGCGCCACCAGCAGGTCCATGTTGCCGGTCTTGGCGAGCACGGCCTTCCAGCCGGCGCGGTAGAAGCGCCAGCCGAGCCAAAACTGCACCGGCGTGGCCAGTGCCAGCTGGAGCCAGCCGCCCAGCATCCAGTCGATGCCGAAGAGCTGCAGCAGCATCGGTAGCACCAGCGGGAGTGTCAACGCGCCGCTCACGGCGACCGGCAACCAGGCCGGCAGACGTGGGGTCGGTGCCGGCTTCGTTTCCTGGAGCTCCTTCGCGGTGTAGCCGGCCTTCTCGATGGCCGACTTCAGCGTGGCGACCGGCACGGTCGACAGCGCCCGGATGCTGGCCTTCTCGGTGGAGAGGTTGACCGTGGCGCCCTGGACTCCTTGCACCTTGAGCAAGGCCTTCTCGACACGGGCGACGCAGGAGGCGCAGGTCATGCCCTCGACCTGCAGCGTGGTCTCGGTCGTCGCGATCTCGTAGCCGGCCTTGCGCACGGCAGCGGCCAGCATGTCGGCGGTCACGGTGGCATCGGCCTGCACCGAGGCGTGTTCGGTCGCCAGGTTGACGCTGGCTTCCCGGACACCAGGCACGGTCTTGAGCGACTTTTCGACGCGCATGACGCAGGAGGCACAGGTCATGCCGGTGACCTGTAGCTTGATCTCGGAGGATGCGGCGGTGATCATGAAAGCCTCGGGCAGTTGTTCGATGTTGCGCATCGTCAAGGTTCTGACAATGGCAAGGTCAACAGCTGCAAGCGATTCTGCCTCCAGCGATAGTGGACTCAAGGACGGATCGCTTGATGCTCACACACCGGGAGGGTGAACAGTCGGCCTGTCGGCAGCCACGAGTTCGCGGAAACTTTTGGCGGGCCTGACCGGATTTGCTGCTTGTTCAGCGACTGCACAATCTCCCGTGTCGGCAACCCCCCCAGCCTCGGTTGATGGAGTCCACCTCTGTTGCCGATGACCGGTCTTGGCCGCAGAGATCTTTGGTCTGAGTGTCGTCAATGGGTCGATTCGAGCCCGTCGGGCCAAAAAGGACCGGTCGTTCGCGGTCCGCGGGCGCGCAGTAGCAGCACGGTGGTCAGCTGTCCCACACATGGCTGACACTCATGGCTGCACTGGCTGCCGGTTTGGGTGTCAGCTTGATGGCGCCGACCCAACGTAGATCCAGTGGCGCCGACCGGCTCCTCACGCTGCAGAGCGGGCACAGGTCGAGGTCGGCGCCAATGACCGGCCCCGTCAGCGTTGGAAGCCGTTACGTGGATCGGCTGCAGGATACCCAGGGCTGGGCAGACCGAAGAAGATGAAGAAGCGCTCGACGATGAGGGAGGCCCGAAACTGTGGGCGAGTTGTCGACAAGCCCTGCGCCGGGTTGCGCAGGAGCTCTGTCGCCTGCTTCTGGGACTCGCAGTAACTGTGACTGCGCCACAGCAACGCTGTGACCCGAGCATCGCTAAGTCCATCTCACCAAACAAGTAACAAAGCAATTTGTCTGTCGCCCCGCGCGACGCGCGGCCCCAAAGTAAGTGCGACTTGCGACAGAGTTGCGCGACCAGCGCCACAAAGTTGCTCCGACTACGGAGCGGCAGAGAGCGCAGAAGTCCGGAAGCCGCCGCGCGCGTCCCCGGTTGAGGACACCACTTCCTAGGGCCCAGCCTTTCGCAGGAACTGAATGAGCACTTGAAGTGCTCATGCTGCACTGCAGCAATGCGGTGCTAGACTGGATTTATCAAAGGCAATGTTCGCTCAAGCGAGTGACTGCTGAGCTCAAGCGAAAACACTGAGCACTGGTTGTCTCCTCCACCTCCTCAAATGGTGGATTGACCCGGGGCCTTCCTAGGCTCCGGGTCTTTTTTTCATTTCGCAGGCCAGCGGCCCTGCACACGCGCTTACGCGAGCCGATCTGCAGACGTAGACCGCGGAGTTGGCGGAACCCCTGCCAGGGCATCACATTGCCTCCCCGTGCGCAGGGCCCCCCTGTTCTAGGTCCGCCGATCAGCCGCAGAGCCCTGATTGCAGCCGGTGCCTGAGTCGGCTCTGGCGCATCAGGCGTTCTGAGCGTGGTAACCGCCCGCCCACACTGCCGGTATGGAACGACCTCCTGCAACGCAGACGGGGTGCTAAGGCGCGGGACGGATGAGTCGATGAGGGCCGGAGGTCAGGTAGGAATACTGGACATTCACCATGTGAACTTCCGTTGAAGTTATGAATAGTATTTATGGAGCTTCTAAACCTTTATTTTTCAGACGACACAGACCATTTTTTAGCAGCATCAATTAGGCTAAATCGTGAGTGCAGCTAATGCTAGCTCTGCATCACATGAGCCCAATTCGAAAGCCTCTGCCACAGTCGCCCTATATGTGCAATCCCATGTCGAAACAGGCACTGGACGGCTTGGCTGCCAATACGTCCGATCCTTGATCGTGAAGACTGAAGGCCTGGATCTGTAATGCCGTGTCAACATAACCAATGTGCTCGCCCTTTGTACTGAAGATTGATGCGGAATTGGGGCGTTGTCGGTGTAGCCACCATCGAACGCCCAACGATCATCAATTTTCTGGGCCTGCATGATCGGAGGCGGCGCTGCGGCTGCAGCCAGCACGCTGCGTGCCTCTGCTGCGCAGGTGCTGCGCGTGAGGTCGATGAACTCTTGCTGCAAACCAAAAAACTTCGGCAAGCGAGGGTGAACGCTGTGCCAGACTTTTTTGTCAACCAGATATGCGAGCGTTCCAAGAGCGACGCTTGTGCGCAGCCCCAAGTACCGTGAGGGGCGCGTTATAGCCACCTGAAGTGATGTGACTGATGAACGCAACGAGTCGAACGTGCCCTCGTTCACGAATGCACTCAGCCACAGGGGGTAGACCGTTTGATGGGCAAACTCTAGTCGACCTCTCAAGACACCTCGCCAATTGAAGATTTTGGCAGTACGGTTGTACAGGTCCTTGCATGCCTCAAGCGCTGCTTCTGGGCCCGTTGTTAAGCAGGAGGCAGCTATGGCTGCACCGGCGCTTGTGCCAACAATCATGGACGGCAATTGCCAGCCCTCACGCATCAACCGGCTCAGAGCCCCCGCCTGCCACCAACATCTGTTTCCGCCACCCGCCAGCGCGAGTGTGTGTACATCATTTGAAAAGGGACTCAATTACTAGACCTCAAGTAATGATTTCAGAGTTGCGCAACTGCATCTAAGAATTGCTCAATCTCGGCCTGCGTGGTGCAGGTATGTGCCGAAGCTCTGACGACTGCATCAAGCTGTCGCGCTTGCATATCCAGCGGTGTGAATGCTGCTTGGTTCGCAGCGACTTCAACCCCTCGTTTTTGAAGACGACTTTTCACCTCTTGAGCCGAAAGACCATCCACGATAAATGACACGAGCGCATGTAATGGGGGGTATTCGCTTAGACAGATTACGTTTGGAATTTTTCGCAAGCCTTCCCAGATCCGTTGACTCGTTTCAAGCAGGCTCTGAAATCTTCGGGTATGTCCTTCCTTACGTAGTTGTTCGAGGGCCGATGTTAGCCCCAGCATTAGAGGCACAGAGTAGGAGGCTGGCTCCAACTGCCTAATGCTCTCGACCAGCTTTGTTTTCTCGGAATTTGTCTTTTGCGTGTCCGCAAAGAACGAAGGCCGCACATACATGAAGCCAGTACCACGCGGACCACGCAGCCATTTCCGGCCGGGCGTTGTCAATACATCGCAACCCAAAGTGCTGACGTCTACAGGCAATTGCCCGACGACCTGTGAGGCATCCAAAAAGTAAGGAATTCCACACGATTGCGCCAGTCGCCCGATCTCTGCAGCCGGCTCAATATTGCCGCCATTGGATCCAAGCCACGTGAGCGAGATCAGCTTGACCCGCGTGTTCAGTTGCTCGGTTAGGCGCTCCACACATACCGTTCCATGGCTGTTGAGTGGCATCAGGCGCACATGGGCTCCGTGGACCTCAGCAAGTGCGTGTAGCGACTTGAGGTTACCTCCCCACTCACTTCGGGACGTAAGTATTTCGTCGCCCGGCCCGACCTTCACACGGCGCAGTGCAGTTTCCCACCCGGTGGTGTGGCTGTCGGTGTAAGCAATGTCGCAAGGGTTCGCGCCAATGAGTTCCGATGCCAGTTCATAGAACAACGGCCTTCTACCGGCCACGAGTCGATCTGCCTCATAGACACCGACCGCGGCTTCGCGTTCAAGGTCTTGTAGGAGGACGTCCAGTGTTTGACGACTGACCTTGGAGCAGCCGGCATGGTTGAGGTAGACAGGCGCGGTCATAGGCACTAATGCAATGACGTTCCTCTAAACGCTGCCTTCTTTTTCCACCACCAAGATCCTTGCCGGCCCCACCGGGTGGGCCACATGCTCGCATCCGACGTCTGCGAAAAAGACATCACCTGCGCCCAGACTAGCGATCCTCTCCACGCCCGCCTCACGGTAGTGCACCTCTACCACGCCATCCATTACGGCGAAGACTTCTTGTCCGTCGTTCACATGCCAGATGTACGGCTGGTCCGTCCAGTGCAAGCGCACAGTTGTTCCACCCAAAGTGGCAATGTGCAGCGCTTCCCAAGGCCGGGTGCCTTCAAACTCTTTGCTGCGGATGACTTTCATGAATGATCCCAAGCGGTAGGTACGGCAGTCGAGAAGCTATTTATCCTATCGGTCGTACGCTCGATGGCACCTGCTCTTTTCAGTAGGTTTCGCCGAGATCACGAGACCTTGGACAGGGGGGCCTACTATTTTTGGTAGCTGTATTTCGTCCTTGTCTGGGTAAATTGCGTCACTCTCTGCAGAACAGCGCGTGTGCTGAAAGAGGGATCAGTCTGGAGACTAACCATGGCCAGGTGGCAAGACGATCTGTTCTCTTTAGCCCTCTGCGAAGGGTCAGAGCAAGAGATATTTGATCGCGTCGCAGTGGTCGCGCGCGAGCTTGGGTTTGACTACTGTGCCTATGGGCTGCAAATGCCGGTTCCAGTCAGCAGCCCCAAGATTTTCATGGTCAACAACTACCCTAAAGCTTGGCAGCTCCAGTACGCGAAGTCCGGCTATCTGACCACCGACCCCACGGTCAAGCATGGCCGCACCTCCATGAGTCCCATCAGTTGGTCTTCGCGTGATCAAAAGGGCCATCGTGACTTCTGGGACGACGCCGTCGCTCACAACATCTCTCACGGCTGGTGCCAGTCCTCTTTCACCCGCACGGGCATCGGCGGGCTGCTCACGCTTTCCAGGTCCAGTGAACCTATCACCGTGGATGAGCTCACTCACAAGGAGAACCAGCTGCGCTGGCTGGTCAGCGTGACACACGAGCCCATGGCGCAGCGCCAGGTGGGTCGGCTCAATGCCCAGAACCCGGTGCAGCTTTCAGCCCGGGAGCTTGAGATTCTGCGCTGGACAGCAGACGGCAAATCCGCTCAGGAAATTGCCGACATCCTGCACGTCACCAAACATACCGTCGAATTCCACATTAAAAACGCCATCCACAAGTTGCAGGCCGTGAACAAGACCTCTGCGGTGGTCAAGGCCCTAGTGCGTGGCTTGTTGGGATGAATGAGCGGCGCAAATAAACCTCGTAATCCATGCCGTTTTTCTGAGGTTTCCAACAGAGGACCTCGCGACGAGGATTTGTACCCCGCTAGTGATGGTCACGTGTCTGATTTCCTACTCGGCCGCATCAAGCCCAAATATGCGACCACCCGGACCATGACCCAACGAGTCATCTCAGCGGCTCCGACTGAATGCGGCTTGAACTCGGTTACCGCAGCGACCAGGTGGACAGCTCTTTCGAGCCTTATTCGGTGCTCACCTTGTTTGCGGATAGCCACTCATTGACGCCAAGCTCCCTAGCAATGTCCCGCGCGCTGTGTCCAGAGGCACCTACGGCATCGGCGTCTGCTCCTTTCGCTAGCAGGGCTGCTACAGCTTTGGAGTCCCTTCTGCGCAGAGCGTTTGGAAGCCTCTCGGTCGCCTGAAGACTTCTGCGGCTCCGCGCCTGTTCAAACCTCGCCTGTTCAGATGCGGCGTTGCCATTCTTCCTGGCCATGCGCACCTCCGCCACTTTCGCGAGTTCATCCAGGCTTCGTGCTCCGCGGTTGTGCGTGCCGAAAGGCGAGTGGTCATTGACGGTGTTCATCAGGATCCAGTTCGCCAAGTCAGTCCGCTCCAGGGTGCCAACCATCGAAGCGTAGACATGGAACAGGTTCGCAACTGGTGGGACGCTCCCGAACCCCCTGTTGAACATCCGCTCAAAGTAGGTCAAGCCTTTGATCAGATCGGCGACCTTTGCTGCATCCCACCCGCGGACAACGAGATCCCACTGTTGCCAAAGGGCACCAAAGTCCCAGGGATCGGGCAGGAACCTGTTCCCGATGACGGATTTGTCCGCCGTGCGGCCCAACTCCACAAATAGCGGAAGAACGTCAATGATTCTTTGCTGGTTTGGACTTGGCTCAAAGGGTTGATTCACGTCGACTCTCCCTCGTTAGATTGTTGGACGCCTTGAACGAGTACCCTGCAGTCGCAGGCTTCAATTCGAGGTTCGGATGAATCGGACCGCCACAGCTATGTCTGACTCGCCGCTGTCAGGCTGCTACGACCTGACACTAAGCCGCACTGCAGTCCTCCCTTGCGATATCCCTCGGTCCGCGAATCCAGTAGGCCAGGTAATCGTGAATCTTCGGTGGCTCATGGCGCGATCTGGATCCACGTACAAATTGAATGAACTCACACCGGGCCGTCCGCTTGCCGACCGCTGGTGATCTGGGTGATCAACTCATCAAGCCTTCTGACCTTGGCGTCGCTTGCGGGCAGGTGGTCTTTGGCGATCGACCACACGTTCGAAATCGCCTCAAGCATCACAGGGGAGCCGCGCTCGGCTGCGGACTTCTTCGCCATGTTGCGAGCTTCGGCGTAGGCCATCTGCAGCACAGCATTCACGGTGGGGAACGGCATCTGAATCTCCTGAGGTGGCAAGACCGCCTTGCCTTTTTTCAGAAGACCACTGCGACAGGGGCCATGTCAAGCCCGGCTTCGGGCTCGCTGCGCCATACCGTAGGTATGCTTTTCGCAACACTTCAGCCAAGTCCGCGTGAATGACACTGCCATCATTCACTCCGTCATGCCGAGCTACTTCATCGACCTCACCCACTACCTGAGCGACTCAGGGCTCATCGAGCCAAAGCGCGGGCCAGCACGCAAGATGGCCGAATTCCTGACGGCTGTCGTCGCCCACGCCTCGGACTTCGATCGTCCCGGGGACATCCCCGGCCCGGTTTGTTTCAGGTGCCGCAAGCGCGACAGGCACATCGTCGAAACCGGGATCAATGACGACTGGGCCATCGTCTGGCAGTGTGTGGCCTGCAACACGCAAGGCCTGATCACCAACTGGGAAGGAACTTTCTGGGACCTCAGCTCAGGTCTAGAAAGCAGCTGAATCGCCAAGGCGAGGTCTTCAGGCTTGCACAAAAGGCAACTGCGTCGTGCTGCCCGTCGCCCGCGCGGCTACTGCGCGCCCGGTAGGATCGCTCCCACTCAGGGCGCGGGAGCGCTATATAGACTCCGCACGCGCCGGGAAGTACCAGGCGGACCCAATATCCGATCATCACGCACATGGACACGCAGCGCACCGTCTACTACCTGCCCGGCCACGGTGGCCGCCTGCACACCGGCCTGGGTGAGGCCCTGATGAGCCGCGGACTGACCCTGGCTGGCCGGGAAACGGTAGACGACTTCCGCAGGCTTCGGTTCATGGACCAGGTCGAGACCGTGGCAGAGGATCTGCGCACCCACTTCTGGCGCGATGACGCTCTCCTTTGACCGTCACCTTAGGAAGCACCGGCGAGCATGGATCTCGCCGCCGGCGCCAATCGACTATCCGATTGCGCCAAGGCGTCTTGCTCGACGATGAAACCCGCCCAAGCAGTCGTCCAGGGACCGCGCAACCAAATGGATCCGCTCAGGTCAGCCGCATGAGCATGGCCGGCAGCATGGACGGAAGGACCACGGCGCTGACCACGCCATGCAGTCCCATGCCCAGGCTGGCGTAGGCGCCGGCAACCGGGTGGACGCTGAAGGCACGCGAGGTGCCGATGCCGTGCGACGCCACGCCGAGGGCAAAACCGCGTTGCCACCAAGCCGTGACCCCCGCCGCGTTCAGCACGAATCGTCCAAGCACGGCGCCCAGGATACCTGTGGATACCGCGAAGATCGCCGTCAGCGTTGGCGAGGCCTGGATCCGCTCGGCAATCCCCATGGCGATCGGCGCAGTCACGGATTTCGCCCACATCGCCTTGACCAGGGCCTCGTCGGCACCAAGCATCCGCAAAGTCCCGACCGCCACCGCGATCGAGGCCGCGCCGCCCGCGACCATGGCCACCATCAGGGCTCCCAGCCGTCCTTTTACGGAGGCCCAGCCCTTGTAGATCGGGATCGCGAGCGACACGGTGGCCGTGCCCAGCAGGAAGTGCACGAACTGCGCGCCCTGGAAGTAGCGCGCATAGGGCATCTCGGCCACCGCCAGGCCGGCCGCCACCAGCACCACGGCAATCAGCACGGGGTTGGCCAGCGGGTTGCGATGGGTGCGCTCATAGATGGCAAGCCCCAGCGCATAGGCCCCCAGCGTCAAGACCAGCGCAAACAGCGGGGAGCCAGCCAGGTAGACCCAGATCTCCTGGATGGGTGGCAGATTAGCTTGCATGCTGATCCTCGGCCCGAGGGTCGGCCAGCCGCTTGAGCACCCAGGCGGTGACGAAGACGGTGGCGACCACGCTCAGCACCAGGGCCGCGGAGACCGCCCAGACATGCTCGCGCAGCAGTGGCCAGAACATGACCACGCCGACAGAGGCGGGCACGAAGAGCAGCCCCAGATGCTGCAGGATGGTCGAGCCGACCTGATCCATGGCTTGTGGCACCTGACCGCGCAACCCAAGGAAGGCGAGCAGCAGCACCAGGCCGACCACCGGACCCGGAATGAAGGGAATGAGGAAGGCGCTGATCACCTCTCCCAGGGACTGGAAGATCAACAGTTGCAGCAGGCCGTGGATCACGGGCTCAGCCCTGTCTTCGCGCCGTCGCCAGAAAGACACCGAGCCCGATCATCGTGACCCCAGACAGCCGGGTCATGAGCCTGGCCCGCGCTGCGCGCGCCACCCCAGAGGCCAACAGCCGGTGGGCCACCAACACTGCCACCACATCGACCAGCGTGTTCAGCGCCACACAGATGCTGCCCAGCAGCACCAGTTGCGGCACCAGCGGCTCAGCGGGGGCCACGAACTGTGGCAGGAAGGCCAGGAAGAAAAGCGCCGTCTTGACGTTCAGGGCCTCGACCACGATGCCTTCGGTCAGCGCACGGCGCGCGCCCTGGGCTGACACTTGCTCAGGGGCGTCGTCTGCCTGCCTGCGCAGCAGCATCCGCACGCCCAGGTAAACAAGATATGCCGCGCCGAGGTACTTCACCATGGTGAAAGCCAGCGCAGACTGCGCCACCAGTAGCGACAAGCCAACCGCTGCGGCCAGCACATGGAGCATGCCACCCATGCCCGTGCCGATGCATGAGGCCAACCCTTCTGTGCGTCCTCCGGCAACAGTACGGGCCACCACATAGGCGATGCCCGGTCCCGGCGTCACGGCGAGTACCGTGGCGGCGATGAGGAAGGTGATGAGGGACATAGCCTTGTCGTTGATCAGGAGTCAGAGATGGGGCTGCTGGCGACAGAGGTCGGCGCGCATGCCAGAGGATGGGAAACGCCCCCATCGCCGTAGCTGCTGAGCACTTGGGCGATGACCACCTGGTAGCCAGCCAGCCAACGTGACTGCTGCTGCTTGGCGACTCGATGCGCCGGATGTTCGATCAACGCCCGCAGGGCCTCCATCGTCTCCCAGTAGTAAACGTTGGAAATCAGTCCCGTGACGGTGTTTTCCCAACTCTCCTCACCCAGGTACCCAGGCAGCGATCTGGCAGTCTGGGCGATGACTTGATCAAGCTGGTGGAAAGCTTCGTCGAACTCGCGCTTGGCGAAGGTGAAGGTAGCGGTGTACACGGACCAAGCGTAACGGAACGGAACCCGACTTGGTCGAAACGAGAAGGAGCGTCCCCGGCGGGCAACAAGCTTCGTGAGGTAACAGTGGATGCCGGGATAGCGGTGAAAGGCAGGTGCCGCGGGTCTCGCGCCTGGACAACCGCGGTCAGGCCAGTACCTTCAGCCCGTGCTTCTCCACGACAGCCAGCAACTTCAGCGCCATCCCGCTGGGCCGCTTGGTGCCAGCTTCCCACTTCTGCACGGTCGATTCGCTGGTGTTCAGATACCGCGCGAAGATCGGCTGACTGACGTGTGCCTGCTCCCGAATCCGCTTGATGTCCTCCGGACTGATCTCAGGTGGCGTGGCCAGGCAAGATTCGTCGAAATCGCGCATGGTCGCCTTGTCGATCACCCCTGCCCGGTGCAGCCCCTGGGCGGCACTGTGGATGGCCTCGAACGCATCGCTCTTGAACTTCGGCTTAGTGGTCATCGCTCAACTCCAATAGGTCGCCCGCGTCGACGGCTCGGGCAAGTTCAGACGGGCTCATCTGTGCGTACGCCTGGGCAAGACGTCGGAAAGCCACCAACTCATCCGGGTCGATGTTCGCCCGATCCTCATTGCTTCGCTTGAGCCTCGACCATAGGCTGAGTGAAGTATGGTAAGGTATTACCTTAAGATACTTTTATGGAGGCCGCCGCTATGACCGCTGCTGTCGTTCGCCCCGTCGCGATCAAGATCGACGAGGACACCAAAGCCCGCGTGAAACGTCTGGCTGATGCGCGCCATCGCACGTCGCACTGGCTGATGCGCGAAGCGATCACCCAGTACGTTGATCGCGAGGAAAAGCGCGAGGCCTTCCGCCAGGCCACGCTCAAGGCCTGGGAAGAGTACCGCACCACAGGACTGCATGTGACCGCTGATGAGGCCGATGCTTGGCTTTCCCAGCTCGAACAGGGCAACGACATTGAACCTCCGGCATGCCACGTCTGATCTGGTCACAACCGGCGCTACTCGATGTGCAACGCCTCTATCGCTTCCTCGCGCCGAAGAACGTCGACGCCGCTAAACGGGCTGTGAAGGCCATTCGCCAAGGCTTGAAGGTACTGGGGCAACAGCCCGCCGTCGGCCGTCCCATTGAGGACATGCCTACCGAATTGCGGGAGTGGATCATTGACTTCGGCGATAGCGGATACGTGGTCCGCTACCGCATCGACACAGATGCCGTCACGATCCTCGCAGTGCGGCACCAGATCGAGGTGGGCTACTGACGGGGACACTCGCCACCCAGGCGGGTCTACATCGCTTGCAAGATCAACTGGTACCTAACCCGGCGGCGGCCGCTACAGCGCCTCTTTCACGCACAAACCGCTGCTCCATCAGGCTCACGCCCCACTGCGCGCCCGCATACTCCTCAGCGAGCCGGAAACCTTCGCGCTCGTAGAGTTGGCGGGCGGCGTCCAGGCCCTTGAAGGTCCACAGGACGGTACGTTCGAAGCCGGCGGCCGCGACGAAATCGATGGCCTTGCGCAGTAGCGCTGCTCCCACGCCCTGCCCTCGGCATCCATCGTCGAGGATGAACCAGCGCAGATGGGCCTGGCCGGCTCCAAGAGCCTCGCCGTCTATGGCGATGGAGCCCACGATCTGCCCGGCCTTTCGGGTCTGGCCGGCCTGGTCGGACGACTCCACCGTCGTGGCCAGCCAGAGACGGTTTCGGAGGCGCTGGGCGCGTGGCAAGAACTCGCTCAGCCCCTCGGCGACCTTTCGCTCGAAGATCTCGCCCATGCCGTGCTCTCGGGCGTAGTAGCCGGCGTGCATGGCCACCACCCGGTCAAGCGCGCCCGGTATTGCTCCTTCTACGATCTCAAATCGATCTGCGTTCATCGTCTGTACGGGCCGCCTTGCAGCCTCAATGCTGCGGATGGGAGGGCACCGGCCACCCTCAGACCCAACCTTGACGCCACTGGCTCGTGTTCCGCAGTTCGCGCCAGGCGATGCGGCGCACCTTCCCGCTGTACACCGCCTAGATCTCGATCCACTCGATCTTGGCTGCGGCAGCCGCCGGCACCGGAGGCGATTCGGGCTCAATCACTTTGGTGACCACGAAGTGCTTCTGCCGTGCCACGGGCTGTACCGCGGTCCACTTGGTGAGCAGCAGCTTTTTGGGATGCACGGGGTTCATGGGCGGTACTTTGCCAGTTCGGGGCTGATGCAAGCTGAAGCCGTGGAGGTCGACGTCCGGAAGGGCCGGGGTAACGACACGGGGCAAAGACTGGCAGGGTCCTGTCGTCATTTGCCGTCAGCGACTTCTCATAATGGCGAAGTCAGTGACTTCGTGCATGCCCATGGACTGGCTGATTGACAGCAAGCTCGCACCGCCGGCCTCCTTCGGCCCGGCGGTACCGCGCCTGTATGCCTTGGAACGTCTTCGAAGTTCGCTTTCCGGTCATGCCACGTTATTGGTGGCGCCTGCGGGCTACGGAAAGACTGAATTGCTGGCACGCTGGCATCAGCACTGCCGTGAAGAGGGCCTGCGGGTCGCGTGGATCAGCCTGGAACCGGAGGATGCGCAGGTCGAGGTCTTCGTGGACTACGCGCTGGCGGCGCTTGGGCAGGCACCAGCCACCTCCGCCAGCAGCGCCCCGGCCACCCGACGCGCCGCTCTTTCACGGCTGGTAGCCGCCACACTGACCGATCCTCGTCGCACCCTGCTCTTCCTGGATGACTTCGAACGTCTGGGGGGGGCACTCGACGACCTGATCAGGATGCTCATCGAGCGCGCTTCGCCCAGGCTTCACCTTGTGATCGCCTCACGCGTATTGCCTGACATCGGGCTGGCCGAGTTGCGTGCCAAGTGCGTGCTTACCGAACTGAATCCGGCCGATCTTCGCTTGAGCTTCCAGGAAGCACATGCGCTCCTGGGTCATGGTGAACGGCCGGTGACAGAAGGTGACGTTGCCTTGATCCTGCAGCGGACCGAAGGTTGGCCCATCGCGCTGCGCATGGCTGGCGACTTCGTGCAATCGCACCCTGATGCGGCCGCACCGCTAACCGCCTTCTCCGGCCGCGCCGAGGAACTGGCCACATATCTCTACGACGCCATCTTGCGGACCCTGTCAGCCGATGAGCAGCAAGCCCTGCTGGCGATAGCCTGCGTGCCGCGGGTGTGTGGCGAATTACTCAATGCACTGACAGATCGCCGCGACGGCGGTGCCCTGCTCCAGCGTTTTTCCCGGCGCAACGTGCTGCTGTCTCGCCTGGAAGGCGAGGCGCCTTGGTACCGGCTACACCCTCTGCTGGCCGAGTTCTTGCAGGCGCGGCTGGCACAGTTGGATGCGCAGTCGCCACGTGACATGTACAGGCGCGCCGCGCAGTGGTTTGAGCAAGCCAAGTTGCTGCCAGAGGCACTGCGCGCTGCTGCAGCAGCCAGTGACGGGACGCTGCTGGCCCGGTTGCTTGACCGTGCGGGCGGCTGGCGCCTCGTGGTCGACGGGCGCATCGGCCTGCTGCGTGCTCACCTTGCCGATATCGACGATGCCACGCTGCTGCGTCACCCAAGGCTGGCCATGGCACGACCAGTGCTGTTGGCCAAGGCTACGGCACGCCTGCAAGCGGTGGCCTGGATTGAGCGCGTTCGGCAGGCAACCACCAACTTTACAGACGCACTGGACAGCGCCAGCACGGCGTACAACGCCGCGCAACTGGCTTTGGAAGCTCCGGTCATGGGCGTCGTGGTGGGCTGGTATCTCGACGAGGCGCCTCCCGGTGGGTTCGCGCACGACATCCAGGCGCTGGCAGACAGTACCGACCCGAAGGTCGATCCCCTTCTGGCCAGTACGGCGGGCAACCTGCTGTGCTACGAATGGCAGTGCCTGCGCCGTCACCATGCAGCCTGGGCTGCAGCTGAGCAGGCGTTGCGCGCTATCGCAGGCGCCGGCTTCCACGATCAGGACCTGTACCTGCGCCTGATCCAAATTGGCATCCTCATCGAGCAGGCCAGGCTGCCGGAGGCGCTGACCCTGGGGCGCCAGACCCAGACACAAGCTGAGATGGTGTGCGGCTTGGGCAGCGATTTGGCCGCCGTGGCTGAGGTACTGTTGGCGCGGGTGTTGGCCTTGCAAGGCGACGCCAACGGCGCGCGGGAGTTGCTGGAGCGCGCTCTTCAGCAGGTGCAAGAGCAGGACGCCTGGTTCGACATCCTTTGGGCAGGACATGCCGCCGCTGCTGGTGCCGCGGTGCTGTCTGGCGACGTCGCGGCAGCTCAAGGGGTGCTGGAGCGTGGACTGGCGCTGGCCGAGCGGCGCCGGCTGCAGCGGCTGTCTGCCCGCCTGCAGGTGCACCGGATCGAATTGCTGTTGCCACGCGGACACGGGCAGGGCTTGGGCCATGCCGCTGACTTGGCCGAAGCGCTGGATCTGGACGGCCTGCACGCCCGGTACGAACACGTGGACCGCCGCGTGGCGGATGCAGCCTGGCTGGCGGCCTGGCGCCTGCGTGCGCTGCGAAGCACTGGTGCCTGCGCGCATGCAGATGCGGCCGATGCTCTTGGAGCCCGTATCGAGACCTGGGTGCAAGAGGGCTCGACTCTGCAGGCCATAGACGGCCTGCTGCTGCTGGCCCAACATGCATGCCAGAAGGCAGACGAGAAGTCTGCCCAGCGCGCAGTGGACCGGGCACTGGCCATCGCAGTGCCGGCCCATGTGTTGCTGCCCTTCATCGAGCTGGGCCCTGGGATGGAAGAGGTTTTTGAGGCTGCGATGTCGCGCAGCGGGGGGCGGGGTGCCCCGAACCTGCGCGCGCGCTTCCTGGCCGCAGTGCAGGACAGCCTGCGGCGCCAGGCTGAGCCTGCTGCCCCTCGACATCCTCAGGGCTTGAGTCCGCGTGAGGCAGAGATCGCACGGCTGTTGGCGCAGGGTTACAGCAACAAGCTGATCGGCCGCGAACTTCAGTTGTCCGAAGGCACGGTCAAGTTTCATCTGCGCAACCTCTACGCCAAGCTTGGCGCACACAGCCGACAGGACGCTCTGCGCCGCCTGGGCTGAGCCACCCCTGTCCGCCGCTACAGCCGACCCTGTCCGTCGGCCAGCTTGAGGTGCCTATCCCGTCTGCCTAGAGTCCTCGTGATTCCTAACGAGGATGGGCGACGACGATGCTGAGAGTGGGCGTGGACGTGGGCGGCACCAACACCGATGCAGCGGTGATGGATGGGTCGCGGCTGCTGGGTGCGAGCAAAACTTCGACGACACCCGACGTCACCAGCGGCATCGTCACGGCGGTTCAGTCCGCTCTTGCCGCCGCAAGCTTGCCCGCGGCGGCATTGCGGGCGGTGATGATCGGCACCACCCACTTCACAAACGCCCTGGTGGAGCGCAATCGGCTCGCACAGGTAGCGGTCATCAGGCTCGCACTACCGGCCACCACCGGCGTGCTGCCTTTTGCCGACTGGCCGGCTGACCTGGCCACGGCAGTAGGGAATCACGTCTATTTGGTGGGTGGCGGGCATGAGTACGACGGGCGGGTGCTCACGCCGCTGGATGAAGCCGAGCTGGTAAAGACAGCGCACGACATGAAGCGGCGTGGCATTACGCAGGCCGCATTGGTGGGTGTATTCGCACCTGTGAACCCAGGTGCCGAACTGCGAGCAGCAGAGATCCTGCGCCAAGAGCATCCGCAGGTGCAGATCGCACTGTCGCATCGGCTGGGTGGCATCGGGCTGCTGGAACGCGAAAACGCAGCCATATTGAACGCCGCCCTGATGCCCGAGGCGGAGCGTGTGACGGCAGCACTTGAACAGGCCATGTCCCGGCTGGGGCTGGAGGTGCCACTGTTCATCAGTCAGAACGATGGCACGTTGATGGCGCCGCGAGAAATCGGTCAATACCCCGTGTTGACCTTTGCCAGTGGCCCCACCAACAGCATGAGGGGGGCAGCCTTCCTGACTGGGGTGGACGACGCGCTGGTGGTTGACATTGGCGGCACCACGAGTGACGTAGGGGTCCTGACCAGGGGCTTTCCTCGCCAGGCGGGTATGGCAGTTCAGTTGGCGGGCGTTCGAACCAACTTCCGCATGCCCGACCTCTTGGCCATCGGCTTGGGCGGCGGTAGCCGAGTTCGCCCCCAGCCCGATGGCACCGTGCGCATTGGCCCAGACTCGGTGGGATTCCGGCTGACGCAGGAGGCGATGGTCTTCGGCGGATCGACGCTTACCGCCACAGACATCGCGGTGGCAGCCGGCATGGCCGATATCGGAGATCGATCTCGCGTCGCACAGCTACCAGCGCAGCTTGTAAGCAGCGGGCTGCAGTGCATGCGGCAAATGCTGGAAGCCGCGATCGATCGTGTCAAAACAAGTGCCGAGCCGGTTCCAGTCATCCTTGTGGGAGGCGGCGCTGTGTTGATCGGCGATGAACTCGCGGGCGCCTCCCGAGTCATCCGACCAGAACAAGCGGGATGCGCCAATGCCATCGGCGCATCCATCGCACAGATCAGCGGGGAGTTCGACTCCATCCTCACCTACAGCGAGTCCCAACGCACCGAGTCGCTTGACGGTGCGCGTGCCGCAGCCATTGAACGTGCCGTGGCCTCCGGTGCAGACCGCAGCAGCATCAACATTTACAGCATCGAAGAGGTGCCTATGGCTTACCTCCCAGGAGGGGGCACTCGCGTGCACGTGAAAGCCATCGGCGATCTGGCAATGGAGGCTTCGGCATGAGCCGGCTGATCGATATCGCCGACATTCAGGACATTGCGGCGGGGGCCGCAGTTCTGGGCTGCGGTGGCGGAGGCGATCCATACGTAGGCGCGCTGATGACGCAACAGTCGCTGCGCAGTGCGAGCCGACCGGTCTCGCTCGTACCGGCCGCTGACGTACCTGACGAAGCTCTGGTGGTTGTCATCGCAGGCATTGGCGCACCGCCCGTGCTGATCGAGAAGATTCCCAATGGCAGCGAGAGCGAACTCGCGCTGCGTCACCTTGAAAAGCACCTGGGCCGGCGCGCGGACTACCTCATGTCAGCTGAAGTGGGGGGGCTCAACTCCCTGTTCCCGCTACAAGTGGCGGCCAAGGTAGGACTACCGGTGGTGGACGCCGACGGCATGGGCCGAGCCTTTCCGAAGCTGGAGATGACCAGCTTTCACATCTTTGGTGTGCCCACCACACCCATGGCACTGGTCAACGAAAGTGGTGACTTGGTGCTGATGCAGACCCACAGCGACCAGCAGGCCGAGCACTTCGTCAAGCACCTGGCCGTGGGCATGGGCGGGATCATGAGTTCCGCAGGCTTTGCGCAGAGCGGCGCTGATGTCAAGCGGGCAGCCGTACCCGGCACGCTTTCAATCTGCCAGGACATTGGTCGGGCGTTGCGGCTGGCGCGACAACAACGACAGGATCCCTTCGCCGCACTGTTGGCGGCGATGCGTGGGACCGAGTATTACCGCCATGCGCACTTGATCTTCGAAGGCAAGATCACCGACGTCGAACGCCACATCACCGGCCGTTGGAGCATGGGCCATGCCCGCATGGAAGGGCCCAAGGGTGTACTGGAAGTGGCCGTGCAAAACGAGTTGCTGGTGGCACGCTTGAACGGCCGCACCGCGGCCATCGTGCCCGATCTGGTGGCCGTCCTGGACGAAGACACCGCGCAGGCGATCACAGCCGAACAGCTGCGGTACGGACAAAGAGTCCGTGTACTGGCCGCCAGTGTGCCGCCCATCATGCGTTCCCCGGCGGCCTTGAAAGTCTGGGGCCCACAAGCCTTCGGTATCGACGAGCCCTTCGTACCCATCGAGCAGTTAGTGACTGCTTCCCAGGCCTGAATTTCCCATCACACCCATCCTCATCCCATTCCATAAGGAGACAAGCCATGAGTCGCTCCCGCCCGGCCCCCAACTTCATGCCTGCCCGCCACGCGCTGGCGAGCGCTGCGCTGCTAGCTATCGCCGGTACTGTCTCGGCTCAATCAGAGGTCGTGATCGAACGAGTCGAGGTGTCGGCACAGCGCCGAGTCGAGCCGCTTCAATCCGTGCCCGCCGCGGTCAGCACGTTAAGCGAGAAGCAGTTGGAGATGCGCGGGGTCAGCACCACACAGGACTTCGTGGCCGCGATCCCGAACATGTCGTTCGACCAGTCGTTCACCCACCTCAACAGCTTTGTGGTCTTGCGCGGGGTCACTCAGATCAACAACGCCGATTCACCGGTGGCGATCGTTGTTGACGGCGTGCCGCAGAACAACCAGAAGCAGTTCCGCATGAATCTCTTCGACATCCAGCGCATCGAGGTGCTGAAGGGGCCGCAGGGCGCCCTTTACGGCCGTAACGCGCTGGGCGGTGCGATCAACATCGTTACCAAGGCGCCGAGCGACAAGTTTGAGGGATTTGGTGGCGTGAGTTTGGCCTCTGGCAAGGACGTGACACTGAACGCCGGCCTCAGCGGACCGCTGGGTGGCGGGGCGGCTTTTAGGCTGGTGGCTCAAGGTCGTGAAAGCGATGGCCTGATCCAAAACGAATACCTGAATCGCAAGGTCGACGGCATAGACCGTGACCAACTTGTGCGGGGCAAGCTCAGTTTCGCTGCAGGGCGCGACGTGACAGTGGACATTCAGGCTGGCTGGAACGACTTCAAGGCTGGTGCCAACCACGACTCCATACCGCCAGGTGGCGACGCCACACGGGTGGTCAACCCGATCACCAGCCTGTTCGGCAAGACCTTCGGTTCGGTGGGTGATGCCAGCATCAAGCTTGATGTGGCCACTGGCCTGGGCACGCTGACCTCGATCACCGCCTACACCGATCTGGAAGAGAGCTACCGAGGAGACCTGGACTTCAGCAATCCGAAGGCTCTACCGGGTGGATTTCTCGGCTTTGGGTTTCAGGCAGGCCAGGGACAGGACCTGCGAGTGCGCATGACCAGCCAGGAACTGCGGCTGACCTCACCCGACAACCAACCGGTACGGTGGATTGCCGGCGCCTACGCACTGCGCACCGATCGCAGCCTGGGGACACGAGCGTTCGTGGACGTCAACGGAACCTTGGGCCAGATCGACACCCCGGCGCAAGTGATCGTCAACCTCTCAGAGAAAAACCACAACACCGCAACCGCGGTCTTCGGCCAAGTCGACATCGACCTCAGCAAGGAGACCACGCTATCGGCCGCGCTGCGCCACGACCGCGATCAACGCAACCAGACGGATCTGGTCGGTGGAACAGTGAGGGAGGTGAGCTTCGGAAAGACGCAGCCCAAGCTCACCCTCACACACAAACTGAACAAGGACGCCCTGTTCTATGCCACTACGAGCACGGGCTTCCGCTCAGGTGGTCTGAACGCACCTGGGCTGCCAGACTTCCGCGCCGAGACGCTCACCAACTACGAAGTCGGCAGCAAGAACACGCTGATGGGCGGTGCAATGGTCATGAACCTGGCACTGTTTGAGGGACGGTCCAAGGACTTTCAGTATTTCTATGTGGACGTGGCGCGCGCTTCTCAGCTGATCGGCAACATCGATCGCGTACGCATGCGCGGGGTCGACTTCGACGTGCGTTGGCGCGTGTCTCGAGCCTTTGAGATAGACGGTGGCATAGGTGTGACCAACAGCATCATCACGGCCAACAGTTCGTTGCCCGAAACCATTGGCAACCACACGCCGAAAAACACGCCGCTGAAGGCTACGCTGGGCGCCCAGTACGAGTGGGCCCTGGGCAGCGGCCGCCTGACCGCACGAGCCGACCTGGAACACCGCTCGAAACGCTACTGGCAAGCTGACAACCGGGACGTGCAGCCAGCCATCGACCTGCTCAATTTGCGGCTGGCCTACGCCGGGGCGGGTGACCGTTGGCAAGTGGCCTTGTGGGGCAAGAACCTCACAGACGAGGCCTACTACACCGATGTCAACTCGCCGCGCTTCTCGGGCCTGCCATACACCATCGCCTGGCGTGCGCAGCCGCGAACCATAGGCATTGACGCCAAGCTTCGGTTCTGAACCTTGGCATGACGGCACAAGGCGAAGGGCGCATCGGCTGGCTCAGCCTGGCGACCATCTGGTTCGGCGGCGTGATCAGCGTCCCGGCCTTGTTGGTCGGCGCCACACTCATTGGTGGGCTGAGCTTCGGGCAGGCGCTGCTGTGGAGCAGTCTGGGATTCGTCATCGTCGGCTCGTTCATGGCGCTGCTGGGCACACGGGCCGCGCAACATGGTGCCGACACCCGTGCCTTGGCCACTCGTGCCTTTGGCGAGCAGGGGGCGCGGGTGGTTCTCGGACTGGTGGTCGGCCTGCCTTTGATGGGCTGGTTCGGCGTGCAGACTGCGATTGCTGCAGGCTCACTGGTGCACATCGTTGAAAGTAGCTTCAGCCAGCGCTGGAGCCTCCCACCGGTGGCGCTGGCGCTTGGCGCAACGATGACGCTCACCGCAGTGGCCGGCTTCAGTGCGCTGAAATGGCTGAACTACGTCGCCGTGCCCGCGAAGGTGGCCCTGGTGGCCTATGGCGTCACGATGGCCTTGCAAGCACAAGGTCTTCAACCGATTTGGACCTGGCAACCAGACCCTGCCAAGGCGCTGGACCCGCTCACTGCTATCGGCATAGCGGTGGGGTTCGTTGCTGTGGCGGCGGTGATCGCACCGGACTACGCGCGGCAAGCCCGCACGGGGCGTGATGCGGTGTGGGGCTGTCTGCTCGGCTTGGTGCCGGCGGCCATGCTGATGGCTGCCTGTGGCGCCTTGCTGGCAATCGCACAGCGCACACACGACATCGTCGAAATCTATGCTCGACTGGGACTGCCGCTGCTGGCTTTGTCCGTACTGATTGTTGCGACCTGGACGACCAACGTCATGAACGTCTACTCGGCCGGCTTGGCCATGGGCGGGCTGCTCGGCTGGGACGGGAACAAGCGCGCGCTCGCCACCGCCTTGGCCGGCTTGATCGGCGCACTGCTGGCCGCCGCCGGCATCTTGGAACGGCTCATGGGCTTTCTGTCACTGCTGACGCTGACGGTGATGCCCATCGCAGGCGTCATGATTGCCGCCTGGTGGCTGGTTCCTACGCCTGCAGCGGCAGGGCCTCGTTGGCACGCAAGGGGTCTGTTGGCCTGGGGCGTGGGCGTGCTGCTGGTGTTGTGGATGGACCACCCCCTGCGCAACCTGCTGGGGCCGGTCATCTCAGCGATGGTTTACGTACTGCTGGCAAGGCTGCGTAGACAGGGCTGAGGTCCGTACCGGGCACCACGGGGGGTTCCCAACGAGGCGCTGTTTGCCGGCGACAGAGCCTGCTGGTTGCACTGTCTGACCAGTCGGGCTCGACCCTCGAACCGTTCGTGGAGGAGGTCCTGCCTGACTTGGACGGCTGGGCTGCATGACTCGGGGCCGCCTCGCTAGCTCAATGATGCGGATTGGAGAGAACCCAAGCCGTCTCCCCCTCAACCACTTCCGTCCGCCCCACCAGAAACGCCCACAGCCGCACCATCGCCCAGGTGTCCAGCCGGCAGTAAGTCAGAAGTTGCTGCCGGAGTTCTTCAACGCGGTGCGTAGGAGTGTCAGGGTCCGTGGCTTCCAGGTAGGCGTCCACCGCCATCTGGCCATCGGCCACACCCTCCAACTGAGAGTGGTCGGTGCCGCCTCCCAACGTGGGCAGCACGCTTTTCAGCCCCCACTTGCCGTGTTGATCCGGGTGGTAGTAGTGCTGCTCGGTCACCGGCCTGAGATCCACCAGTCGGCGGCGAAGCGCGCGCAGCCTGCCTTCCAGTCCAGGTGATCCAGCCGCCAACCGGTCGATGACCTGACCTTCGAAGCTGGCGTTGTAGACAAAGAGCGGCCCCGCCTCACCGCACGCCCGCACCAGGCTCTGGGCGAATGACTCGGTGGGGTCATTGCCGCTGAGGTCGATGAACTCGTCGTGGCCCACACGCCCGTCCTCGTGCAGCGTATGCAAACTAAACTGAAACGGCACTTGCTGGTAAGGCCGGCTGCCGGCCCAGACGGGTACCGGCCTGGCCGCCGCCTCAAAGTCCAGAAAACGCAGCGTCCCGGCATGCGGGGCCAGTGCCCGGCGTGCCCCTTCGCCGTCAAACCAAACCTGGCCGGTGAGCGTGGCGTGCTTGACCCGGCGCTGCGTGGCGTTGAGCAGTTCATCTGGCACCTCGCTCATGTCTGTGGCGCCGCTGTTGCGCAAGAAATCCTTGAGTACCGTGCGCTGCCTCCTTGGCAGCCAGTGCACCGGGTGCACGGCCTGCGGCTGACCTCGGCCGCAATGCGCCGTGAAGGGGCACTCGAACGGCGCCCGGCAGTGCTCACCTGTGCTGACCTGAGGCTCATCGTCACGGGCCAGAACGGCCATGCCACCGTCAATCCAGCCCTGTACCTCCCCCGCACGAGCCAGGGCGTCATCCAGCCCATCTTCTTCGCGCAGCAGCCCGGCATAGCGGCCACCTCCTGGGTAGGTCCACCCGGTGTCCACGCAGGCCACCGCAGCGCTAGACAAGTTCGCGCCCGCACTGCGCAGCACATGCACCTGCACAGCCAGGTCGTCCCAGTGGTACGGCTTGACGCTGCCGGAGGACTTCACCTCCACCAGTCGCCACGCTGTGCTGCCCTGCCCTGCTTCTTCTTCAGGCAGCAGCAGGTCCACGAACACGATGGCGCCCTGGGCTGTAAATCCCGCTTCAAACAGCGGCCGGCGCTCAGCCAGGGCGAGCCGGGACTCACGCAAAACGGTGTCATAACCGTCACGCTGGGCATCGAAGAGGATGCCCTCGCCAGCCGGATCGGCCAGATGCCGAGCCACCTCGCCCACTCGGTGGCCGGCGTCAAAGCGCGATTGCTGAGCAGCGGAGACCTCCAGCAAGTCGCGCCGGTGCACCTCGAGCCAAAGCCGCCGAGGGCACTGGCGGTAGGCCAGCAGCCGGGACTTGGAGATCGTGAAGCGTGAATGCATCGAGCTTGAAGACCGAATCGGGGTCGGTGCCCGGCTGGAGTTCAACCAAGGCGGACAGCCGCCGCAGAATGTCGCACACCGCTCGACCCTTCAGCCACCCGCCATGCCCCCTCCAAACCGGCACCCGTCCTCCAGAGTGACCGACCAGCAGGTCCAGGCCCTGCTGGCCCGCCACGCCTGCCCTACCCCGCTGCACGTGCTGCGCATGCGTTTCCTGGGTGCCATCGCCAGCCCCCAAGTGAACGTGTCGCCCATGAGAGTCGTCGAGCAGGCTTGGGGCGGGGAACTGCCGGAATTCGCATCCCAGATTGATGCGGAGGAGCTGATCCAGGCGCTGGTGGCAGGTTTCTGGAACCGGCTGTCCGAGCACCAGAACACCAAAACCCCCTTCCGGCTGCCGCGCGCGGAAGTCAAACCCACCCGAAAGGCGCTGCTGGAGTTGGCACAGACACGCTCGCTGGAGCTTGCGGGGTTTGTGGACGGGCTCTTTGGGGAAGACGAGGAGATGGACCTGCCCGAAAAGGCGCATGAGGCCCTCAACATGCTGGGAGAGATGCACGCGACTTTTGCAGGTGCCGCTCAGCTATTGGCAGACGAGTCAACGCCTGTTGCGCAGCGGGATCTGAATGACCTGCTGCGCAGCTTTCAGAAGCTGGCGATCACGGCGGATGAGGCCATCAACCGGGTCATCCAGTCTTGCAAGCGGGCGCGGGCCCATCAGTTGAACCTGCACAGCAGCACCGTGGTCACCGCCCGACGATTCACGGCGGGGCCAGAGGAAGACGGACCGGATTCAGATGAAGATTGGGACGATGAGGAAGAGACCGAGCACGCCCTTATCCACTCGCCACTGAACCAATCCCTCACGCACAACGGCGTGACGGTGGAGATCCACATCTACAAAGGCCACGGCAGCAACTGGATCCTGGAGTTGGTGGACGCCGCAGGCAACTCCCACGTATGGGACGACCAGTTTGAGACAGATGAGGCCGCCTTCACCGAGGCCCTGCGGGCATTGGACGAGGAGCCGCTCGAGTTCACGGAGCCGCGGGCGGGAAGCAATCTGAACTAAGGTTCAGCGCGTACCAGGGAAGATGGTGCGCGAAGCCAAGCTGGTGTCTTGGCGGTTGATAGCCAACGCAGCACAAGCCGCCCCTGTTCACAACTGCACAACGTTCAAGCCATCGCCCAGAACTTGCCGCGCCAACGGAACCAAGTGGTCGTGGTGCGTCAGGAAGACCACCTGCATCTTGCGTGATAACTGACCCAGCACCTCAAAGCCCGCAGCGGTGCGGCGATCGTCAAAGTTGATAAACAAGTCGTCAGCAATCAAGGGCATGGAGCCACCCTGGTCGGCCTGCAACTCAAGTGCCGCCAGTCGGAGAGCCAGAAAGAGTTGATCCCTTGATCCCTCGCTCATGCCCGAGATGTCGACCAGCTGTCCACTTGGGCGCAAGCCCAGGAGCTTGGGCGTGGCCTCATCGGAGTCAACTACCAAGCGGCTGAAGGACCCCAGCGTCAGTGTGCTGAAGATGGCAGAAGCCTTTGCCAGCATCGGCCCCTGCTTGGTCTGTCTGTACTTTTCCATCGACCACTTCAACAACCTCGAAGCAGTCTGAAGCTTGACGTAGCGCTCGGCTGCATCGGCCATTGCTGCCACCGCCTGCTGTCGCTGCGAATCTGCCTGGGCGGCCAGATCTGCCCCGTCGATGGCTTCAAAAGCCTGCTTCCTGGAGCCGTATTCGTTACCGAGATGCACGATCTCCGCCACAACTTCAATGGACTGAGCTTTGAGCCCTTCCAGTTTGGCCTTGACCTCGTCAGGCCCGATGCCTGCGGCCTCCTCACGCAGTTTCTCCAGCGGCAAGGCATCTCCCGCATCAGCCAGTTCACGCTCGCCAGAGCGGATGCGCTCCTCAATCGCGCGACGCTGGTCTGAGCGCTCAATGGCAGGCCCGAGGTCCTCCACCGCTTGAACGCCGGCCGCTGCCATCAGGGGCGCAAGCCCTGCCAAGAGACTCTCTTGCTCGCGGCAGGCTGCATTGAGCTCTCCAGTTTTACCGACCAGCCGTTCTTGCAAGCTCAGCGCAGCCTCTTCAGCTTTCCTTGCTAGTTCCAGCCTTGCCGTCAACTCCAGCGCGATGTCCGTGGCCGACTGCTCCAACAGCTCAGGGTCAAAGCGACGCGCCAATTCCTTCGCCAATTCATCCAGGCCGTCCAGATCTGCCTGCATGGCGTCAATGCGACTGCGGCGGATGTCTCGAACCTGGTCGAGCAACCCTTCCACCTTGTCCATCACCTCTACCTCGGCGTCCACCTGGTCAACGGCCACCTCTGGGTCGTAGCCGGCCGCCAGCACAGCAGCGCGCCACGATTGGTTCCACTCGTCCCAAGGCTTCTTGGCCGCCTGAACGGCGGACTCTAGGCCTGGCAGGCTGCGCTGCGCATCCCGGATCTGCTGGCTGAGGGTCTTGCGTTGTCCCTGAGCCTGCTCGTGCGATCTGATCTGCGCATTGGCCCGCCGCAAGCATTCGACCAGTGCAGCGGGCTCCTCTGCCGTGCCCCTGGAAGCCAGCTCCTTCCACAACGATGAGCGCACCCGCTCGGCCGCTTCCCGGTCAGCGGCTCGCCTGCGTTCAGCCTGTGTCCTTTCGGACTCCAAGTCAAGTACCGTCTGCCGACGCTGCAGCCAGGAAGGGGCCAGTTCCAGTGGTAACTGCGGCAGCCCACAGGTGCTGGTCAGCACGGCCCACTCATCAGACCTGCGTCCAATTCGGGCTCGGGTGGCTTCAAGCCGCTGCCGCATGGCGTGCTCTTCGGCCATTTGCTGATCTAGTGCTGCGGCCTTGGCCTGTCGTTCCGCTTCATGCTCAGCGCGGTCGTGCCGATGGTCGGCCACGGTGTCGGCTGTTGCGATGTGACCTTCAAATGCTCCGGCACGGGCCGCTACGTCCTGGGGGGACTGCCGCAGACCTTGCCATGCCTCATCACGCACACGCCGGGCCTGCAGCACCTGCTCACGCGACACTGGCTCAAAGCTACGCACCAGCAGCTGCAGTTCGCGTTGCAGCTTCGCGACTTCATGGCCTTTGCCTTCGAGCGCATCCTGCTGCGCCCTCTCCTCGGCTTGATCCTTGCGTAGCTGGTCCAGCAGGTTCTGGACGGTCGCCAGATCTGGCGCGGCCATCGTCTGTAGATCCACCACAGGCTGGCGCCAGCGACCAAGACCGGCCAGCGCCGCTTCCATCCGCTGGTGCAGTTCGGACAGTTCCTGGTCGATCTCCTCCATCAAGGCTTCGTGGTCGCCCAGGCGATTAGCCTCCTCCACGGCTGCCAACAGATGTGGGGTCAATTCGCCTGCGGATACGGCATGCAGATCCTCCTGCGCAGCCTGAAGACTTTGCTCGCAACTGTCCAGCCTGGTCTGCGCAGTGCTCAGGTCCTGCAAGACCGCGGCGCGACTCTTGAGTAAAGCCCGCAAGCGACTTCGCACCGGGACGGCCGGCAAGCGCTGGGCCAGGGCCTCTTCAGTATCGGCCACCCATCCGAGATCCCGGGTCAGGTCATACACCTGCTGCAACAGCGCCGCCACCTCAACTCGGCGCTTACTCATATCCGCCCGGTACGCACGAAACTGCAACCGGAGTTCATTGAGCTGCGTGATGTCATCAGCGCGTGCGAGGATGCCCCTGTCCACATGCTGACCTTCCGACTCCAGTCTCAGCTGGGCGATCTCGTCCCTCAGACGATTGATGTCGGCAGTAGCAAGGGTCAGGTCGCGCAGAGACTTCCCATAAAAGCCCGCTGCACCTTGCTCCAGCAGGGGAACTTCGCCATTTGCCGACAATGAGTCTCGCTGCAGCTGTGCCGCGTCTAGACTTTGCAGGAGCGGTCCGACACGGCGGATGCGCTCCAGGCGGCTGATCTGCGTGCGCAGTTCGGCGTCACGCTGACGGGCGGATTCGAGCTTCTGTTCGGTCGTCTTGAGCGCTTCGTGCTGGATGGCCCAATCCTTGGTGCGAAGCGTCGCCTGCTTGAAGCGGGCGTGAGCTTCGTCGTAATACTCCTGTGCCTTGTAGTACGCGCGGGAGCCAGACTTCCGTGGCGCCCAGAGGTTGTCTGCTTCCACCTCCAGTTGCTTCAGGGCGTCGCCCAAATGCTCGATGCCTGCGGCAGACTGGAACAGCAGCCGGCCCAAGTCGTCCTTGGCCGAGAGCATGCCCTCGCTGCCCTCCAGCAGCGCCGAGTGGTTCAGCGCATACATCCGGTTGAAGGCCTTTTCCTGCAGGCTGCCCAGCCAAGGCTGCAAAACGTTGTCCGGCAGGATGGTGTCTGCGGGGGTCCTCAGGGTGTTCTTGCTGCCCTTGGTCCGGTCGAAAACCAGTTCGCGGCCCGGCTGCCCGGGAGAACCAGCGGCTTCCAAGGTGCCGCCCAGCCGCATCTCCGGCATCGGGTGCAAGAAAGCCAGCGGCGTGCGTTGCGGGATGCTGAAAAGCCAGTCGCTGATCGCAGTTCGGACGGTGGACTTACCGGCCTCGTTCGGACCCACGATGAAGTGGATGTCCTGAGCACTGCGTGGAAGTTCTAGATGACGGTCGGTGAATTTGCCATACCGGATGAGCTTGAGTTCGCGAATGCGCATGCTTCAGGGCCTCCCAAGATCAAGCGACAGCTCGGCCGGTGCGGCTCACACGAGCCATCACCAGAGGCATGGCTTGCCTCACCCGCTCTGCCACCTGCGCGGCACCACCTTCGCGCAATGCAGATAGCTCGGGCGAAGCCTGCAGCACCTCGTAAGGCAGCTTCTCTAGCAGCGCCTGCCAGTCGTCTTGCAGATTCCCCACGAACTCATCATCGTCGTGCGCCGACAAGGCCAGGTCTTGCAGGTCGGCCAGGGCGTCCAGAGACTCCTCATCATTGACCGCACCGCCCAGCGGTACAGGCTCAGCCGTCACTCTCACCTTCTCCACCCAGATCCTGTCCGGGTCCAGCGCCAAGGCCTGCGCGATGACCTCCTGACGCAACTGGCCTTCATCCGCCACCAAATCTGGGTGTGCGGCGCTGCGCCCCGAGAACACCACGCGGGTGGCCAGGGGCAAGCCAGCTGGTGACGACTGCAGAAGCTTGGACAAGTTCTGCCCTGCCATGCGCACAGCGGAGGCCCGGTCAGTGGCCTGGCTCACGTCGACTTCCAGCAGGTGCCAGCGCAGCACATCCACCTCAACGCGTTCCACGTCAGTGATCTCACCGTTGTCAGCGCTCACCAGGAGCGCACCCCGCGCTCCCAGCTCCCGGATGTGCCGCCCCTGCAGGTTGCCGGGGTAGGCCAGCGTGACGTCACCCCGCTGAATCCAAGGCTCGTGGACGTGTCCCAATGCCCAGTACTGGTAGCCCTTGGCCTGCAGTTCCGCCACCGAGCAGGGCGCGTACCGTGCGTGCTGGGCGTGACCCTCGAGCGCCGTGTGCAGCACTCCGATGTTGAGCCAACCCGCCATGGGTGCGGGGTAGCTGGGTACGAGGTTGTCTGTGGTGGCAGCTTCCTTGAAGCTGCGCCCGTGGAGAGCGACCCTCTTGTCTTCCAGCAAGAAGGTCTGCGGTTTTCGTGAGGAGAACACCTGCACGTTGTCGGGCATCTGCAGGCTGCGGGTCATTTCGCTGTCGGCATCGTGGTTGCCATGCAGCAGGAAGACCGGGATGCCCGCCTGGCGTAGACGCCCCATCTCCCGCACGAAGAACAACCCGGTGTTGAAGTCTCGCCAGTCGCCGTCGTACACGTCGCCAGCGATGACCATGAAGTCCACCTGCTCGTCTACTGCAAGGCTGACCAGTCTGCGAAAGGCATCTCGCGTGGCCGTGCGAAGGCGTTCTGCCGGAGCATCCGGGTAGGACGCCAGCCCCCTTAGTGGGCTGTCCAGGTGAATGTCTGCGGTATGTATGAACTTCATCACGGTCCAGGGTAAATATACGAGTTTGAGGAATATACAACAGCCTGTTGTTCTTGCTACATATTCGCTTACCTGCTTGCGCCCGATGTTTTACGAACGAGCGCACGTATTTAATATAACTTCTTTACGACTTGTTTTTGGCAAATCGAGCTAGCGAACATTTCGTCACTGAAGCAAGTCATGATCATAAGTCTAATGGTGTGTAATGTATTCATAAATCAATCACATTATAAATCCGACAGAAGATAAGCATATGGGTATTGAAGTGCATCGCAGATCGATAGGTAAGCGCAAGAGGAAAAGATTATAGAAGAGGTCACCTCATAACACTTCTACTGGCAACTCCAGCAGAGGGGAACTCCAGACTGCCTAGACAGTCCAAGTGTCATGACCTGTCGCTAGGCTAGTCCACCAAGCTCAAAAACTTTGATTCTTTCTGGGGTCGCACAGGCAAGACGAGCGTCAGCGACAGACCAGTAGGCACACTCAAGCGTCACGACGTCCAATACGGTAAACATACAGATTTGGCAAACGCCGAGGATGAAACCTGCCAACGGTCCATAAACGGCCCATTCAACCCTGAGTCGCGATCGAACACAGACTTTGCAGTTCGCGTCAGTGGGCTCACCCACCTGATCTCCGTCCAACAGCCCACGCCCCTAACGATGCGGGCACGCCTCACCAGTCGACGCATCCCGCCTAGCGGCCTACATGGGAATGAGGCCGGGCGGGCGGTACTGGGGGGGTCAGGACGGGGGATTTGAGGCCCGCGAAACGGCACCTCGCGGGCCGCGACGGCCCTTGTGGCCGGTTGCAGTTCCTTTGGCGGGTTTCGCGACGGACGAGTGAAAGACGGCAAAGCGAGGTGAGTATTCCGTTAAGGCAATGGGGTCGAAGTGGGGGGGAGGTTATCCGTATTAGTTCTAGGCCAAAGGCGGCGCAGGTGTTGGAGAAAAGCCTGGGCGCGTGGGCTCCAGCAAAGAACGCTCAAAAACAAGGTTTCAGGCGAACTCCGATGCAGAAAGCACAGCAGCGGAGGCGCCCAAGGACCCATCCGAAGGACTTCAGAAGGCCCCAGGAGGCCCAAACGCCGGCGCGTTGATGCTCCGGGCAGGGCATCGACGAAAAAACGCGCTGTAGGCCGATTTAGCGCTTATCGGAGCGGGCGCGCGAGGAGTCACGAAACTCCGCCTTGCAGAAATCCAAAAGGCATGAAGTGGGACCAACAGCAATATTAAGAATAACGCCACCTAGGTTAGACCCGCCCATTTAACGGACAACGTTAGCTGCTTTGCGCGCAAAGCACTGTCCAACACCGACCAAACAGGGATGGGTAGTGCGAAAAGGCCGGGAAACGGCGAACCTATCCAACAGTATTGGGAACCGACCTAAGCTGATTGCAGGCCTCCATTTAACAGACCACCTTGCTCTACTTGGATCCCAAAAGGACGAAAAGGATCGCCCGTACACCAGCCGTTCGTTGCTCGAGCCCCTCAAGGAAGACGACTGGGTCGTTGTCACTTCGGAGGGCGCTTTGTTGTGAACTGAGCTGGCGACGAATCTCGGCCAAGGTGTCTAGCAGCCGCTCACGCTCGTCGAGAAGACGCTGCAAGCAATCGAAAGTCTCAGCCAGCGGGCCGATAAGGCGCTCTTCTTGGCCCACCATGCAGTCCAGGTATCGCTGCAAGTAACCGTGCTTAAGCACTTTGGCCCAATTACGCCGACGGCTGCCATCGAGCCATACAGCGCTTCTCAGCGTGTGCTTGCGCCAGTGAACCACAGGGTGCAAGCCTGGCCTTGTCTTGTGCGACACCCACTCGATTCCAACGCACGTCTTCGCGCCGTCCATCATCTCCGCAATGAGGCTGTGAGCCTTCTCGATCGCAATGTCCAGCTGGCCCAGCCGAGCCAAGCGCGCGCCAAAGGCCTGGTGCAGCACCGGCTCTAGCGCAATGCTTGCCAGATTGCTTGATGGCTCGCTCCGCGGATGCGTCAGCAAGATTTTGCGTGCGGTGGAGTTTTTGTCTTTCATGTCGGAGGCGTGTTGAAGTTGCGTGTTGAAGTTGCGTGTTGAAGTTGCGTGTTGAAGTTGCGTGTTGAAGTTGCGTGTTGAAGTTGCGTGTTGACATTTAGGACTATAATTCTAAATATTATCCAGCGTGATGTATAGTGTACGCAACCACTTGGAGGTAACGTAATGGATCTGCAGCCAGTGATAGCACTCGATATCGGGCACTCTGCATGCAAGGTAATCGCAAGTGCGAATGGAAGGCGCGAAAGACTGCTGTTTCCATCAGTCGTCACCTCTGCCGTGGAGATTGCCGAAGACTCTGCTGCCGCCGACGCGCTACGTGAGACCGTTGAAGTTGGCGGTCGTAAGTGGTTTTTCGGCGATACGGCTGTCGTACAAGGGGTCGCTGAGACGGAGTCCGGAATGGCCGAGAACTGGGTCTCGCATCCGCACCATCAGGTCCTGCTGGTCGGGGCGCTGCGAAAGGTCAAGCACGCATTTCAGGACCTCGACCCATCAAAGGCCATCCTGGTGCTTGGCCTGCCAGCGCAGTTCTACTCGGCGCAGCGCAACACCTTGCTTGCCTCAGTGCGCAACCTTGTGCCTGGCGCACAGGTTGTCGTTCTGCCGCAGCCGCTGGCGCCGTACCTTGCGATTCAGTACGCCATCGATGGCCGCGAGGACCGCGATCGACCCGTGGCCGCGGAGAGTTGGGCAGTGCTCGAGGTTGGGCACTTCACTCTCGACGTTTGTCTGATCGCTGAAAGCAAATGGGTGGAGCGCGCCAAAGGAAGTTGCGCCGGAGCGTACCGGTTGGTGGAGGCGCTGGCCGCAAAACTGAGCCAACGCATCGGTAGCTCGGTCTCGATGCTCGAGGCACAACGGGCACTTGCTTCGGGCTATGTCCGGGTTTTCGGCCGCAAGGAGGATATCGCGGAGGACCTTTCGGCAGCCCGCCGTGAGTACGCCGACGAGGTCTTGGAGTTCGCTGCGATGAAGCTCGACCGCGACGCACGTTCTCTAGACGCGATCCTGGTGGCTGGTGGCGGCGCCCAA